>Ga0066376_10000619_pt1 | contig 33165 bp, 30 predicted proteins | sample Knorr_S15_td_Bot_FD_77009 | JGI IMG/M metagenome (GOLD analysis project Ga0066376, IMG submission 77009) | Marine microbial communities from Southern Atlantic Ocean transect - Knorr_S15_td_Bottom_ad_5009_LV_A | ecosystem: Environmental > Aquatic > Marine > Oceanic | place: Southern Atlantic... | reverse complement strand
GCAACCCCAAAAGATGGACCTAGTGCAGGCATAGCAATTTTTAATTCTCTTGTTTCATCTTTGACAGGTAATAAAGTTAAAAGAAATGTGGCTTTAACAGGTGAAATTACTCTTAGGGGAAGAGTACTTCCAATCGGTGGTTTAAAAGAAAAACTTTATGCAGCGTTACGTGCTGGTATCAAAACCGTTTTAATACCTGAAGATAACAAAAAAGATTTATCTGAGATAGATAAGGATGTATTGAAAAATTTAACAATAATTCCGATTAGTGAAGCCAAGTCAATTTTAGAATATACACTTGCAAAACCAATTGTTGCCCTAAATTTAAGCGAATCAGAGATAATTAAATCTCAAAAATCAGTTATTTCTTCCACAAATATTGAAGAATCAATTACTCATTAAACCTTTATATTTAGCCATTATTTTAATTATTTCCTTATATTCTGGGGAAATTTGTAATATTATCGTTGACTAACAACTATACTAAATAATATCAATGAATCTACATAATAAAAGGAGTCTAAAGTGAACAAAAATGATTTAATAGCTTCTGTCGCTTCTTCTGCTGGTTTATCCAAATCTGATTCAACAAGGGCAATTGAAAGCCTTTTAGATGCAGTTACAAACTCTCTTAAAAGAGATGAAAAAGTTAGTATTGTTGGTTTTGGTAATTTCAGTATTAGCCACAGAAAAGCCACTGTAGGTAGAAATCCTAGAACAGGTGAATCTATCCAAATTCCTGCGTCCAAAAGACCAAAGTTTACTGTAGGTAAAGCTTTAAAAGATGCTGTGAACATTTAAATTACAAAGAATTTTTTGTTGCACCGGCTGTTAAATAACATTAACAGCCGGTTTCTTTTTGGGTGTTTAGCTCAGTTGGTAGAGCATCTCGTTTACACCGAGAGGGTCGGGAGTTCGAGTCTCTCAACACCCACCATTTTCCGCCATTTATTTTTTACTCTTTTGTTAATTTGTACGATTGTATTACTTTGTGTAATACTCTTAGATAATTTTTGTTAATTAGGGAATTTCGTTCTTAGCTATGAGGTCTATTTACTCTACTTTTATAACAACCATGTTAAGATATGTTTATGAAAAACATACCTCCGTTTTTTTTACCAGGCGAGATTAGTTTTGAATAAGATTATTATTGTAGGGGCAGGTTTTGCAGGTTTGCAAGCAGCTAAAGTGTTAGTTACATCTTCATTTAATATAACAATTATTGACAAAAATAATTATCATTTATTCCAACCGTTGTTATACCAGGTAGCCACAGCGGGACTTTCTCCTGCCGATATAGCTCTGCCAATCAGAAACATTTTTCGTTCACAACAAAATCTTAAAGTTATTCTTGATGAGTTGGTTGAAATTAAACCTCAATTTAATCGAATTAGAACTAGAAATAACACATACTCATATGATTATCTTATTTTAGCTACGGGTTCAGAACTAAGTTATTTTGGTCAAGATCAGTGGAAAAAATTCTCACTTGGTTTAAAAAATATTGAAAATGCTACTTTACTACGAAGCAAGATTTTACAAGCTTTTGAAAAAGCCGAAAGAATAAATGATGATAAAACAATAAACAAACTTTTGAAATTTGTTGTTATAGGTGGAGGTCCGACAGGAGTGGAAATGGCCGGCGCTATAGCAGAATTGTCTAAAAATGTATTAACAAAAGAATTTGCTACCATTGACACAATGGCTACACAAATTATTTTATTAGAAGCAGGTCCTAGTATATTACCCACAGCTTCACTTAGATTATCTATTTATGCAAAAGATAGTCTTGAAAAAATGGGGGTAGAAGTTAAATGTAATACTGTTGTTCAAAATATTACAGAATTTTTGGTTTCAACCAATAATGAAAATATTGAGGCAGGAACAATTATATGGTGCGCGGGAGTTAAAGTTTCACTTCTTAGAAATTTGATAAATATTGAAACAGATAAGATTGGTAGGGTATTTGTCAATGATGACTTGTCAATTCCCAAATACCCTAAAATTTTTGTTGTTGGTGATGCCTCTCATGTTAAAGATAAAAATGGCAACCCCTTACCTGGACTGGCTCCTGTAGCTAAACAAGAAGGCAGGTTTGTTGCTGGAGTTATTAAAAAGTATGTGCTTAACGATAAAACTCAAAATAAATTTTACTATAAAAACAGGGGTTATCTTGCTACCATTGGGAGGTCAAAAGCAATTGTTGATTTTGGTTGGCTCACTCTTAAAGGCAGGATTGGGTGGATATTTTGGTCATTGATTCACATTTATTTTTTGATAGGTTTTCGCAACCGTTTTATGGTTTTTGTAAATTGGGTTTGGTCATATCTAACTTTTAGTAAAAGTGCTCGCTTGATAACAAATAATAAAAATGAAAAAAATTCTTCATAAATATAAAAAAACATTCAGAGGTTACCTCTTGTTTTTGGTAGGTTGTGATGAGTGCATAAATATTACAGATTATTGTATAATCTTAAAAAAAATGTGATATTGAGCCATTTGTCCTAACGCGGGAGTAGTTCAGCTGGTTAGAACGCCGCCCTGTCACGGCGGAGGTCGCGGGTTCGAATCCCGTCTCTCGCGCCATCTTTTTCAAAACTTAAAATTTTATATGCTATATATTTAGAGATATTTTGTTATCCTTGAATAATTTAATAAATGTATTAGTTAACCTTAATTTATAAAGGAAATTGTGACATCTTTCTTATTAGAATACTTACCTATACTCATCTTTATTTTTATAAGTTTTGTCATAGCCATCAGTATGACTGCAATACCTTTTATTCTAGGTAGTTCAAAACCAGATAGTGAAAAACTATCAGCATACGAATGCGGATTTGAAGCTTTTGATGACGCAAGAGGAAGGTTTGATGTAAGATTTTATTTAGTAGCAATCTTATTTATTATTTTTGATCTAGAAGTCGCCTTCCTATTTCCTTGGGCAATTTCTCTCGGTAGTATTGGGATTTTTGGATTTTGGTCTATGATGATTTTCTTATTAATACTTACTGTTGGCTTTATATATGAATGGAAAAAAGGCGCACTAGAATGGGAGTAGATTCCACGATTGATGAAAATGATTTTGGAGATGAATTAAATTCTAAAGGTTTTCTTTTAGCAAACTTTGATAAATTAATAACTTGGGCTCGAACGGGTTCCCACCCACAGCAAAAGCTTTGGTTTACGGTATTTTGCAACTTCAAAAGAAAATAAAAAGAAAAAATGTATTTAACAGATAAGATGCAAAGCATTGGTGATACAAAAAAAATTATAGTTGATAGATTTCTTGGAGTTGAAATAATTAATAATGATAAGTATTTAGAGATCAAAACTGAACCGGTAAAAATATTCAAAGTCATTAAAGAATTAAAGGAAGATACAAAACTACTATTTGACCAATTAATTGATGTGACAGCAATTGACTATCCTTCAAGAGAGAAGCGATTTGATATTATTTACTTATTAATAAGTTTAACTTTAAATCAACGCATTTTAGTTAAAACATCTATTGATGAAAGTACAGTATTGGAATCAATTACAATTATTCATAAAGCAGCAAATTGGTATGAAAGAGAATGTTATGATTTATTTGGTATTCAATTTTCTAATCACCCAGATTTACGAAGAATAATGACAGATTATAATTTTGAAGGACATCCGCTAAGAAAAGATTTTCCTTTAACAGGACATACAGAAGTTCATTATGATGACCTTGAAAAAAAAGTTGTGTACGAACCTGTCAAGCTAGCACAAGAATATAGAAATTTTGATTATATGAGCCCTTGGGAAGGGTTTGATAATAAATTAATAGGAGATGAAAAATCCTCAGAAGAAAATAACTCATGAAAGAAGTAGAAATTAACTCAACTACTCTTAATTTTGGCCCTCAACATCCGGCAGCACATGGTGTTTTAAGATTGGTTGTGGAATTAGACGGGGAAGTGGTTGAGAGAGTAGAGCCACATATCGGTTTACTTCATCGTGGAACTGAAAAACTTATTGAATATAAAACATATTTGCAAGCAGTACCATACTTTGATCGTCTTGATTATGTGTCTCCCATGTGTCAAGAGCATGCTTTCGCATTAGCTACTGAACAGTTGTTAAATATTAAGGTCCCAATCCGTGCACAGTATATTCGCGTTATTTTTTCTGAAATAACTCGTATTCTTAATCATTTATTAAATGTTCCTGCCTATGCTGCCGATATCGGTGCAGTCACACCTTTTCTTTGGTGTTTTGAAGAAAGAGAGAAATTGCTAGAATTTCACGAGGCTGTTTCGGGAGCGCGTTTTCACGCTGCTTATTTCAGACCAGGAGGCGTACATCAAGATATGCCCGACGGTATGGAACAGAAGCTTTTTGATCACGTAAACAACCTGCCTAAATTTTTAGATGACTTGGAAGAATTGTTAACGAATAATAGAATACTTCGTCAACGTTCGGTTAATATAGGCGTGATCACCAAGCAAGAAGCTATTGAATGGGGGTGTACAGGACCAGTATTAAGAAGTGCGGGAGTAGCTTGGGATCTAAGGCGCTCCCAACCTTATGATGCCTATGACAAAGTAGATTTTGATGTACCTATTGGTAAAAATGGCGATTGTTTTGATAGATATTTAATTAGAATTGAAGAAATGAGACAAAGCATTGAAATTATTAAGCAATGCTTAAATCTAATTAAGCCTGGCGATATTGCTATTAATGATAACAAGATTACACCACCAAAAAGAAATACAATGAAAAAATCAATGGAATCATTAATCCATCACTTTAAATTATTTACTGAAGGATACCGAGTTCCTTCAGGGGAGACATATTGTGCTGTAGAAGCACCTAAAGGAGAATTTGGCGTTTTTCTAGTATCAGACGGTTCAAGCAAACCTTACAGATGTAAAATTAGAGCCCCTGGTTTTGCGCATTTGCAAACACTAAATCATTTGTCCAAAGGTCATTTAATGGCTGATATTGCTGCTATTTTAGGAAGTTTGGATATAGTATTTGGAGAAGTTGATCGATGAAACACCCAGGATTGATTAATACAGTAATCAAAGATAACAATGATTTTTTTCAATGGTCAGAAAAAAATTTTGCCAAAATACAAATTATTATTGAGAAATATCCTCCAGGAAGACAGCAAAGTGCAGTAATACCTCTTCTGGATTTGGCTCAAAGACAAAACAAAGGCTGGTTAAATAAAAGCGCTATAGAAAAAATCGCAGAAACTTTAAGTATGTCTTTTATAAGAGTTTTAGAAGTAGTCACTTTTTATTCTATGTTTAATTTAAACCCAGTTGGTAAAAATTATGTTCAAATATGCAGAACTACTCCTTGTTGGTTGCGAGGTAGTGATAAGTTATTAGAGGTGGCTAAAAAAGTAACTGGTTGTAAAATTGGAGTTACTTCTAATGATAATCAGTTTACTGTTGTTGAAGTAGAATGTTTAGGAGCTTGTTGTAATGCACCCATGGTTCAAATTAATGATGATTATTATGAGGATTTAACTGAAAATAATTTTAGAGATTTGTTAAATAATTTAAAAACTAACAAAAGTATTAAACCAGGTTCACAAATAGGAAGACAAACTTCAGATCCAAAAAGAAATAACTAATATGTTGAAAGAAAAAGATAAGATTTTTAAAAATATATATGGGTATGATGATTGGGGCATTGAAGGATCTCGAAAACGTGGAATATGGTCTAACACTAAAGATTTAATTGCCAAAGGAAGTGATTACATTATCGAAGAAATTAAAAAAAGCGATTTAAGAGGTCGTGGTGGAGCAGGCTTTCCTGCTGGATTAAAATGGTCATTCATGCCAAAAAATTCTGGTAAACCTCATTATCTTGTAATAAATGCAGACGAATCAGAACCAGGAACTTGTAAAGATAGAGAAATTTTAAGAAATGATCCACATCTTCTTCTAGAAGGATGCTTAGTGGCCGGTTTTGCTATGCAGGCACATGCTTGTTATATTTATATAAGGGGAGAATATTATAATGAGTCATCCAATTTACAAAAAGCGATTGATGAAGCATATGTCGCAAGCTTGATTGGAAAAAATGCATGTGGTTCTAAGTGGGATTTTGACATTTTTTTACATAGAGGGGCAGGAGCTTACATTTGCGGTGAAGAAACAGCTCTTCTTGAAAGCTTAGAAGGAAAAAAAGGGCAACCGAGACTAAAACCACCTTTTCCAGCTGGCGCTGGTTTGTATGGATGTCCTACTACTGTAACTAATGTTGAGACTGTTGCTGTAGTACCCACAATTTTAAGACGCGGAGCACAATGGTTTGCAGGTATAGGAAATCCCAAAAATACTGGTACTAAAATTTTCAGTATTTCTGGTCATGTTAATAATCCATGTAATGTGGAAGAAGAAATGGGTATCCCCCTAAAGGAATTAATTGAAAAACATGCTGGTGGCGTAATTGGAGGTTGGGATAATCTGCTAGCAGTTATACCAGGAGGTGCTAGTGTGTCACTGATACCAAAATCTATATGTGATAACATTAAAATGGATTTCGATAGTCTGCAAGGCGTTCAAAGCGGTCTAGGGACAGCAGCAGTTATTGTAATGAATAAAACCACTGATATTGTTGAGGCGATTACAAGACTGTCATATTTTTATAAACATGAGAGTTGTGGTCAGTGTACTCCATGTCGAGAAGGTACCGGTTGGATGTTTAGAATTATGAAAAAAATGATAGATGGAAATGTTCAACATGAAGATATTGATAAATTATTAGATGTCACCAAACAAGTAGAGGGACATACAATATGTGCCTTAGGTGATGCCGCTGCTTGGCCAATACAAGGTTTAATGAGGCACTTTAGGCCAGAAATTGAGAAGCGTATTGAAGAAAATCAACAAAGAAAGGCTGTTGCGTAATGCCAAAAATTACGATTGATAATAGAGAAATTGAATTTGAAAATGGCATGACAGTAATGCAGGCTTGTGAACTTGCCAATGTGGAAATACCAAGATTTTGTTATCATGATAAACTGTCAATCGCAGGAAACTGTAGAATGTGTCTTGTTGAAATGGAGAAATCTCCAAAACCAATTGCTTCTTGTGCAATGCCAGCTGGAGAAGGGATGGTTATTAAAACAAATACTGATTTAGTAAAAAGTGCAAGAAGAGGAGTAATGGAATTTTTACTTATAAATCATCCTTTAGATTGTCCAATCTGTGATCAAGGTGGAGAATGTGACTTACAAGATCAAGCTCTTCATTACGGTTTCGATAAATCAAGATATGAAGAGAATAAAAGAGCGGTAAATAATAAACATATGGGCCCTTTGGTAGGTACTATTATGACAAGATGCATTCATTGTACTCGGTGTGTGAGATTTTCGACTGAGGTGGCTGGAGTTGATGACTTGGGTATGTTAGGAAGAGGGGAAAATGCAGAAATTACAACATATCTTGAGAAAACAATAAAATCAGAATTATCAGGGAATGTTATAGATTTATGCCCTGTTGGCGCTTTAACAAGTAAGCCTTACGAATTTAAGGCGAGACCTTGGGAACTAAAAAAAACAGAAACAATAGATGTATTTGACGCAATGGGTTCGAGTATTAGAATTGACTCCCTTGGTAAAACTGTATTGCGAGTTTTACCAAGACTCAATGAAGAAATTAATGAAGAATGGATAAATGATAAATCACGCTTTGCGATTGATGGCCTTACAAAACAAAGACTAGACAAACCTTTCATGAGAAAAAATTCAAAATTTCAAATAGTAGATTGGAATACTGCCTTATCTATTATTGTAACTGAAATTAATAATAGAAATAAAAACAAGACTTTAGCACTAAGTGGTAAGCTTACAGATATTGAAACTCTTTATTCAGCAAAATCATTTTTAAACTCTATTGGATCATCTTCTTATGACTGCAGATATGATAATGCTCAATTTATTGAAAACCAAAGAGATAGCTATATTTTTAATTCCTCAATCCAGAAAATAGATGATGCAGATGCTATACTAATCATTGGAAGTAACCCAAGGTGGGAAGCAACTGTTTTAAATGCACGAATTAGAAAAGCTTATATTCACAACAATTGCAAAATTGGCCTAATTGGAAAAGCAATTGATTTAACTTATACATATAAACACCTTTCCAATAACATTGATTATTTAAATGATATTTTAAATGATCAATCTGATTTTTGTACAGTGTTGAAGAAGGCAAAAAAACCTTTAATTATTATTGGCACTTCTGCTATAAATTTCTCTGATGGTAAGGATATATTAAAAGTCTGTGCAGAAATCGCAAAAAAATATCAAATAACTAACCATAATTTTAATGGCTTAAATATCCTTCAACAAGATATTTCTCGAGTAGGGGCTTTAGATATCGGTTTCTATAATAATTTTTTTGATCTTGATTATAAAAACTCATTAAAACAACATATTCAAAATTACAAACCGGTTGTTTTTTTATTAGGTCTGGATGAAATAGATCTTTCAATACTTCAAGATTCATTTGTTGTCTATTTAGGCCATCATGGGGATGCAACAGCTAATATTGCTGATATAATTTTGCCTATCCCGGCCTTCCCAGAAAAAACATCTACTTTTGTAAATATGGAAGGACGCGTCATGCAAACTACTAAAAGCTATAATCCCATAGGAGAATCAAAAGAAGAATGGAAAATATTTAGAGCACTAAGTGATCAATTTGAAAACAAATTAAATTTTAATAATCTCAATGAGTTAAGACAAGAGATTATTACAAAGTTTATTTTTTTAAAAGAAATAAATTCATTGCCTTCAGTGTTGCTATCAAAATTTGGATTACCAGTTAAAATCAAAAATAGAGAATTAGAATATAATATTAAAAATTTTTATATGACAGATTCCATTAGTAGATCTTCCGTTACAATGGCTAAATGCTCAAAAGAAATATTAGATAAGGTAGCTTAAATGACCTCAGATTTTTCTTTAATGAATGACATCATAGCTCCAGGTTCAATAATTATTGCGCAAATTATGGCAGTAATAGTCCCTGTTTTGGTTTCTGTGGCATTTCTTGTGTATGCAGAAAGAAAAGTTTTAGCATTAATACAATTAAGAAGAGGTCCAAATATTGTTGGACCTTTTGGCATACTTCAAAGTTTTGCTGATGCATTAAAACTTCTAACAAAGGAAAATATTATACCAAGCGGGTCAAATAAAATTGTTTTTATTCTTGCCCCTATAATTACAATGGTTTTAAGTTTAGCTGCTTGGGCTGTCATTCCATTTGCACCAGGTTGGGTTGTCTCAGATATAAATGTTGGTGTTATGTATTTATTTGCAGTCTCATCTTTAAGTATCTATGGAGTAATTATGGCTGGATGGGCTAGTAATTCCAAATATCCTTTTTTAGGTGCCCTTCGTTCTGCAGCTCAAATGGTTTCTTATGAAGTTTCTATAGGATTTGTTATTATTACTGTTCTTTTGTGTGTAGGTTCATTAAATTTAACAAAAATAGTAGAAGCACAAACAACAGTTTGGTTTGCAATTCCTTTATTGCCGATGTTTATAGTTTTTTTTATTTCTGCATTAGCGGAAACAAATAGATTGCCTTTTGATTTGCCAGAAGATGAGGCAACTTTAGTAGCAGGATTTTTTACTGAATATTCCTCCGCATCGTTTGCTCTATTTTTTTTAGCAGAATATGCAAGCATGATTTTAATGAGTGCAATGACAGTTATTTTATTTTTAGGAGGGTGGTTACCACCTTTTGATATTTTCCCTTTTAACGTTGTTCCAGGGATAATTTGGTTTACTGCAAAAATTATTTTTATACTTTTTTTATTTATTTGGGTTCGAGGAACTTTTCCTCGTTATAGATATGACCAATTAATGAGATTGGGATGGAAAATTTTTTTGCCGCTATCATTGTTTTGGGTAGTTGTAACTGCTAGTTTTTTAACAATTTTTGACATGGTGCCTGGTTAAAATGTTTTCAGTAGTCAAGGCAATAAAATCTTTTGCTCTTTTTGAACTTTTTTCAGGAATGCTTTTAACATTTAAATATATGTTTAAATCAAAGGTGACGATTAATTATCCTCATGAAAAGAGTCCTCTTAGCCCTCGTTTTAGAGGAGAGCATGCTTTAAGAAGATATCCAAACGGAGAGGAAAGATGCATAGCTTGTAAACTCTGTGAAGCAGTTTGCCCTGCACAAGCAATTACAATTGAGGCTGAGCCAAGATCCGATGGCAGTCGTAGAACAACAAGATATGACATCGATATGAGTAAATGTATTTACTGTGGTTTGTGCGAAGAGTCCTGCCCTGTTGATGCGATCGTAGAAGGACCTAACTATGAATTTGCTACAGAGACAAGAGAAGAACTAATGTACAATAAAGCTAAACTTCTTGATAACGGAGATAAGTGGGAACATGAAATTGCCCAAAATTTGAAAGCTGATTCGCCTTACCGTTAGTATATGATTATTTATACTCTTTCATTTTATTTTTTTTCAACAATTGCAGTATTGTCTGCACTAATGGTTATCAGTTCAAAAAACTCCGTCCACTCTGTTTTGTTTTTAATTTTAAGTTTTGTTAATGCTGCAGGACTATTTGTTCTGTTAGGAGCTGAGTTTTTGGCAATGATACTTCTTGTTGTTTATGTAGGCGCTGTTGCGGTTTTATTTTTATTTGTAGTTATGATGTTAGACATTAATTATATAAAATTACGTGAGGGTTTTTTACAATATCTTCCCTTTGGAGTTTTGCTTGGAATAGTTTTGATTGTTGAACTTGGAATTGCATTTTTTACTGAGACATTTTCTGAAATGAGCCTCGTTGAGTATGCGCGAATGCCTGAGATAACAATTACTGAAAATACCAAATTATTGGGATTTGTTTTATATACTAAGTATTTTTATCTTTTTCAAATATCAGGGATAATATTATTGGTTGCGATGATTGGTTCCATTACATTAACCTTAAGGCAAAGAGAAATATCGAAGAAGCAAATCATTTCGGATCAAAATAATGCCGATGCTTCAAAAGCTATTATAAAGAAAAAAATTAAATTAAGAGAAGGAATATGACAAGTATAACTATAGATCATTTCCTTTTTCTTGGAGCAATTTTATTTACAATTGGCGTTTTAGGAATTTTTCTTAACAAGAAAAATGTCATTATAATTCTAATGTCCGTTGAATTGATTTTACTAGCAGTAAATATTAATTTTATTGCCTTTTCTAGTTTTCTTGGCGATATATCGGGTCAAATATTTGCAATGTTTACTTTAACAGTTGCTGCAGCGGAAGCAGCAATTGGATTGGCAATCTTGGTAGTCTTTTTTAGAAATATTGGCTCAATTGAAGTAGAAAAAATACGCAAACTAAAGGGATAACTTGATAAAATTAATTGTTTTTTTGCCATTATTGGGTTTTTTATATTGTGCATTTGTCGGATCATATTTTCATGATCGTGTATCACAACTTGTTACTACGTTCTTACTGACTATATCTACTTTTCTTTCTTGGATAATTTTTTTACAATATTTAGAAGGTGCAAATACAACAATTATACATATCCTGAACTGGATAACATCAGGCTCTTTTTCTGCAGATTGGAGTCTGAGAGTTGATGCATTAACTGCAACTATGATGGTTGTAGTGACAACAGTTTCAGCTTGTGTTCATCTTTATTCAGTAGGATATATGAATGAAGATAAGTCAATTAACAGATTTATGGGTTATTTAAGCCTTTTTACTTTCTTTATGTTGATGTTAGTATCGAGTAATAACTTGCTTCAAATGTTTTTTGGTTGGGAAGGCGTTGGTTTATCTTCTTATTTATTAATTGGTTTTTGGCACCATAAAGATAGTGCTAATAAAGCTGCAATCAAGGCATTTATTCTTAACCGAGTAGGAGATTTTGGTTTTGTCCTTGGAATAGTTGGGGTATTTTTTATTTTTGGATCAATAAATTTCGATATTATCTTTACAGATGCGATTAACTACCAAAATCACGCATTCAATTTTTTAGGATTAAGTTTATCAACAATAGATACGTTGTGTTTTCTTTTATTTATTGGAGCTATGGGCAAGTCCGCTCAATTAGGACTACATACTTGGTTGCCAGATGCTATGGAAGGGCCTACACCAGTATCCGCATTAATACATGCTGCTACTATGGTTACTGCTGGTATCTTTATGGTGGCTCGTATGAGTCCACTTTTTCAGTATGCGGAATTTACAAATTTATTTATAATTTTTATTGGAGCTTCAACTGCAATTTTTGCAGCAAGTATAGCTTTAACTCAAAATGATATAAAAAGAGTTATTGCATATTCAACTTGTAGTCAATTAGGTTATATGTTTTTCGCAGCAGGATTAGGAGCTTACAATGCTGCTATATTTCATTTAATGACCCATGGATTTTTCAAAGCTTTATTATTTTTATCGGCAGGTTCTGTAATACAAGCAATGAAACATGAACAAGACATGAGAAAAATGGGAGGGTTGTTTATAAAAATACCTTTCACAGGTACAATGATGTGGATTGGTTCACTTGCTATAATTGGCTTCCCTTTCTTTTCGGGCTATTATTCGAAGGAAAGCATTTTAGAAAATGCATATTTTTCAACCTCAGGTATGGCACAATATGCATATGTGGTAGGAGTATTCACGGCTTTGTTGACAGCTTTTTATTCTTGGCGACTTTTGTTGATGACTTTTCATGGCAAGCCCCGTGCAACAGAAGAAACTTTTAATCAAGTTCATGAGTCTCCAAAAGTAATGACCATTTCCCTAGCTATTCTCGCAATAGGAACAATTTTTTCTGGTTCAATTCTTGCTGATTTTTTTATTGGACCCAAGCAGGAAGTTTTTTGGAATCATGCCGTAGTTTTAATTAATACGGCACAGCATAATATACCTTTTGTTCAAACCTTGACAATAAAATCAACAGTTGCTGCTGGAATTTTGTTAGCAGCTATGTTGTATTATTACAAGAAAGGTTTAACAAAATCATTATCTCGTAATTTTCAACTACTATACTTAATATCCTATAACAAATGGTATGTAGATGAATTATATAATAGTATTTTTGTTCAACCTTTTTTTTATATTGCATCTATTTTTTGGAAAAAAGGAGATATCTACATAATAGATGAATATGGACCAAACGGCATCTCAAAATTAATCAATTATTTTTCTAAGAGATTAAGCTTGTTTCAGTCAGGCTATCTCTACCATTATGCCTTTGTCATGTTGGGTGGCTTAGTTATAATTTTAACATGGTTTGTTTATTACTAATATGACTGAATGGCCCATATTAACCGTAACAATTTTTTTACCTATATTGGGAGCCTCAATCATTTTTTTTATTAAGGAGGAAGAAACTTCTTTAAGCAATATTAAATGGGCTGCTCTTTTGACTTCCATTGGTACGTTTATTTTTAGTTGTTTGATTTGGTTACAATTCGATAATTCCATCGCTGAATATCAATTAAGTGAAAAACATCAGTGGTTTACTGATTTTAATTTTAACTATCATATTGGAGTCGATGGAATTTCATTATTTATGATTTTGCTTACTACTTTTTTAACCCCTTTTTGTATTTTAGCTAGTTGGATAAGTATTAATAAGAGAATTAAAGAATACATGATGGCATTTCTTTTTTTAGAAACCGTTCTGTTAGGTATGTTTTCTTCAATTGATATATTATTGTTTTATATTTTTTTTGAATCCGTACTTATTCCTATGTTTTTAATTATTGGAGTGTGGGGAGGAGAAAGACGTATATACGCCACGTTTAAATTTTTTTTATATACCTTGTTAGGTTCTGTTCTCATGTTAGTTGCAATTATCTTTATTTATCAGTTAACCAATTCTATGAGTATCAGTGAACTTCAGGGAAATTTTTTCTCCAAAAATATTCAAATTTATTTATGGTTAGCTTTTTTTGCCTCTTTTGCAGTTAAAATTCCAATGTGGCCCTTTCATACATGGTTGCCTGATGCCCACGTTGAAGCCCCAACAGCAGGGTCAGTTATCTTAGCAGGCGTTTTATTAAAAATGGGTGGGTATGGTTTTATTCGTTTTTCCCTTGGGATGCTTCCAGAAGCATCTGAGTTTTTCTTACCTTTGATTATGATTATGAGTATTATTGCAATAATTTACACATCCCTAGTTGCTCTAGTTCAAACTGATATCAAAAAACTAATTGCTTACTCATCTGTAGCACATATGGGAATGGTGACGATCGGTATTTTTCTTGTTAACCAGCAAGGAATTGAAGGAGCTATAATACTAATGATCAGTCATGGAGTAGTTTCAGCAGCCCTTTTTTTGAGTGTAGGAGTAATTTATGATCGTATGCATACTCTAGATATTAGCTTTTATGGAGGGCTAGTTAATAATATGCCCCTTTACTCAGTATCTTTTATGATTTTTGTATTAGCTTCAGTGGGTCTGCCTGGAACGAGTGGCTTTGTTGGAGAATTTTTAATTATTATGGGAGCTTTTAAATACAGTTCTTTATTAGCCCTCTTCTCCGCAACAGGTATCATATTGTCAGCAGTTTATATGTTATATTTATATAAAAGGATTATTTTTGGACAGATGAGCAACGTAAAATTGAAAGATATATTAGATATAGATTTTCGTGAAAAAATTATTTTATACCCATTGATAATAATGATCATACTAATAGGTATTTTCCCTAATATTTTTTTAGATCCTATGCGTTTGCCAATAGAATTGATTATTAACAATTATGAGTTTGCGAATGCAAAATAATTTTCTAGCTATATTTATGATGCCTGAAATTACTTTAGTTCTGCTTACGACTATCATTTTATTAATTGGCTTATTTCAAAAAAAAAATTCTTTTTCTAATGTTACCAATCTTTCCGTCATTGCATTATTTTTTGTATTTTTCTTAATTTATTTGAATAGAGAGTTTTCTTTTGCTAGTTACAATTATTTTTTTAAGAGCTCTTTATTAATTCAATTTTTTAAATCTATTGTTGTCTTAGGAAGTATAGCAAGTATTATTATTTCTAAATCTTATTTTGAGGAACTAAAGCTTTCTCGGTTTGAAATACCAGTATTAATTTCATTTTCTACTTTGGGAATGCTAATATTAATTTCTTCGAATGATTTAATTTCAATGTATCTAGGAATTGAATTACAAAGTTTAACACTTTATGTTGTTGCTGCAATTAAAAGGGATTCTATCCAATCTGCTGAATCAGGTGTTAAATACTTTGTTTTGGGTGCTTTATCTTCTGGTATTCTGTTGTATGGATGTTCTTTAATTTATGGATTTACCGGAACAACTAATTTTGAAGAAATTCGCTTATCTTTAATTGCAATCAATCATTTAAGCTTAGGTATAATATTTGGCCTTGTTTTTGTATTGGTTGGATTAGCTTTCAAAGTGTCAGCTGTGCCTTTTCATATGTGGACACCTGATGTTTATGAAGGTGCTCCAACTTCAATCACAGCTTTTTTTGCAATAGTTCCAAAAGTATCTGCTGTAGCAATAATATATAGATTTTGCTTAGAGCCATTTGGCAATTTTTATAGCGAGTGGAGTCAAATAATTATTTTTTTGTCTATTAGCTCCATGTTTTTAGGTGCTATAGCAGCAATTGCCCAACAAAGTATTAAACGATTATTGGCGTACAGCTCAATTGGTCATGTTGGCTACATATTAATAGGTCTCGCTTCAGCAAATGCTGCAGGAATTAAGGGCGTTATTATTTATATGTTAATTTATGTAGTTATGAATATCGCAATTTTTTCTATCATTTTATCACTTAAAAACAATAACTCTTACATTGAAAAAATAAGTGAATTATCCGGATTGAGCAAATCAAAACCAATTATAAGTCTTTCCATAGCAATAATAATGTTGTCTCTAGCTGGAATACCTCCTTTTGCGGGTTTTTTTGGTAAATTTTATATATTTATTGCAGCTGTAGAAGCTGATTTAATTTTTTTAGCAGTTCTTGGAGTAATATCTAGTGTCATTTCAGCTTATTATTACCTGAGAATTATTAAAGTTTTGTACTTTGATGAAGTAGATGATTGTAATTATCAATCAATTATTACTTCTCAATCATTAGTATTACTAATTTGTGCAATACTGTTTCTTTCTTTCTTTGTTTTTTATCCCTCTGTTTTTGTGACTATAGGCACAACAATAAGCCTTGATTTTTTTCAGTAACTGATGTCATTTTTTAAAGTAAAAAATATAATAAACAATTACGGATATGAATTTATTCATCTTAAATCAACATCCACAACTATGGATAATGCTAAAAAATATATAAAACAAAATAATAGAAATTGCGTAGTTCTTGCTGATCAACAATATGAAGGCAAAGGTAGGAGAGGAAATAAATGGGAAAGCCCAAAAGGAAATGTATATTGTTCAATAAGTGTTAATAATTTTCTCAATATCAAAGATCATTTTATATTTAGTGCCATTACTGCAATTTCCATTAAAATGGCTCTTGAAAATTTTGATACTAAAGATATTAAATTCAAGTGGCCTAATGATATTTTTTATAATAACAAAAAATTTGCAGGAATAATTTTGGATACGCATAGTTTAAAAAATTTTAAACAATATATGATAATTGGATTAGGCATAAATGTTGAGTCATCCCCAATTTTATCTGAATATCCAACAACGTATTTAAAAGAATTTTCTAAAGTTAAGAGTGTGCCTGAATTTTTAATTTTTTTTTACAAAATATTTTTTGAAAATTTAAATAAAATTCAAAATTCTCAAAAGAATTTATTCATTGATATATATAAAAAATCACTTATGTTTGTTGGAGAGAAAATTCATATTAAACTTAGAGATAATTCTGTTGTTAAAGGAATTTTTAAAGGAATTAATAATGATGGTTCATTGAAACTAGAGAATGAACATGGTTTGACTTCCGTGTATTCCGGAAGAATTCAAATATGATTGTCATAGATATAGGCAATACTGATATTGTCATAGGCATTTATACTAAAAATAAATTAGATAAAATTTTAAGATTTAATACAAAAACAAAAAAAACAATTGAATTAATAAAATCAAGATTTACAAATCAATATATACATCGACTAAAAATAAAATATAAAATTTGTATTTTATCTTCCGTTGTTCCAGAAATTAATAATAAAATATTAAGTCTGTTTAAATCTTTAAAATTTAAAGTTTTAAATATTAATATTAACAATATCCCTTTTGATGTGCAATTTAACTATGAATCCAAAGAATTAGGCAGTGATAGAATAGCAAACACATTAGCAGCTATACAAAAATATGGAAAAAATTGTTTGATTATTGATTTTGGTACAGCTACCACATTTGATGTAATAAAAAATAATAAATATAAAGGAGGCGTTATTGCACCTGGTATTGCTATATCGCATGATGCACTGGTTAGATATGCTTCCAAATTAAAAAAAATTCCAATAATAAGAACTAAAACTTTAATAGGTAAAAATACTAAAGATTCGATGCAAAGTGGTTTTTATTGGGGATATATAAGTCTAATAAACGGGGTAATAGATAAAATTATTAAGCAACAGCGATTTAAACCCGCAATAATTTTAACTGGGGGCTTAGCTAATATTTTCAAAAAGGAAATATCAAAAAAAACTGAACATGAACCGAATTTGACTTTAAATGGCTTGTATCTTATTGGCAAAATAAAATATGCTTAATAGCAATTCTTTATTTAAAATTCCAACCAAAGGTATTTATTTCATGTCTTTAGGCGGTATAGGAGAAATTGGGGCGAATTGTTACTTGTATTGCTGTGATGATAAATGGTTAATGATCGATTTGGGATTGACATTTGCTGATGAAAAATTTCCAGGCATTGATTTATTAGTTCCAAAAATAGATTTTATAGATTCAATTACTGATAAATTAGAAGCTATTATTATAAGCCACGGTCATGAAGATCATGCAGGAGCAGTGGCTTTTTTTGCAGATAAAATTAAATGTCCTGTTTATGCAACAGGTTTTGCAAGATCATTAATAGAGAATAGACTCAAAGAATTTAATTCAATGGATAAAATACAATTCATTTCCATTGACCCAATAAAAAATATACATTTAAAAAATTTTGATTTAGAATTTATTGCCACTTCTCATTCAATCCCAGAACCTTATTCTATTCTTATTAATACAAAGTACGGAAAACTGCTTCATACAGCAGATTGGAAAATAGATGACAATCCAACTTTAGGAGCTAACTTTGATACAAATTCTTTCAAAAAAATCGGTAGTGAAGGTTTGCTTGCGCTTATAGGTGATTCAACGAATGCTGACATTCCTGGATATTCTCAGTCTGAATTAGAAGTTCGTGAAGAATTAATAAAACTATTTTCACGATATCATCAACGAATAGTTATAACTTGTTTTTCTTCAAATATCGCCAGAATGGAAAGTATAGCAATTGCTGCAAAAAAAAATAACCGTAAGGTTGCTTTAGTTGGAAGAAGCATGAAAAAGACTATAGAGGCTGCCATTAATAATAACATTATTGAGGATCACCCTAATTTTATTTCTGAAGAAGAAGCTTCCTTCATTCCTAGAGAAAATCTTGTAGTGATATGTACAGGTAGTCAAGGAGAAAAAAGATCTGCACTTTATCGTATTGCATACAACTCGCACAAACATATACATCTAGAAAATGAAGATCTGGTAATTTTTAGTTCGCGAGATATTCCTGGAAACGAGAAACCAATAAATAATTTAAAGAATTTATTGGTTAGACAAAAAGTAGAAGTCATTACTTCAGATGATGATTTGGTTCATGTTTCCGGACATGGCTATGCTGAAGAAATTAAAAAAATGTATGATTGGACACGGCCATATATTGCAATACCGGTTCATGGTGAGGCCAAGCATCTTGTAGCCCATGCAAAATTGGCTCAGGCGAGTCAGGTACCGCTTACAAAGATTTTAGAAAATGGAAAATGTATTAAATTAGCTCCAAATGATCCTGAGATATATGGTTTTGTTAAGACAGGAAAAATGATAGTAGAAGGTAACAATCTTTATGATTCAGAATCGAATTTTATTAAAGATCGAAGACGTTACTCATTTGAAGGAATTATTTTAATATCAATAATAATTCAGAAAGATTTTTCAATCCATAAGGATATTAGAATATCATCTAATGGTTTACCAGAATTTGACATCATAAAGTTAACTACTGATTTTAAAGAAAATTTTATATACGAATACCTTAAATTAAATGAAGAAAAAAAGTCATCCGATCAATTCGTTGGTAAATTGATTAAAAAATCAATTAGGCTGTCAATTAAAAGTCATTTAGATAAGAAACCCGAAGTAAATTTCCATATTTTTCGACTATAAATGACATATATCAGTCAAAAAGTTATTGTAGCTACTGATGAATATTTGTTAATTATGTTAATCTGAATCTTTATTAAATTGATATAAGTATATTTTTAAATAATGAAATTTTCTAGTTTTTTTATCCCCACCCTTAAAAATATACCGGCAGAAGCGGAAATTATTTCACATCAATTAATGATTAGAGCAGGAATGATAAAACAGGCAAGTGCGGGCATATATTCTTGGCTTCCTCTTGGATTAAAAGTGTTAAAAAAAATTGAACACATAGTTCGGGATGAGCAAAATAAAGCTGGAGCAATAGAGGTCTTAATGCCGACTATTCAATCTGCAGATTTGTGGATCAAATCTGGTCGCTATGAGGATTATGGAAAAGAAATGCTTAGAATACAAGATCGCAGTGGTCGAGAAATGCTATATGGCCCGACTAATGAAGAATTAATAACCGATATTTTTCAATCTTACATTACTTCATATAAAGATCTTCCAAAAAATTTATATCATATTCAGTGGAAGTTTAGAGATGAGGTTAGACCCAGATTCGGAGTGATGCGAGGAAGAGAGTTTTTGATGAAAGATAATTATTCTTTTGATCTAACTGAAGAGGACTCAAAAATATCTTATAACAAAATGTTTACTGCTTATATTAAGACGTTTCTAAGAATGGGATTGACACCTATTTCTTTACGAGCTGAAACTGGATCTATAGGAGGTAATTTAAGTCATGAATTTCAAATTTTAGCAAAAACGGGAGAAAGTACACTATATTACGATAAGGATTTAGAAAAGATAGATCCTGAAACTATTAATCCTGATAAACTCCAATCATATTATGCTGCAGTAGATGGTTTACACGATGAAAAAAATTGCCCAATTTCAAAAGAACAACTGAAAATTTCCAAAGGTATTGAAGTTGGACATATTTTTTATTTTGGAACAAAATATTCTGAAAAATTATCAGCTTTTGTTCAAAACAATAAAGGCAAAAAAACAGCTGTTCATATGGGATCTTATGGCATAGGTATTTCGAGATTAGTTGGCGCAATAATAGAAGCCTTTCATGATGACAAAGGAATTAAGTGGCCAATTAGTGTCGCACCATTTCATGTTTCCTTAATTAACTTGATGATAGATGATAAAGCTTGTGCAAAGATGTCCAATATAATGTACGAAAAAATAAGTAACTCAAAATTAGATGTATTATATGATGACAGAGATTGCAGCATTGGAAAAAAATTATCTGATAATGATTTAATCGGAATTCCTTATCAAGTTATTATTGGCAAACGAGACTTAAAAGATAACATTGTTCAATTAAAAAATAGATTAAATAATGAAACCAAGAAAATATCACCTGAAGAAGCCTTAAATTTTTTATTAGAGAAAACCCTCACTTATTTTTGATGTTGTTCTCATCCTATGAAATATTATTAATTAAACGTTTTCTTTTTTCTAAAAAAACGGATGGGTTTATCTCTATTTTTTCTTGGTTTTCAATCATAGGCATTGCAATCGGTGTTGCCGCAATTATTATAGTGATGGCTGTAATGAACGGTTTTAGAGAAGAATTAATTTCAAGATTGTTGGGTATTAATGGACATTTAAATATTTACAGTAATTCAGGACAAATAACTAAAGAAGAAGTCAATATCATTAAATCTGATTTTTCTGACAATCAATTAATTCCCTTAATTCAAACTCAGGCTTTAGTAATAAGCAACGAATTCTCAAAAGGTGTATTTTTAAGAGGTTATGATAATGAATATTTAGATGACTTACATTTTCTTAAAAAGAACATTGTAGAAGGTAAATTATTTGGAAACAATATAAACGATATTGTTATTGGCTATGTATTAGCAAACAAGTTCGGATTATCAGTTGGTGATGAAATTAAAATTGCTATCCCTAAAACTGATAATACTATTTTTGGAAATATTCCTCGTTTTAAAACTTTAACAGTATCAGGTATTCTTAATTTAGGCATGTACGAATATGATTCAAGTTTTGTATTTTCAAATATAAGTATTGCGAGGAAATTACTAGTACTTGAAGATCAAAACTTTAACCTAATAGAAATATTCACACAATCACCCAATAATATTGAAATTATCCAGGATAAAGTTAATAGAAGAATTATCGCTAATAATTTTAGATTATATACTTCATCATGGAAAGAAAATAACTCGACATTGATTAATGCATTAAATGTAGAAAAGAATGTAATGTTTCTTATACTTACTTTGATTATTTTAGTAGCTTCTATGAATATAATTTCAGGTTTAATAATTTTTGTAAAAGAAAAAAATAAAGACATAGGGATTTTGAAAACAATTGGCTTAAGCAACAAAAGTCTGATTAAGATTTTTTTATCAATAGGATTGATAATTGGATTAATCGGAACAATATTTGGAGGATTAGTTGGGGTAATTTTTTCATTAAATATCAAATCTATTCAGTTTTTTATTGAAAATATATTGCATACTGATTTATTTGCTAAAGAAATTTACTATTTATCCAATCTTCCTTCCAGGATTGACAATCTGGAAGTTTTTTATGTCCTAATTATATCAATTATCATTTGCTTAATAGCAACAACAATTCCAGCTTATAGATCTATGAAAGTTGACCCAATTAAATCATTGAAAAATGACTAAAAATATTATTTCAATTTATAATTTATCAAAGGAATATACTTCAAATAATAATAGTGTTGTAATATTAAAAGATATATCTTTTAAATTATACCAAGGAGATATTGTTTCGATAGTAGGTCCCTCTGGTTCTGGAAAGTCAACTTTTTTGAATATTTTGGGATTGTTGGATTCATCATTTAAAGGGCAATATGATTTTTTAGATAAAAATATAAAATATACATCCAACGACCAAAAAAACATTATTCGAAATAATTCAATTGGTTTTGTCCATCAATTTTTTCATTTAATACCTGAATTAAATGTTTTAGAAAATGTAACTCTTCCTAATTTAATACAATGTAACAAAGTAGCAGATTCAGTAAAAAAAGCTAAATCAATTCTTACAAATTTTGACTTACAGGATAAAATCCTTTCCAAACCTCATAACCTATCAGGTGGAGAGCAACAGCGTGTTGCTATAGCGAGAGCCCTCATAAACAAACCAAGCATTATTATTGCTGATGAAATGACAGGTAATTTGGATGAAAAGATATCAGACTCAATATTTAATTTTTTTTTAGAACAAGTTAGAATTAATAATCAATCCCTTATTTATGTAACTCACAATAACCATTATGCTAAGCAAGCTAATATGAAATATCAAATTCTTAATCAAAAATTAAAGCAAATTTAATGCAATATCCATTTATTCATTTACGTTCCCAATCATCTTATTCACTTTCAGAAGGTGCTTTAAAAATTGAAAAATTAGTTAATCTGGCAAAAAAAAATAATATGCCTGCAATAGCTTTAACTGATAACAATAATATGTTTGGAATATTGGAGTTTTCTATTGCGTGTATCAATAATAGCATCCAACCAATTATTGGAACCTCAATTAATTATTTAGATATTCAAACTAAAGAGCATCCATCACAATTAAATTTTTTAGTGATGAACGAAGAAGGTTATAAAAATCTTTTATATCTTTCATCCATTTCTCATACATCAGGAAATAACCCTATTGGTGTTTATCATAAAGATTTAAAAAAATATAATAATGGCTTAATTTGTTATATTGGAGGCGAGTATAATCCATTACTTATTTTAAAACATCAAAATAAAATTGAAGAAATAAGTGTTTTTATTAATAATTTTCGAAATATGTTTGGTCAAGATTTTTTGTTTGAAATTCAAAGAGTTCAAGATCCAAAAATTGATGGATTTGAAAAAGAATTTCTAGAATATTCACAAAATTTTACAATACCAATAATTGGATCAAATAATATTAAATATGAAAATGAAAATGATTATAATGCCCATGATGTTCTTTTGTGTATAGCTCAAAAATTGACAATTAATCAAACAAATAGGAAAGTTTCAAATTCGGAAATTTATTTTAAAACTTCTGAGCAAATGATTAATATTTTTGGAGATATCCCTGAAATTATTGAAAATAATTTTCGTATTGCTTTAAAATGTAATTATTATCCTAAAGAGATTTTGCCAAAACTTCCTAAATTTTCAAGTGATCAAAACCTTTCAGAATCTGAGCTTTTAAATCTAAAATCTAAAGAAGGTTTGTTACTAAGATTACAAGAAATGAATATTAACTCTCCTTCAATTTATCAAGAAAGATTAAATTATGAGTTAGAGATCATAAATAACATGGGATTTGCTGGATATTTTCTTATAGTTGCAGATTTTGTTAATTGGGCAAAAAATAAAGAAATTGCTGTTGGACCTGGTAGAGGATCAGGAGCAGGCAGTGTTGTTGCTTGGTCGTTATCAATTACAGATCTTGATCCACTTCAGTATGGCTTACTTTTTGAGCGATTTCTTAATCCTGAGAGAGTGTCAATGCCAGATTTTGATATTGATTTTTGCCAAAATAGAAGAGATGAAGTGATTGAATATGTCAACAATAAGTACGGAAAAGAGTGTGTAGCACACATTATTACATTTGGAACTTTAGCATCGAGAGCCGCCATTAGAGATGTTGGTAGAGTTTTGGAAATACCTTATTCAGAAATTGATCAATTTGCTAAACTTTTTCCATACAATCCAGCTAATCCGTTGTCATTAGATGAATCTATAAATTCCGATAAAAATTTAAAAGAAATGGTTGCAAGTGATGAACGATTATCAAATGTAGTTGATATAAGTTTAAAACTAGAAGGTTTACATCGACATGCGTCAACCCATGCAGCTGGTGTAGTTATTGGTGATTCAAGTATTATTAATATTGTCCCACTTTACAAAGATCCAAATACCTCAGTTAATGCAACACAATTTTCTATGAAATACGTTGAAAAAGCAGGTTTGATTAAGTTTGATTTTTTAGGATTGACTACATTATCAATTATTCAAGATTCAATTAAATTAATAAAAGAAAACCATTCAAACTTTGACTTAAAACACATACCCATGGATGACAAGAAAACATTTCAGCAGTTAAGTAAAGGAGAAGCTATTGGTATATTTCAATTAGAAAGTAATGGCATGGGGAGTGTTCTAAGACAACTACAACCTGATAAATTTGAAGAAATCATTGCTGTTGTAGCCTTGTTTAGGCCTGGTCCAATGGATCATATACCCTCTTTTTGTAATAGAAAACATGGAAAGGAAAAAATTGAATATTTGCATCCTTTATTAGAAAAAGTTTTAGAAGAAACTTATGGCATTATTGTTTACCAAGAACAAGTTATGCAAATTGCACAAGTTTTATCTAATTATACTTTAGGTGAAGCTGATTTATTGAGACGCGCAATGGGGAAAAAAATTCAGAAAGAGATGGATGCACAGAAAAATCGTTTTATAGAAGGGGCTAAAAGTAATAAAATTAGCATAAATGAAGCTTCAAAAATATTTGATTTAGTTAATAAGTTTGCAGGTTATGGTTTTAATAAAAGTCATGCAGCAGGATATGCACTATTGGCTTATCAAACAGCTTATTTAAAAACAAATTTTCCTTATGAATTTATGACAGCAACATTCAATTATTCCATTGATAGAACAGATCGAATTATCTTACTAAACAAAGAATTATCTAGTTTAAATATAGAATTTAAAAAACCCGATATTAATCATTCACAAGCAAAGTTTTCTATAGAAGAAAATAATGGATTGAAATCTATTCGTTTTGGTTTGGGTGCAATCAAAGGAGTTGGAATTAAATCAATGTCTAATTTAGTTAAAGAAAGAGAAAATAATGGAAAATTTATTGATATAATTGATTTTATGAACAGATTAAAAGGAGATGTAATTAATAAAAGGCAATTAGAAAAACTAGTGCAGGCAGGCTCTTTTGATTCTATTGAAACTAATAGAGCTAAACTCTTCTATAATGTTCCAAAATTTGTAGAAATTTATGGAGGATCTAATTTTAAAGATCAAAATCAACCAATACTTTTTGAAGAAAACAAACTTTCTTTTGATGATAGTAATTTATTTGATCAACAAATTGATGATTGGTCTTCGGGTTTTTTACTAAAAAATGAACTAGAAGTAATAGGGTTTTATTTTTCTAGTCATCCAGTATCATTATATCCAAAGAATTATTTTCGACGTAATAATATAATTGAATGGAATCAAATCAAATTAAATGAAGATATAAAGTCTGCAAAAATTGTTGGTTCAATTCTTGACATTAAAGAGAGATCAAACAAGGAGGGTAGAAAATATGCTTTTTTAACAGTTTCAACCTTAGAGTCTCAAATTGAATTAACTATATTTAGTGATAAATTAAATGATTTTAGAAACTTTATCAAAGAAGGTAATCTTTTATTATTTCATATTGATATTTCTAGAGATATTGAGAATATGAGATTAATTATTAGAAAAATTGAAGATTTTGAACAAACTTTTTCTAATCAAAAAAAAATTATTAATATATATTTGCAGCAATATTTTGAAATTGACCTTTTAGAAAAATTATTTAAAAAATCTAACCGTAAGAATGAAAAATTATATCTTTACATTGATAAGGATAATAAACTGATATCCTTTGATTTCTCTGATAAATTTGAGGTAATTTCTTATAAATATCTTGACAAATTGCTTGATGCTAAAAAAATTGATTATTCTTTGGAAATTGTATAATTTTTCTTGAAATTCAAATTATTATTTAGTATTTGGAATTTTAATTAAATACTAGCACACAGAAAAAACCGGTGTTTTTGTTTCTGTGGAGGTGTAACCGGAGTCAATAATGAATTTACCTGAAGTTACAATTGAGCAGTTACTAGAAGCGGGAGTGCATTTTGGGCATAATGTTAGAAGATGGAATCCAAAAATGGAACAATATATTTTTGGAGTACGAAACAATATTCATGTCTTTGATTTAAGAATAACCTTACCTTTAATTAATTCAGCTTTAGTAAAATTACACGAAGTTGCTTCAAAATCTGGTAAAGTATTATTTGTTGGAACAAAAAAACAATGTTCATCCATTATAAAAGAAATCGCTCTTGAGCATAACCAGTTTTATGTAAATAAAAGATGGTTAGGTGGCACACTTACAAATTGGAAAACTATTTCCAAATCAATAAATCGCTTAGATGAATTAGAATTAATTTTGAGTGAAAATATTTCAACTCAAAATCTTTCAAAAAAAGAATTATTAAATTTATCTAGAGAGAAAGATAAATTGTTATCCAATATTGGAGGTATACGAAACCTAGGAGGTAAACCCGATCTTTTAGTAATTTTTGATATTGTTAAAGATAAATTAGCCGTTTTAGAAGCTAAAAAACTTTCTATTCCAATTATTGCAATATCTGATTCTAATTCTAATCCTGAACCTATTGATTTTGTTATTCCAGGCAATGATGATGCTATTAGATCTATAAATATATATGCAAATTTTTTTAGAGAAACATTGTCCGATGCTAAAGAAGTTTCAAAAGATTTTGAATTAGAAAAAAATAAGAATAATAAAATTGATACTGAAACAAAAGAAATGCCTGCAAAGCTTACAACAAGCTCTAAATAACTATTAATCTATAGGAGATAGATATTCATGAATAATATAATGGTTAATGTTAAGAATCTTAGAGATATGACAGGGGCAGGTTTTTTGGATTGTAAAAAAGCACTTGAAGCAAACGATCAAAGTATTGAAAAGTCTATTGTTTATTTAAGAAAAAAAGGTTTGGTAAAAGCTAACAAAAAATCTTCAAGACAAACAAATGAGGGAGCTATTGGATTATATTCAAATGAAGCAAAAACAGTGTTAATTCAAATTAACACAGAAACAGATTTTGCAGCTAAAAATGAGGTTTTTCTAAATTTTATGAATGAAATTGGTGGATTTGCATTAGTAGTTGATAATATCAATATATCCCTCGAAAGTTTTCTTAAACTTTCATTTCGAAATAAAATCATAAGTGAATATTTTACAGATATAATTACTAAAATTGGTGAAAATATAATATTAAGTCAATTAATCATAGTTCCAAATAATGATGGCTGTATGATTTCCACTTATATTCATAATGCATATAAAAAAAATATTGGAAAAATAGCAGTGGTTTTGAAATCAAAAATAAATGAAATAGATGAAGAATCAAAAATTTTAGGAAAAAATCTATGTATGCACATAGCTGCAAGTAAACCTTTTGCTTTGAGTATTGAAAAATTAAATAAAAATTTAATTAAAAAAGAAAGAGAAATACAAATAGAAACAATTAAATCTAGTGGAAAACCGAATAATATTTTAGAAAAGATATTAGAAGGAAAAATGAAAAAATTTTACTCGGATTCAGTATTATTGGAACAACCATATATTTTAGATTTAGATAAAACAGTGAAACAAATAATTACTGAATTTTCAAAAAGAAATAATTTTGAAATTATTGATTATAAATTGATTGTTCTTAATTCTTAATGAAAGAAAAAAAAAGAATATTATTAAAAATATCAGGAGAGTCATTAATGGGTGACTCTAATTATGGTTTAAATGTTTCTACAACAAAATTTATTGCCAATGAAATAAAAAAAATTTTTAATTCCAATATTGAAATTTGCTTAATAATTGGAGGAGGCAATATTTTTAGAGGAATTAGAGGCGCAGCAGAAGGCATAGATAGATCAACTTCAGATTATATGGGGATGTTAGCAACAATAATGAATGCTTTATCTATGCAAAGTATACTGGAAACTATTGGAGTGCCTACAAGAGTTCAGTCGGCAATTAATATGTCTCAAATCGCCGAACCATATATTAGAAGAAAAGCAGTAAGGCACTTAGAAAAAAATAGAATTGTTATTTTTGCTGCTGGAACTGGCAATCCATTTTTTTCTACTGATACAGCTGCCTCTTTAAGAGCTTCTGAAATGAATTGTTCACTTATAATTAAGGCAACTAAAGTTGACGGCATATATGATGAAGATCCTGTTAATAATACTAAAGCAAAACATTATAAAAATATTTCATACGATGAAGTTTTAAATAAAAACTTAAAAGTAATGGACAGTACAGCTATAAGCCTAGCAAAAGAATCTCAAATACCCATATTAATTACTAACATAAATAGAAAAAATTCAATATTGGAATCAATTAAAGGTATAGGAAAATTTAGTAAAATTAGTTAAAAAGAGGTATGGATAGTAATACATTAAGATCAAGAATGGACAAAGCTATATCACATTTCGAAAAAGAACTATTATCTGTTAGAACTGCGAGAGCTTCATCTACTATGTTGGATAATTTAATGGTGGAAGCTTATGGCACTAAAACACCAATTAATCAGCTTGGAAATATTAATGTTTCTGATCCTAATACTTTAACTATTCAAGTTTGGGATACCTCTCTTTTAAAATATATTGAAAATTCAATAATTAAATCAAATTTAGGAATTAACCCTCAATCTGACGGTTCTTTAATAAGACTACCAATACCTAAATTAAGTGAAGAAAGAAGATTTGAATTATCTAAAATTGTTTCTAAATATGGAGAAAATGCTAAAATTTCAATAAGAAATATTAGAAGAGATACTTTAGATGATTTAAAATTTGATGAAAAAGAAAAAATAATTTCTCAAGATGAATTAAAAAAAAATTCTTCAGAAATACAACAAATTACCGATGAATTTATTAAAAATATTGACTCAATAGTTTTAATAAAGCAAAAAGAAATAACTCAAGTTTAATTTGTCACTTAATAAGGTAAATCATCTTGCATTAATTATGGATGGCAATCAGCGATGGGCTTTAATAAATAAAAAAAATAAACTTGAGGGCTATTTGGCTGGACTAAATAATTTAAAGTTCATTATAGATAAATGTATTGAAAAAAAAATAAAAAATTTAACAGTTTACGCACTTTCTTCAGAAAATATTAAAAGAGCTTCATCAAAAATTATATTTAATTTAATTATAGATAAACATAAAGAATTTTTAAAAGAATTATTAAAAAATAATATTATCAATATTAATATTATTGGAGAAAAAACAAACATTCCAAAAGATATTTTAAATATTTTTAAATCCCTAATTAAGAAAAAAAATCCTACTATTAATTTAAATATAGTTTTTAATTATGGATCATTAGATGAGATAGTATATATTGTTAATAATTTTATAATAAATAAAAATAAAAAAATTAATAAAAATTCAGTTAGATCTTCTATGTACTTAGGAAACATACCTGATCCTGATATATTAATTCGAACAGGAGGTTATCAAAGGTTAAGCAATTTTATTCTTTTAAATTTATCATATACAGAGCTGTTTTTTACTAATACTTTGTGGCCAGATTTTAGTCACAATGAACTAGAATCTATTCTTTTAAAATTTTCTAAGGTGAATAGAAATTATGGATTATAATCATTTTATTATAAGAATATTATCAACTTTTTTTTTATTAATTGTATTTTTTTATATTTATTTATTCAATGATTATTTTTTTAGACCTTTATTTTTTATCATTTATTTAATTATATTCTATGAAATTTATAAAAATTTTATCAATAGAAAAATAATACTTTTATTATATTTATATATTGTATTTTCATTTTTATGTTTAGAGATTTACCTTTATTATTTTTATAATTCAGAAATATTTTTATTTTTATTTACTATTATTATTATTTTTGATACTTTTTGCTATCTATTTGGTACTTTGTTTGGAGAGAAAAAAATATTTAAAAGAATCAGTCCTAATAAAACTTTCGCCGGTTTATATTTAGGAATCTTTTTTACATTACTACTTTCTATAATTTTAAATCAAATATTTGAAATATTCGATTTAATTACTGGATTTATTTTTATTATTATGATAATTTTATTATCTTTTTTAGGAGACATAATTGAATCCATTTTTAAAAGAATTTCGGGATTAAAAAATTCAAGCAACTTAATTCCTGGTCATGGTGGTTTTTTTGATAGGTTTGATAGTTTTATTCTTTGCACTTATGGATTAATTTTATTTAGCTATGTTACAAATTAAATGAATATTAATATTTTTGGTAGTACAGGTAATATTGGTACTAAAACTTTATCAATAATTAAAAATAATTTTCCATTTATTCAGGTTAATTTATTATTAGCTAATAAAAATTATAAAAAATTATTAACTCAAGTTAAATTATTTAAACCTAAGTACGTATGTTTAAATGATAATACTAAGCTACCTTTACTAAAAAAAAAATTAGTAAATTGTAGAACTAAGATTATATTATCATGTGATATAAATGAATATTTATATAAATCTAAAACTGAACTTACCATTCTATCAATTTCTGGCTACAATTCTTTAAATTATTTAGAGGCGATATTATTTAATACAAATAATTTAGGTCTGGTTAGTAAAGAATGTATAGTTTCTGCAGGACATTTATTAAAGAAATTTTCAAAAAAAAATAACACCAAAATATTTCCATTAGATTCTGAACATTATTCGTTAAATTATTTATTTAGTAATAAAAATTTCCAATATAATAATGTATATTTGACCGCCTCTGGAGGTCCTTTTTTAACTTATAATTTAAAAAGTTTAGAAAAAATTACTTTTAAACAAGCTATAAAACATCCTAAATGGAAAATGGGTTATAAAAATAGTATAGATTCTTCAACTTTAGCTAATAAATGTTTAGAATTAGTTGAGGCACATTATCTTTTTGATATTCCATATGAAAAGTTAAAAATCATTATACATCCAGAAGCAGTTATTCATTCTATTGTTGATTGTAAAAATTTAACATCAATCATGAATTATTTTTACCCAGATATGTTTATACCAATTTATAATTTCTTAAATTCTACAAATAATATCGATAATGAGTACCTTAATAAAAAGTTTGAATTTAATCAAACTAATCAATTAAATTTCTATAAAGTTGATAAAAATAAATTCCCTCTATTTAATGTTTTTGATCAAATAGATAAAAATTCTAAAATAGATGTTATAAAATTCAATTGCTCGAACGAAATTGCAGTCAATTTATTTAAATTTAATAAAATTAAATATAATCAAATACATCAATTTATTGACAATTCATTATCTTTAGATTTTAATAATCAAGTTAATTCAATTAATGATATTGTTGAATTTCAACAGTACTTTAAGGAAATAGTATTACAAAAAAATGAGATTATTTAAATTTACATTAACTTTAATATCTATATTTTTTTATAGTTTTATTCTTCTTGCACTTGAAGAAACAAAAATTTCTATAAAAGGAAATACATATGTTGATAATGAAATTATTTTATCTCTTATTAAAGATATTAAAGATTTATCTAATGAAGAATTAGTCAACACCATAAGTAAAAAATTATATGAAACTGGAAATTTTCAAAATGTTGAGGTAGAATTTACTAATAAAGATATAATTATAATTTTAACTGAACATCCTAGAATAAATAAAGTTAATTTTAAGAAAAATAAAAGATTCAATAAAGAAGATCTTCAAATAATTTACGATCAAATTATAACAACAAACTTTTTTAATCCAAATTTAATTGACCTTTACATTAATGAACTAAATTCATTATATAAATCTTTTGGATATAATCAAATTAAAATAGATTATAATAAAACTTTTTTAAAAGATTCAAATTTTATTAATATTGATTTTATTATTAATGAAGGAAAAATTTCTAAAATTAATCAAGTTTATTTTATAGGTAATAATAATTTTTCAAAATCTGAGCTTTTTGATGTTATTAAAATGAAACCCAAAAGAGATATTCTATTTTTTTTAAGAAAAAATTATAAAGAATTTCAAGCTGATAATGACATATTAAGAATAAAAAAATTATATTTAAACAATGGTTTTAGAAATATTAATGTTAACATTAAAAAAGAATATATATCAAAAAAAAATAGATTTAATTTATATTTTTTTATCGAAGAGGGAATTAAATATGAATTCAATAATATTGATTTATCAAATAATTTACTAAATATTTCTGATGATCAAAAAGAATATATCAAATTTATCTTAAAAGATTATAGAAATTCACAAATTAAAAATAATATCTACAATAAAAGTCATACATTAAACATTAAATCTCAAATATCCGATTATCTGTTTAATCAAGGTTCAAATTTTTTTAAAATTTCAATCTTAGAACAAATTAATGATGATAAAATTGATATTCGTTATGATATCAACCCCATTGAACCGAAGTATGTAAATATTATAAATATCTTTGGAAATACCAGAACCTTAGATAAAGTTGTAAGAAGAGAACTTAGATTTGCTGAGGGAGACCCACTTAATCCAGAACTTATAACTTCAGCCACTAAAGATTTGCAACGATTAAATATTTTTAAAAATATAGAAATTAAAGAAAATTTTTTTAATGATGAAAAGTCAAATATAGATATTTACCTTGAAGAAAAACCAACTGGAGATTTTAGTGTTGGAGCCTCTTTCGGATCATTTGAAGGAGCAGTTTTTGTTGCAAGTTTAAAGGAAAATAATATTGGAGGCACAGGAAAAGCTGTTTCTTTTAATATCAATACTTCTGATACAAATACCCTATATTCTTTTGACGTTAAAGAACCGCATTTTACTAATATAAAAATGAATTTAATTTATGGTCTAAAATATAGAAATAATGATTACTCTAAAACTGCTTCCTATAACTTGAATTCTTTTAATTCAAATATTGGTGTACAATATGAATTTATTGATAATCTTTTGCATAATTTATCTC
>Ga0066376_10000617_pt1 | contig 33208 bp, 24 predicted proteins | sample Knorr_S15_td_Bot_FD_77009 | JGI IMG/M metagenome (GOLD analysis project Ga0066376, IMG submission 77009) | Marine microbial communities from Southern Atlantic Ocean transect - Knorr_S15_td_Bottom_ad_5009_LV_A | ecosystem: Environmental > Aquatic > Marine > Oceanic | place: Southern Atlantic... | reverse complement strand
TCTCGATGCGGGACAGCTGCGTTATGTATTTGAAGAGCCGGAGCTTATCGCCCTGCCGACGATGGCGGCAGTTCTGGGCACACCAGGTTTTTGGCTGCGCGAAACGTCCACCGGTGTCACTTGGGAAACCCTTCTACATGGTGAACAAGGCATCGAACTCCATCGGCCCTTACCACCGGCAGCGAGCGTTGTTGCCAAAACACGGGTAACAGATATCCTGGACAAAGGTGAAGGACGCGGGGCCCTGATTTACACAGAGCGACATGTCAGGGATCGCGACACCGGTGAATCCCTCGCCACCCTAACTTCTACGACCGTAGCCCGCAGTGACGGGGGCTTCGGCGGAATATCTGTCACACAGCCTCGCCCTCACCCTTTACCTGATCGGCCGGCAGACAAAGTCTGTGATCTAACCAGCGTACCCCAGGCTGCCCTCATTTATCGACTCTCCGGCGACCCCAATCCCTTGCACGCAAGCCCCGAGGTCGCTCGAAGCGCAGGCTTCGACGCACCCATTCTCCACGGCTTGTGCACACTCGGTATCGCAGGCCATGCCGTCCTCAAAAGCTGTTTAGACTACGAGGCCCAAAGATTTCATTCGATGCAACTGCGCTTTTCAGCCCCGGTCTATCCGGGCGAAACCATTCGAACTGAAATGTGGCTTGAAGGAAATAACATCTCTTTTCGTGCGATTGCAACCGAACGAAACATAGTCGTCCTCAACAATGGCTGCATTGGCACACGGAATTAACACACAACAGCATGGGCCCACTTTCAGGCATTAAAGTGATTGAACTCACAGGACTCGGGCCTGGTCCATTCTGTGCCATGATGCTGGGGGATATGGGCGCTGACGTAGTACGAATCGATCGTATCGGTGGGCATCCCAGCACCCTGGACGCCAGAAAGAATATCCTCGATCGATCCCGTCGTTCGGTAGGGATCAATCTGAAATCGACCGATGGCATAGCAACCGCTTTGCGTCTAATCGATCAGGCCGATGCCCTGGTGGAAGGCTTTCGCCCGGGGGTCATGGAGCGTCTCGGCCTCGGACCGGACATCTGTCAACTGCGCAACCCGCGCCTCGTTTATGGCCGTGTAACTGGCTGGGGGCAGTGCGGGCCGTTGGCCCAGGCGGCGGGTCACGATATCAACTATCTTGGCATTACTGGCGCCCTCTCTGCGATCGGATCGCAAATCAGTGGCCCCGTACCCCCGCTAAATATGGTGGCTGATTTTGGAGCGGGTGGCATGATGCTAACAACAGGGATTTTGGCCGCTTTGTTGCAGGTGAAGGCCACAGGTCGCGGCCAGGTGGTCGACGCCGCAATGACTGATGGTGTTCCACTGTTAATGGGCACTGCTTTCACGTTAAGAGCGAACGGTCGTTGGAACGAGGGCGGCTACAACAACCTGGTAGACGGTGGCGCCTACTTTTATAGCACCTATGAATGCGCCGATGGGCGATGGATTGCCCTGGGGGCCATCGAACCGCAATTCCATACGCTGCTGCTTGAGAAATTGAGTCTGACTGATGCACCGGAATTCCAAAACCCGATGGATTCGGACAACTGGGGTACGGCCAAATCTCGCCTAGCCGCTGTCTTTATTACCCACGACCAGGCGCATTGGCGGGAATTGCTCGAAAACACCGACGCCTGTTTTGCCCCGGTGCTGACCATGAGCGAAGCCCCGCAACATCCACACAATATCGCTCGCGGGACTTTCATCGAAGTTGAAGGAACTTTACAGGCAGCGCCTGCGCCGCGCTTCAGTGTCACGCCCAGCGACACCCCGACTGCTCCACCCCTACCCGGAGAACACAACGATGAGGCCCTTCATGGCTGGGGCTTTGATGACAGTGAAATTGCAGAACTGATGCGCAGTGGCGCGATTGGCTAAAGCACCACAGCGATAAAATAAAAGAGGAGACCTGATGAGCGTTGGCATACACGCATTTGGCGCCTATATCCCGAAGGCGCGGCTACAACGGGAAGTCATGGCCCGCGCGTACAGTTGGTTTAACCCCTCACTCGCGAGTCTCGGGCAGGGTGAACGTGCAATCGCCAACTGGGACGAAGATGCGCTCACGATGGCAGTGGAAGCTGCACGCAATGCACTCACTCCACAACAATACAAGCAGATTGACGGCCTTTATCTGGCTTCCACCAGCCTACCGTTTCAGGACCGACAGAATGCCGGGATCGCCGCTGAAGCCATGCACCTTGGCAATGATCTTCACACAATGGACATCACCGGGTCGCAGCGCGCAGGCACTTCGGCCTTGTTGACCGCGCTGCAAATTGCAGTCGGTAATCGGCGGAATACTCTGGTGATCGGTGGGGAAAAACGCCAGACCAAAGCAAGCAGTCCACTCCAATTGACTTCAGGCGATGGCGGCGCAGCCCTGTTAGTGGGGCCTGGTAAGGGTGTCGCCGCTCTTGTCGGCTACGCGACACTAAGCGTCGATTTTGTCGATCACTACCGGGGGCAGAATCAACCGTTCGATTACGTGTGGGAAGAACGCTGGGTGCGGGACGAGGGGTTTCTTAAGATCGTGCCTAATGCGGTTCGTCAGGCTTTATCTAATGCGAAGGTTGCAGCTGCGAAAATCGATCATTTCTGCTTTCCTTCGCCTGCTAAACGTGTTGCCGGCATGTTGGCAAAAACGCTCGGCATTTCCGACAGTGCGGTGCGTGACAACTTACAGGGGCGCACAGGGGAAGCCGGGTCTATCCATGCACTTCTGATGCTTACACATGCACTCGAGGAGGCAACACCTGGCCAGTTAATCCTGATTGCGGGTTTTGGGCAAGGCTGTGACGCCCTACTCTTTCAGACGACTGAGCAACTCGTTACACAGCGTCCCATGAAAGACATAAAACAACTGTTGAGTGCGGGATGTCCGAATGAAAACTATCACCGGTATTTGGCGATTAACGATCTGGTAACTATTGAGCAGGGACTTCGGGCCGAGGTGGATAAGCAGACGGGCCTGACCACACTTTACCGGAACAGAGAAATGTTGCTTGGCCTCATTGGCGGACGCTGCGAAACCTGCGATACACTGCAGTATCCCAAATCCAACCTTTGCGTGAATCCCGATTGTGGTGCATTAAACACACAAACTGACCATTCGTTCTCAAACATGCCGTGCAAAGTGAATTCATATACGGCTGATCGCCTCACCTATTCCCCGGATCCTCCGGCTTACTACGGCATGGTACAGTTTGATCAGGGTGGTAGAGCGATGCTCGACTTCACAGACATTTTCTCTGACTCGGAACTTTCCGTCGGGCAAGCGATGCGTCTCATGTTTCGAGTGAAGGACTATGATGTGGCGCGTGGATTCCGCCGATACTTCTGGAAAGCGGTACCGATCGATAACGCTTTCGATAACAACGGGAAACCTTAACAATGGCTAAAGGGATCAAAGACAAAGTCGCGATTCTCGGAATGGGCTGTTCTAAATTTGGCGAACGCTGGAATGACAATGCTGAGGACTTGATGGTGGAGTCATTTTCAGAAGCGCTGAAAGACGCCGGCATCGAAAAAGATCAAATTGAGGCGGCCTGGTTTTCAACTGCCATTGAAGAACAACACGTGGGCAAATCCGGCATACCACTCGCCATGGCCTTGAGGCTGCCTTATATACCTGTCACCCGTGTCGAGAACTTTTGCGCCTCGGGCTCGGAGGCATTCCGTGGTGCCGTATACGCGGTTGCCTCCGGTGCCGCCGATATCGCCCTCGCGTTAGGTGTCGAGAAACTAAAAGACACGGGATATGGCGGGTTGCCGCAAAGGTCTCGTGGTGGGTTAAATGACATGTATTGGTCGAATATGTCCGCCCCAGGATCGTTTGCCCAGTTGGCGAGCGCTTATCAGGAAAAACATCGAGTCTCGAAACAGGATCTTAAACAAGCCATGGCACATATTTCCGTTAAAAGCCATGACAACGGCGCAAAGAATCCGAAGGCACACCTTAGGAAACCGATTACCGAAGAACAAGTGTTGAACGCCCCGATGATCGCCGAACCACTGGGGCTCTTCGATTGTTGTGGGGTATCTGACGGATCAGCATGCGCCATTGTCACCACTCCAGATATTGCCGCTGCATTAGGGAAAAAAGACCTGATTACCGTAAAAGCGCTACAACTCGCGGTCTCTAATGGTACCGAGGTGCAACACAATTCATGGGACGGTAGTTATTTCATGACCACACGTGCGGCTTCCAAACGCGCATACCAAGAGGCCGGCATCGAGAAGCCGCGCGCGGCAATCGATCTTCTCGAGGTGCATGATTGTTTCTCGGTCACAGAGCTTGTGACCATGGAAGATCTTTATATCTCACCCGAGGGCGAGGCCATTAATGACGTCAGAGACGGATTTTACGACTCAGACGGCAAGGTCCCCTGTCAGATTGACGGAGGACTGAAGTGTTTCGGGCATCCCATCGGGGCATCAGGACTACGTATGTTATATGAAATCTATCTTCAGATGCAGGGTCGAGCGGGGGATCGGCAACGTGCCCATGATCCTGTTTTGGGTTTAACACACAATCTGGGCGGCTTCCCTCATCAGAACGTCTGCTCGGTCGTGATCGTTGGACAGCAGGGGGCATAACCCCTAAGCATTAAATCTTTCGAGACTCACTTTGCCAATAGCGTTCGCGAAGTCGACGTTTAAATATTTTCCCTGAATCCTCCCGCGGGAGTTCGCGTTGAAATTCCACTCGGCGGGGAACCTTGAACCCTGCTATTCGCTCGCGCAGATAAGTCTTGATATCTTCAGACGTCAGAGAATGTCCTGTTACACATTGCACGATCGCTAACAGTTGCTCTCCATACTCGTCATGGGGAATCCCAAACACCGCACAATCTCCAACTCCAGGCATGCCGAGCAAACTCGCTTCAATCTCTGCCGGGTAGATATTGACGCCGCCGGAGATCACCATGTCACGAACTCTGTCGCACAAGAAAAGATAACCGTCAGCATCAAAATAGCCCATGTCGCCGCAAGTGATCAGTCCGTCTCTTTCGATCTTTGCCCGCTCCTCATCACGATTGTTGTAGGTGAAGTCTGGAAAGGCCGCAAGGCGACCAAAAATCTCACCTGGCTCACCTACCGAAACCTCGTTGCCATTCGAATCCAACGCTTTAACCCTCGCCCCCTCTACGGCTCGCCCCACCGTACCGGGCTTCCTAAGCGACTCCGCAGAATCACAAACCGTCATATACCCGAGCTCTGTGGACCCATAAAACTCATGAACAATCGGCCCCCACCAATGAATCACTTCCCGCTTAACTTCCGCAGGGCATGGTGCGGCGGCAATCATGATGTACTGAAGTGACGTCGTGTCGTATTGGGCACGGACCGCTGGTGGTAACTTCAACAGACGTACCAACATGGTCGGCACCATAAACATGTTCGTTATCCGATATTTCTCGATCAGGCGAAGGCATTCCTCACTATCAAAGCGCGCCATTAACACCATGGTCTGTGCCTGCTGAGCCGCCCTAAGTGCCATGGAGTTCGGTGCGCTATGGTAGAGGGGGCCTGGAACGAGTGCGCTGATCCCTGAGCTTAAGCCAAAGATACGATCACGAACTCGCCCCAGTGTTTCGGCGCCACTTTTCGACTGGGCTAAGCGGCGGACGCCCTTGGGCGACCCGGTCGTCCCAGAGGTGTAGAACATGGACTGAATGACCTCGACACGTTGATCTGGGAGCTCTGCTGCGTTCTCGATAAGCGCATTCCATAAGGGGTCGTCGCCAGGTGGTACACAGACCTCTTTCGGGAGGCTATAGGCCGCGGCCAATTCCGGTGCGGTTTCGACAACCAAAACCTCCATACCCCGTCGCTTCGCGTTAATCAAGGCACCGGAAACGCCGGCCAGCAAATCCGCATGACCCACCAGCACGCGCGGCTGCGAATCCTCTAGCAGATAACCTAATTCACCATCAGTAGAATGCCAGTTAATGGGCACTGCGTAGGCACCCACTAGATTCGCCCCGTAAGTCGCTTCGAAAAAACAGAAATCGTTACGCAGCAGTAAGGCAACCGCATCACCTGGCCCCACTCCCAACGACGCGAGCACATTACCGGCCCGCAAAACACGCGAGCGAAAATGAGCGCGAGACAACCACCGCTCTCCGCTAAAAAATCCTGTCTCCTGGTTCATCGACTGGCTCTACCTAATTTCATCAGCTCTGCTTTCGCCTTTACCTTAAAACAACCGGTTTTGCCGCCCCATTTTGCACGAAGTCCCTCTTCGCCACGAGACCTGGGTATTTCGAATGGCGCGAGCCCGGAACAACCCTCTATACTTCGTCGCGCATCACGCGTCTGAAGATTGTCGAATAAACACAACCGGATGGGAAATACTAACCTGAGCAAATTGATTGTCCATAGAACATCATGAACAGCAACGAGAACGACGTCTATGAGGCACTCTCCTACGGCGCTCAATCAATCGGATTTGGAGAAAAGCCAGGGATTGCTGTGGTGGATTTTCAACTGGGATTTACCGACCCGGACCACCCACTGGGTGGCTCGGCACTGGTCCAACGTGCGATCAGTAATTCCACCCGCCTGTTGAGCGTTGCTCGAGAATGTGGCGTACCCGTTGCGAATTGCTACACAGGATATAGCTCAGCCCGTGACAAACCTTATTGGAAGATTACTGCTGTCCTAGAAGGCTTTATCGACGGCGATCACGCGACACAATTTGATCCACGAACTTATGACAAGGAATATGATGTTGCGATGCGAAAATCTGGGGCATCCATGTTCTTTCAAACGCCTGCGGCTGCGTTCTTTAACAAAGAAGGTGTAGACACAATCATTCTCTTAGGCTGTGTCACCTCAGGATGTGTACGCGCGAGTATAGTTGACAGTTTCCAGTGGGGTTTCCGAACTCTAGTGCCTGAAGACTGTGTCGGAGATCAGCATGAAGGGCCACACTGGGATAATTTGCGCGATGTCTCTCGACGATACTGCGATCTGACCACAGCAGATGCAATGATTGATGCGATTACAAACTGGCGCCGCAACAAGAATCAGTAAAACGCCCAACCGATTGGCTACCATACGAATAGACGACTTAATAAGCAGATAAGCATGAGTAAGGGTTCCCGAAAAATAACGGACTGGTTTGACAGTGAATTGCGGCGAGCTAAAGATGAGTTTACGCGACTGAATAAACCCGGAACCCCACAGCACATAGACGTCTCGTCGCCAGAACGGCAGAGCAACGCTGACAGAGCGAATACAACTCCCAGCAAACTCCGCTCAAAACCCGACTCTAAGTCACTGCCGGTTAGTCGAGAACAAAAAACACCATCACAGTTACCGGCAGATGTCACGGCCCGGGCTGAAAGAGAGCATACACCCGCTCATCGAGAACAAACGACACGTCGCGCTTCGACAGGAACTGCGTCTTATCGCTTGGGCGTAGATGTGGGGGGAACCTTTACCGATGTTTTATTGATCGATGAAAGCAGTGGTGACTTTTTCACCGCCAAAGTTTCCTCAACACCACAGGACTCATCCATCGGCGTGCTGGAGGGAATTGAACGCGTCTGCAACTCGGCAAATGTAGCCCCATCTGATATCAGTCATGTAATGCACGGAACAACTGTCGCCACCAACACAGTGCTAACAGCATCAGGGGCAAAGGTTGGCCTTGTTACTACCAAGGGATATCAGCAGGTGCTTCAGATCGCTCGCTCCTATGTTCCCGGGGGGTTGGGTGGTTGGGTGATTTTTAACAAGAGCGACCCCCTCGCTCCGCTCGAACTTACCATCGAAGCGATCGAACGAATGGATGCGAAAGGCAACATTGTTACCCCTCTTGATGAGGATGCATTGCAAAGCTCTTTAAAAGTACTAGCAAGCGAAGGCATCGAAGCCTTAACCGTCTCGTTAATGAATGCCTACGCCAGTGGCATTCATGAGCAACGAGTTCGCGCTATTGCCGAAAGAGTAATGCCCAATATTCCGGTGTCCATCTCTTCCGAGGTCGTGCCCGAGATGTATGAGTACGAGCGAACTGAAACAACCGTCGTTAATTCTTACATTCGCCCCGTAGTCTCCACCTATCTGGAGAGTTTAGAAGGCGAGTTAAATCGTCGAATGAATAATGTGCAGTTGCATATCCTACGTTCCGACGGTGGCTTGGCTTCAGCAGAAGCTGCCAAAGCAACGCCGGTTAATTTATTGATGAGTGGTCCAGCAGGCGGGGTATCGGGTGCGATATGGATCGCGAAACAAGCCGGCTTTACTGACCTCCTGACTTTTGATATGGGAGGGACCTCGACAGACGTTGCACTGATTCAGAACGGTGTCCCCCAGACTCGGCGAGAAACCCGTGTTGGCGATGTGACTGTTCGCTCGTCGTCAGTTGACGTCCGATCGGTGGGGGCTGGGGGTGGCTCAATCGCTTATGTCCCGGAATTGACCAAAGCCTTACGAGTGGGCCCAAAAAGTGCCGGCGCAGAACCTGGGCCTGCAGCCTATGGGAAAGGCGGCATGGAACCCACGGTCACTGATGCCAATGTTGTACTGGGTTATCTCCCAGCGGACGCGAGACTCGGCGGAGAACTGGCAATTGACCGAAAACAAGCCGAACAGGCGGTCGCTATAGTGGCTAAGGGGATGGGTTTGTCGTTAAAGGAGGCTGCCGAAGGGATCATCAACATCGTTAACGAGAACATGTTTGGGGCACTGCGACTGGTCTCTGTTGAACAAGGTTTTGATCCGCGTGACTTCGCCCTGGTGGGTTTCGGCGGCGCCGGCCCCCTTCATGCTAACGCGCTTGGCAAGCTGATGAATTCGTGGCCGGTCATCATTCCGCCCGGTCCCGGTGTGCTTTGCGCTTACGGTGACGCGACTACCCGTGTTCGCGACGAAGCTTCCCGAACCTTTGTACGACGATTTTCCGAGACCAGTAATGATGAGGTGTTGTCTGCCCTCCAGGAACTTGCAACGGCTGCGGCGCAGACTCTCCACGCCGAGGGAGTGCCTGAGAGTGAACAAACCACGCTGTATCAAATCGACCTGAGGTACGCTGGACAAGGAATGCGACTAACGGTCGACGTGTCGCCTGAAGATTTCAAGAAAGATGGCCTAGATGGCCTAGGTCGACGCTTTGACAGAATGCACGAACAATTGTTCACCTTCTCACTCGATACCCAACGGGAGCTTTACAACTTACGCGCCCTCGTTCAAGGACGCGAAAGCTCGGCAACCGCACGGCGACTCCCCGAAGGCGGTGGCGACCCCCAGCGCGCCGTTTACGCTCAAACCAATATCTTTGTCGATGGGCGTGATCATGGCGCAGTGATTTATGATCGATCGCAGTTTAGACATGGCGATCGAATTGTGGGCCCAGCCATTGTTACTGAAATGGACTCAACCACCCTGATCCTGCCGAACCATGCCGGTGACGTAGATGGCGTAGGGGATATTCTGATTAATCCGATCAACGTGTAGATATCGGGACTCTTAAACATGCCAGCACAACTGATACAAAGCAATACGAACCCGTTTCAGCCTGTCACCGTTGATCCCATTACGCTAGACATCATCGAAAATGCCTTACGTAATGCGCGAACAGAAATGGACGCGGTGCTGTTTAGGACCGCCATGTCACCGGGCATACGCGAACAACACGACGCGTTTCCTATGATCGCTAACCAGGAAGGAAAAATGGTGGTCGGACAGTTCGGATCATTCTTCTGGGGCTTTCAGCAAGGTTACGACGGCACCATTGAAGAAGGCGACATTTTTCTGACCAATGACCCGTACACCTGCAACGGTGCTATCAGCCACCTGAACGATTGGTTAATGATGATGCCCATCTACATCGATGGACGAATCGTGGCCTGGGCTGCGATGTTCGGACACATGACCGACATCGGTGGCAAGGTGCCTGGCAGTCTGCCGACCGATGCGGCGCAAATATTTGAAGAAGGCATTCAGATTCCCCCGGTCAAAATCTATCGCAAGGGTGAACTGAACAAAGAAATTCTGGAGATGATTCTTCGAAATTGTCGCCTCCCGGAATGGAATCGCTCAGATTTCAATGCGGTGGTAGCGGCGCTTCGCCTGGCTGAGCGACGCATTGTTGAAATGGTCGAACGCTTTGGAGTCGACCCGCTGATATCGGCAATGCAAGAGATGTTGGATCGAAACAAACGCGCCATGGGCTCCATTCTTAACATGGTGATTCCGGAATCAAAACAACACTTTGTTGACTATATCGATGATGACGGAATGGGCATGGGTCCGTATAAGATCGAATGCACCATGTGGCGCGAGGGCGAAATGGTCATTTTTGATTTCGCGGGGACTGATCCGCAGTCCATCAGCTCGGTCAATTTCCTCTTAAATGAGGAGATGTTCAAAATGTTTCTGGGCGCATTTTTTATTAACCTTTTTGACCCGCAAATACTTTTTAATGATGGCTTTTATGATCTTGTCGACGTCAGGATTCCCCGCGGATCTATACTGAAGCCGATCCGGCCTGCGGCATTGAGTTCACGGACGCATATGCTAGCCCGCATTTTTGACGTCATGAGCGGCCTGCTCGGTCAAAGCTCACCAGATGCGTTGTGTGCTGCCGGTTTTTCTGACAGTCCACACTTTATGTATTCCGGTTATGACAAAGAAGGTGAGTGGTATCAGCTCTATCAGATCGGATTTGGCGGAGTTCCCGGGCGTCCCGCTGGCGATGGCCCGGACGGCCATTCACTGTGGCCCGCCTTTACCAACGTACCTAACGAGTTCCTGGAAGCATACTTTCCATTGCGGATTGTTCAGTATGAAACGATTGTCGATAGTGGCGGTGCCGGGCTACATAGGGGGGGCAATGGCCTATCCATGGGCTATCAGTTTCTTGAGCCTGGAGAAATTTCCATCCATGACGATCGTTGGCTTACCCATCCTTGGGGTGTGAATGGCGGACGACCAGGAAAACGCAGTACAAAACTGATGGTGCGCAACACTGGTGAATCAGAATGGCTGCCTTCTAAATGTGATCGAGTCAAAGTGTCACCCGGAGATACTCTTTACTTCAACACCTGGGGCGGTGGTGGTTGGGGCGACCCCCTTGAGCGTGACCCCGCCACAGTAGCATTGGATGTCCGAAGGCGATTGGTTTCGGCCGAAGGCGCAAAACGTTACGGCGTCGCCATCACCACCGACAATAAAGTTAATGACACCGCTACGGCTGAGTTGCGTCGCCAACTTTCATCGTCACGCGGCAAGATTGAATTATTTGATTTTGGTGGCAGCGTCGAGGAGTTGAAAGCCAAGTGTCTGTCAGACACCCACCTTGAGCCACCCACCACCCCAATCTTCCAGAAATGGATGACCTTATCGGCCAACGACAACAAATCCTAGCTCCGACTAGCTGATACTACGTCTCAGTGGTTTAACAATTGGAGCATTGAGTTGGCACCACTGACGCGGACATCAAATCCTGCCTCCACGTTCATGTGAATGATGACCCCTCCTTCGACGAGCATCGCATAACGGCGGGAGCGCATACCAAGCCCTGCGCCGCTCAGATCCAGTGACAAGCCCATCCCTCTCGTAAAGCGGCCACTCCCATCTGCCAACATGGCGACCTTACTCGGGGTTTTAGTAGCACGCGCCCACGCATCCATCACATACGCATCGTTCACGGCAATACAGACAACTTGGTCCACGCCTCTCCCGTGCATTTGGCCTGCAGCGGCGATATACCCCGGTAGGTGCTCTAGGTTGCAGACAGGCGTAAACGCACCAGGCACTCCGAAAACTACCACTCGCTTTCCCGCGAACCATTCACCGGAACTGCGCGTTAGTGCTTTTCCATGTTCCAATTGTTGAATCGGCACATTCGGAACACGATCGCCGATTAATCGTTTCGCTGAGAAGTAATCATTTAACGTTTCCAGTCCATCTTCCAAGTCACCAGCATTCAACCATTTCACCAGTTTGCCCATCGGCCCTAAAACCGAAAAAAACGTTTGGTAGTCAACGCGCTCCTGGCCGGAAACACTTCTAAGCATTTGAGAAACTGTGCCATCGGCATCCAGCAAAACGTCTATCGAGCCTCCGATACGCATCGCAAAATCCTGATTGGCCCCAAGCCCCGCTTGAGTGATGACGACCACTCGAGCGTTTCGAGAACCCAAACGCGAAACAAGCTCTGCGAGCTTGTTAGTTGCGGAGGAAAAAGCCGGTAAAGTGCCTAAGGCGACGCAACAGAACACAACATGCTGTCCCGTAAAGTCATCAGATCGGATAGAAAAACCAGAATGATTCCGCAAGCTAAATGGTTTAATATTTTTCACGACCTGGTCACCATGCCAAACAACTTACATCCACGATCGACCGTTCAGAACAGTTCGATACACCGTCTAAGCGCGTCCCGCACAGCCGCATCGCACGCCTGCCGCTCTTCGCCGATACCCCCATTCTGACCCCGGTCTAGTGGCCTACTTGAATGTTCGTTCAATGGCGCTCGTCCGAACTGACTTTTACGGATGCCAAGCGCAGGCAACTCCAGCCGTACTAACACAATCATCTCATCACCCTCGACACGACGATCTCGAATTTCATGTCGCCACATGTCGGCATAATGCTGCTCCAACCATTGAATTGGATCACCCATATGCTCTCGAGTCTCGTCGCTTAGCCGAACAACCGACACCTCGCCACTCCTGGGTTTCGAACTTGGGCGAGAAGACTCAATATTGACGCTCGAATAGAGTCTCTCAAGCTGCTTTCGATTCGCATCAAGCAGTTCAGAAAGAGGGTTTCCAGAGTTACGTGAGTTTGAGGTCATGCAGAAAGCCTTCAGAAATCAACACGCGTTGGCAATCTTCCTTGCCACCATTGACGAAATTCGTTATCAGCGCGCCCCTGCATTCCGCCAGACACAACCAATGACTCAAGGTGTTCTTGTATCTCCTGTTCAACCTTTACGTCACAGTACTTCGAATCCATGTCAAAGAGATTGGCGTGATGGGGCCCCTCGGCGCGATCCCCGACGCCGTCACGGCAGACGATGGTCCGAAAGCCATATTGCAATGCATCAACTGCAGACGCTCTCACACACCCACTGGTGGTTGCCCCAGTAATAACCACGGTATCAACGCCCTGCCCATGAAAATAACGATCCAACTCGGTGCCAAAAAATGCACTCGCATATTTCTTAACGATGACCTCATCCCCTTTTACCGGGGCAATTCTCCGATCGATCTCTACCCACTTAGAGCCCTTAACCAGCAACGACAATGCGGGAATTTTCTCTATAAATATGCCCGCATCATTAAAGTCTGAGTCATAAGCTACGGTGGTATAGACCACCGGGAAACATCCTGCTCTGAACTTCGCCAATAATCGAGCGGTAACGTCAACCTGACTATCAAAATTTCCACCTAATGGTGATGCAGGATCGGTAAATCCGTTACTGAAATCCACGATCAGAAGTGCCGGTTTCTCGCCAAAACCAGACCGACTTCCTAAACCCTTCGCTGCGTAATCAGCACGGGTCGCTTCTTCCCAGTCGTGTTTCATGGAGAGTTCAAATTCTTCGCCAACGCCTTAACCACGCCCCACCGCTCCGGGAGGTGTCCAGCCTCGACGCCAACCCACCCTATAAGCTCGAACTACTCGGTGCAACAAATAAAACAGAATCGCCATTAACATCAAAACAAACACCGAAAGCAAGCGACTGCCGAACACAGCGGTGATGAGCTGGCCATCATTCATTAGATGCTCACTCAGCATTTCTACTGCCTGAATAGTGGCCCCGGCGCATAATATGACAGCGGCTAAAATCGCTATCTGCAGAGTGTCAAAAACCAGTTCTTGCGCGCTTATTTCGGAAAACTGACCAAATATATTCTTTTTAAACGACTGCCGGTGCGATATGGCGAAACTGATGATCGCGACCACCGATGCAAACCAGAAAAGAATATTGGAAAAATGGATTTGTGGAATGCGCTCCATTAAGTACTGTTCTACCGGTTGGTAAAACAGCAAAAAAAGAACAAGGACAGCAACAATACCCAGTCCGATCCAAGATCCGGGCCGTCGCCACCGGTTTTGTGAGGATTCCATCTCTGATCCAAGCTCCAGATGTTGCACGTCGACCTCTTTATACCATCAACGGTCTCGTTGGTGTCAGCTACTGGGCTTGCGAGCCTGAAGAAAAGTTTTGGCTAATGTTTTAAACGACTTCCCGCGCACCTCGATCTGTTGTAGATTGTTCAACTCTGATTCGACGCGCGCCGAACCGGTCATCCTAGGCCATTTGGTATTCCGCCAGATACTCAATGTAGAAGGAGACGTTTAAGCTGATGGCTGCCCGCCTAGGGATTGATATCGGAGGGACATTTACGGATTTATCCCTTCTGGATGAGGGTTCCGGGAAGATATACGCTACAAAGGTTCCTTCGACGCCCGAGGATCCGGCGTCAGGAGTTTTTACTGGACTTCGTGAACTCCTCGATATCAGTGACGTATCGGCGGCGGACATCGCGACTGTTGTCAACAGCACATCGATACCATCGTTGACCGTTGCTGAACGAAATGGGTCGAAAGTCGCTCTACTCACCAGTGAAGGCTTTGAACACATTCTTCTTCTAGGAGGGGTATCTGAGGGCTTTGCCTCATCCAATCCCCACACGGCTACCCAGGCAGAACCACTGGCGGATCTTACGCTGACGCGCGGTATTCCGGAACGGATGTCTGCCGAGGGTCAGATTCTACAGCCACTGGATAGCTCGGTGGCGTCGAACATGATTCAGGAAATTATTCACCTTGGGGCAGAACATATAGCGATATCACTACTTCATTCCTACGCCAACCCCATACACGAGCGCATCCTCCGCGACCTGATATCAAACCTTGCTCCAGACTTGCCTGTGACACTCTCGAGCGAACTACGACGGATCTTTCGTGAATTTGAGCGCACCTCTCTCACCGTCATGAACGCCTATATTCAACGGAGCATGATTACTCACCTGAAAATTCTGAATGACAAATTCACAGACCTATCTGCACCGCCGGACATATTTGTAGCGCGATCGGATGGCGGATTGATGGGATCGGAACGCGCGCAGCGCTCTCCTATTTTCGCCGCACTGTCCAGTTCCGCCTGCGCCGCCAGGGCAGCACACGAGATTGCCTCTTCCGCTGCGCCTGGCGATGCGCTCGCTTTGGACTGGGGAGGAAGCACGACAGAAATTACGCTGCTCCATCAGACTCCACGACCACCTTTGCGCGATGGATCGGTCGGCCCCTATCGCCTGGGACTCCCAACACTAGGCACGCGACACATCGGAGCTGGCGCAGGCTCCCTGATTGACATCCCGATAACTGGCATGATTCGTATAAAGGCCGCTGCCCCCAATGCCCCTGGTCCGGCGTGTTACGGACTTGGCGGAACCGTCGCGACATTAACCGATGCCAATGTAATCTTGGGTCGACTACCACACGGCTTGTTAGGGGGGCGAGTTCCAATAGATACCGGTGCAGCCGAGACTGCCATGTCCGTGGTGGCGAAAGCGCTCGGAATCGATCTCGTAGAGGCAGCCACAGCAGTAATTGATGTTGCAAACGAGAAAGTTTACGGAAACATATGCCTGCTAGCGTCGGAAAAACATCTAGATGCGAAACATTTAAAGTTGATCGCATTCGGCGGTGCTGGCCCAATGCACGCTAACGCACTTGGAATGCTGGGAAATATGTTTCCTGTTGTCATACCGCCCCAACCGGGAATGCTGTCAGCCCACGGAGCCCTGTCCGCATCGCAACGTCACGAATTGTCTCAGACCATACTAAAACCGATTGCCACTGTGACCGGCACACTGCTCGATCAGATACTGCAAAAGCTGCAAACCCACGTTAGCACCCAATTGCAAGACGACCGATTAGCCAACGACAAGTACGCCTTTCTAGCAGAAGCCGATCTGCGTTACTCTGGCGATAGCATGGAGATAACACTGCCCTTACATATCGCAGACCCAAGTGCGAACCTCGATAAGTTGGAAAAACAGTTTGTATCCGCACATCAGACCCTATCGGGATTCGAGAAAGATCTACCGGTTGAGATTGTCAACTTGCGAATCATCGGATATACGCAATCTCAAGTATCGACATTAAAGGCGAAAAACCAGTTACGAAGATCGGAATCCACAATCCCCGCTCAATGTCGAATATGTTTTGATGGAAATTTCCTGGACACTCAGGTATACGAACGCCTGGATTTGACGCCAGACATGTCTGTTTCAGGGCCTGCTGTAATACTCCAATACGATGCCACTACACTAATTCACCCAGGCCATGAGGCTACTGTTTGCCCTGACGGCACCCTTTTGATTCAACCTCAGGCAATCGAGAGCGTATAACGCGACCACCACCGTGAACAAACCTGACCTGTCCTTAGAGGAACTCGCCGAGGCCAACAAAAGCGAGTTTGATAGATTATTTGCAACCCAGATGGCGCTCGGTACGCCTATCGCAGCTGATGGGACTACTCAGACGCTTACATCCCCGAATCTAACGGAGAAGGATGCCGATAACGCGCCCTCCTCAGTCGGCCCACACATTACGACTTTGCTTACAGACACTTACGCCAAAGCCTGGTCTTACGAAATTGTTGAACATAACGTGGAACCTGGCGAGGTCCGAGTGCTTTGTCGTCTAACGGCGATGGGACAAACCCGAATGCAGTTTGGCACGGCCGTTAATGATGGCAACATCGGCATCGCCCTTCAACGGGCAACAGATGACGCGCTCGCCCGTTGTCACGCCGATTTAGCCCCGAATACCCACGCTGATTTCGTGTCTGTCCACGGACATCAAAGCACACCCCAGGTGCCCGGCCCCGGGCCCACCGACGCGCTGCGCCAGAGCGAACATATCTCGAGAGTTCGAAAAGCCAACACTCGCGCTGGAGATGACGTTGAAAAATCGGTGCCATATATTGTGGAGACTGCCCTGAGGTCCACTCGAGGAGAAATGGAGATCGTTCTCGTTCGCAGTGCCATGTCCTCCGGGATCCGCCTCCAACGTGACGCCGGAACCATGATCGCAGATGCCAACGGGCATTTGCTCGTTGGTCATACCGAAACCGATTTACCTAAAATGTTACAAGCCTCGATGCCTGACCTCGCCCCTGGTGATGTCATTCTACACAGTGACCCTTATAGCCCGGGCGGAGCCGGCGGACACTTGAACGACTGGGCCGTGGTGACTCCCATCTTTCTAGGGACCCGGCTCGTGGGATTTAGTTCGGCCTACGGACATATGACGGATATCGGCAGTGAATCGCTTGGCAGTAACTCGGTAACCACACATTCGATCTTTGGGGAAGGCCTGCGCGTTCCACCCATCAAGTTATACAAGAACGGGAACCTAAATCACGAAGCGCTTGCCATTCTCGCGAGCAATACCCGGGCGCCCGCTGCGAATCATAATGATTTAATGACACTAGTGGCGGCCACGAAGATAGGTGAGGCCCGAGTGCTTGAATTATGCGCGCGCTTTGGTGAGCGGAGCTATACCCGGGCAAGTGAAATACTGCTAGAGCAGACACATCGGGTGATGCGCACAATCATACCCAAGTACTTTCCCATTGAGCCGCAATCATTTGAAGATTACGTGGACGATGACGGCTGTGGAAACGGCCCATTTCGACTAAAGGTGACCATCTGGCGAGAAGAAGACAAAGCGTATTTGGATTGGACTGGCACGGATGCCCAAGCGTTTGGACCAATTAATCTCCATCTACAGGAGTCGACTTTACAGAATCTTGTTGGTCGGTACCTCCTTCGTCGTGTCGACCCAGAGATGGAACCATCCGGCGGTGGCAATTCATTATTCGATATCACACTACCCGAAGGCTCACTGATTAAGGCAGCATTCCCTGCAGCCTTGGGTAGTCGCAGACACGTGTTAGGTCGATTACGAGATGTCATCAATGGGGTGTTCAGCCACTCGGCCGATTCTCTGGTCGTAGCGGCAGGAGAATCAAACCAGGGCCTTTTGACTTTTATACCGGAGGACGCTACACAGGGGATTGCGCTGACTGAAACCCACTTCGGAGCGGTACCAGCGCGTTCGACTGCGGACGGCATCGATGGACCGAGTTGGGAACACACGACAAAACTTTATTCTGTTGAGGCGATGGAACATCAAGCACCAGTCAGAGTTGACTCCCGTCGCTGTATTCCAGACTCTGGTGGTGCAGGATCCTTTCGCGGTGGTAACGGCGTAGCAACAATCTACCAATTTACGGCACCCGGAGAATTATCAATTCAAGACGATCGCCAAACTGGCCAGCCGTGGGGGATTTTTGGCGGTCGACCCGGATCTTGTTCTGAAAAGACTTTAACCACCAAAAGCGGTGAACGCCGAACGCTCGCTCCCAAAGTGGACCGTTTGCCCGTTTACCCGGGTGATAAACTTCTTTACGCAGGTCCCGGCACTGGAGGTTGGGGAGACCCGCTGCGACGCCCTGTGGAAACCGTCCAAAAGGACGTCGCGCGTGGATTAACCACCATTGTGTCGGCCAAACAGTATTATGGCGTGGTCATCGATACAGACACGGGGACGATCCACGTTGAGGAAACAGAAGCATTACGCCGACGGCTCCTGGGTTCGCCAGGAAAACGATCACATTTCGACTTTGGAAAGAAACCAACTAAAGAATCCTAAGCACCTACACTCCAAACCATCTCATATTAAACCCACAGAATAACGCCGGCACAGGCATTACAATCAACAACTGGAAAGTCACAAAACCGCTGGAACGCGCCTATGTTCATCGAAAGCCTAATTACTATCGTTCTCCTAGCAATCGTTGCGGTTGCTATTTTCTATATCATTTCTATCTGGGTCTACAAACGGGCTCCTGCAAATATGGGCTTCATCCGTACCGGTTTCGGTGGAACCCGTGTATGCCTGGGGCAAGGTGCCATTGTTCTACCTGTATTTCACGAAGTCTCCTGGGTCTCGTTGGAAACTATAAAGTTAATCGTTGGCCGTGCGCGGGATCAGGCCATTCTGACTCATGACAATATTCGAATTGACGTAGTCACTGAACTCTATACACACGTCGGGTACACCTCGGAGTCGCTTCTCACCGCTAGTAGAAGTCTGGGTCAAAAGACCTTTGATCCAGACACTGTTCGAAATCTCCTAGAAGCAAAAATCGTCAGTGCATTGCGCAGCTACGCCGCAACAAAAGACCTAGCAGAACTCCATGAGAATCGTGACACTTTCGCCCGCGACATAAAGTCCCAGGTCATCGAAAGCTTCAGCGCCAATGGACTTGTCCTAGAAGAAGTCACCATTGTATCGATGGAACAAACAGGAAAAGAGTACTTCAAGACCGATAATGTATTCGATGCAGAAGGGCTTCGAATCATTACCGAGATCACTTCACGGGCGAAACGCGACGTTCATGAAACTGAAAAGCGCACCAGTATCGCTATTCGACAGAAGGAATTAGAGACTCAGCTCGAGTTACTGGAAATTGAACGGCAAGAGGCGTTTGCTCGTTCAGTACAAGACAGGGCGATTTCCAATGAACAAGCCCTCCATGTGGGTGAAAAACAACGTTACGTCCTCGATCAGAAACTGTCTGTCGAGCAGAAGGAGATCGAAAACGAACGCGTTGTAGAACAACTCCGCACTGAGCGCGATGTTGCCATCATTGAGGAATCCCAAAAGCGCGAATCTTCGGAAATCGAGAAAAGCAAGCAGATCGAGCAACAACGACGCGATCGTGAAATCGTCCTGATCGAAAAAGCAAAGCAGGAAGAACTCGCCGAAATCAAACGGAAGCTCGATCTGGATAAAGCAGAAAAAGACCGGCAGATAGAGCTCGTTGAAAAAACAAAAGAGGAAGAGCTCGCCCAAATTACACGCGAGATCTCATTGGATGCGGCACAAAAGGATAAACAAATACAGTTAATCGCTAACGAACGGGAACGAGAGGAAGCCGAGATCGAGCGCCAGACAGCTATCACTGCCCATGAAGAAAGTGCCCGCCTTGAACGGAGTAAAGCAGCAGAACAGGCGGAAATCGCCATCAATCAGGAAAAACTCAAAACCCGACTCGCTCTGCTAGACGTCAATAAACAGGATGCCCTTTCCACTTCCGCTCAAGAGAAAGATGTTGCGGAAGCACAAGCCACCTTGTTAAGTGAAAAGCAGCGATTTCTGCTCGAGGAGAAGTGGAAGGTCGAGCAAGAGGAAATCAACAAAGAGTTGGACCTCGAGAAAGCGCAGATCGCGAAAGACACGTCGATTCTAAGTGAGTCGAAAAAACGGGAGGCTGCGGAGGTGCAACGTTCCTTGGCACGCCAAAGTGAAGAGCGAAATCGGGAAATAGCGTTAGCCGCGAAAGATTCTGACCTTGAGTTTGCGGCGGCAAAACGACTTGAGGCTACTGCCTCCAGACAACAGGCTGAACATAATGCGGACTCGGTGCGATATATCGCTGACGCAGAACGTCAGAAGATCGTCGACCTGATCGAAGCTGAAAATAACGCAGATACACGCCGTGTGGAGGAGGAAAACAACGCCGAAATTACACGAATGCATATGCTTGCTCAGGCCGATGCAAGGAAAGAAGCAGCTGATCGCGAAGCCGCAGCCACTGTTACACGGGCACAGGCCACCAGTGACGCACAACAAATTTCCGCTATTGGCATCGAGAAAGAAGCCGCAGCAAAGGGCCGCGCGGAGATGGAGATCGAACAACTCAGGGTCGCGAATACGCAGCGCATGCTAGAAGCTGAAGCGAGCGGCATCGAAGCAAAAGCAGACGCTTTGAAGAAATACAACGATGCGGCTACGTTCCTGGAACTATCAAAAATGTACATAGAAGCCGAACGAGACGTTCGTAGTGATCAGGCTAAAGCGATGGGCAACGCTCTGCAGGGGGCCCAAATCAGAATGTATGGCGGTAGTGATGACGGAACCATAGACAACATTCGAAGCCTCTTTACCACCGGTTTTGGAATTGGAGAGGCGCTTGAAGGGCTCGCCCAATCACTTCCCGAAGGACTGCGCCAGCGATTTGCTCAGAATGGCGTTCGCGGCCTCTTGGGGACTCCAAATGGCGCAGGACGGTTTCAGGAGGCGGTCGCCGCTATCGGCAGATTACTTAAGACGACCCTGAAGACAAAACGTGAACGGGAATCCACAACCTTCGAGGAAGCGATCCAAACACTACAAGGCGCCGCCGGTGCAGACACAACACTGCTAGAGGCGGTTTCAACGCTCTCCCAATTTAACCAGGATGGCGTTTTCAACGAGGTTCCATTCGAAACCGTATGGAGCCTCATTCTCGCCACATCAAAGGCCGTAAATTAACCACGACCGCTCGGTTCACCGTTATGCCTGACTACGACGTCGTCCTAACCGACGTCTGCAAGACCTACCCCGGGGATACCCGCGCGGTTATCGATTTCAACGCCAGCATTGAAAGAGGTTCTTTTGTCGCGCTGTTAGGCCCCAGTGGCTGTGGAAAAACGACTACTTTGCGAATGATCGGCGGCCTTGAGGAGGTAACCACGGGCAAAATTTACCTCAGCGGTCAGGATGTTACTGATCTGCCGCCATCGCAACGGGACACCGCGATGATGTTTCAAAGCTTTGCCCTCTTCCCGCATCGGACCGTATTACAGAATGTGGAATTTAGCCTGAAGATGCGGGGCATTGAACCAACGGAACGGCTCCGGCAAGCACAAGACATGATCGCCCTCGTCGATCTCACTGAATTAGCCGGCCGTTATCCGCGTGATCTGAGCGGGGGCCAACAACAACGAGTTGCTCTCGGAAGAGCCTTAATCAGTCGACCTACTGTCTTGCTCCTTGATGAGCCCCTTGGTTCGTTGGATTACAGTCTTCGACAAGCCATGATGGTCGAATTGAAGAAAATTCAACAAGAGATTGGCATAACATTCATTATGGTGACTCATTCACAACAAGAAGCGCTCTCTATGGCTGATTCGGTCATCGTTATGAGCGATGCTGTTATTCAACAAACAGGCACCTCCAGAGAGATTAATGAGATGCCCCGCACTCGGTTTGTTGCCGAATTTATCGGAAACAACAACCTCTTTGAGGGCATCCTCACCTCCGTCAGTGGTTCTATCGCTTTGATACAACATGATGACTCCATGTTCTATGTCAGTGTCCCTGATGGACAACATCATCACACTGTCGGTTCATCCGTGTCACTCTCCGTTCGAGCAGATTGCGTCGTCACCGGACATCACCCAGATATGGCCAATCGCATCGATGCGACCTATGTCGCGACAGAATATTTAGGATCGCTCGAAACGGATGTTTTTCAGTTCGCGCCAAAACACTACGTCCAGGTCGAACAACATCGGGACAGCAAAAACCGGGTCTATCAAGTGGGTGAAAAAGAAACGTTATGTTGGTCCGCTGCGTCTGCAGTCCTGCTCAACTGATACAGGCGCTACTCAAGCGGGAGGCTTGGCTCCTTATCGCATGAATACGCGCGGCAGATCCTTCCCAAGCCCAGGTCGTAACACCGTGTCGCCTGAGCCCATCGAATCTCAGATTAAACAATTGTCAGTTGGTACGCCGATACAACAGGCTATAAATCCCTAAAAAGAGTCCAATCATTAGTATGGAAAACAACGTTGATGCTGTCCCGAGCGCGAAAAGCGTTGGCCTTATACGCTGAGTCATGGATGCATTAATGTCCAGCGGTAACGTATTAAATTCGCCAGCTAAGAGCGTTGTTCTGGCAAATTCATCGTATGACAAAGTAAATCCAAATAGGCCAGCGGCAACAATGCCGGGCAACACCAGTGGGAATGTGACCTCTTTAAACACAGTCCACTCGTTCGCGCCCATGTCTCGAGCCGCCTCCTCTAGACTCGTATCAAATCGATTAAATACAGCCATCATCACTAGAAACCCAAACGGCAATGTCCAAACAACATGTACGCCTAAACCTGAGGACCACCACGCTGCGGGCATTCCTATCTGCCGCAATAGTGTTGCCAGACTCAGGCTGAGCAAGATACCAGGGACCATCAATCCAGCCATTACCATATAAAACAGGACATTGGCCCCAAAAAATCGCTTTCTAAATGCCATCGCCAACATGGTGGAGAAAATCGCAGTAATCAACATAACGATCAATGCGAGGATCAACGACCGCATCAATGCTCCCTGCATATCGCCCACCGTAGACGGTTCAATAAGCTTTTCCCACCAGTACAGACTTACCCCACGCATTGGAAAACTGGTGCCACCTCGACGCCCTTGAAATGAAAGGATAAACATCGCAATCATTGGGCCATAAATAAACAGGATAAATATCACGTAGTAACTGCCAAACAACGTCGTGACCCAGGCCTTTTTTCTCTTTTGCGGAGTCCATCGCGCCATACTCAGAGCTCCTTCCTGATGTTAACCAACCGCAAGATGATAACGACTCCCGCCATCATAGCCAGCATCAACATAATCGCGTTGACCGCGGCAAATGGGTAATTAGCAATCGCATAGTAATTTAGAATTACCGTTCCCACGGTGCTTGTTTTTCCCCCGTACACCACGACAGCCGTGGCAAATTCACCCATCAACATCACAAAAATAAAAATCATACCAATTGCAACACCTGGCAAAGACAGCGGGATAATTATCTCTCTAAAGATTTGAAACGCCGTGGCGCCCATGTCTTTAGCCGCCTCGATAATGTCAGCATCTATTTTGGCCAAAGAAAAGAAGATCGGGCCAACGCACAAAACTATATATATCTGTACCAGCGCAGTGGTATACCCAAATTCTGAATACAAAAGAACCCGCGTCGGTTTATCAATGATATCCAGAGCCAATAACATCGAATTCAACAACCCTCGGCGCCCCAACATAGGCAACCAGGCGACAGCGCGGATCAAGTAACTGGTCCAGAACGGAACCATGCAGAGGAGAAAAAGCGCCATCTGCCATTTAAAACTTTTGACTCGCATGGCGAGAAAATAAGCGATGGGATAACCGATTAAGAGGCATAACAACATGACCTCAAATGTAAAGCGGAAAGTGGTCCCCAACGTCTTAATAAAAACACTCGGGCTAAGAAAACGGCGACTCTCTGGATCGAAGAAGCCATTTGATACAAAATAATCTCCGTAATTTTGGAGATTGAACCCCGGCTCCAGGCCATAACCGGTCGATGTCCAGAAACTGAAGACAAAAATACTGATCAAAGGAATGACCAGAAACAACAACAACCATGCAACGCTCGGCGCAATTAACCAACCCGTTGGAAACCCTCCTTCTCGTGAGGCCTGTCGGTTCACGCGTTGACCGTTGGCCGCAGGTTCAGGCTGGGCACCAATCAAACCTCGGTGCAACGAAACCTCCCTCTCTTCCATCCGACTCCCGTGCACTTGGACAACCACTGTACTACCTTATCAATTAGCACACCCTCACACACTTAATCTGCGAAGCTGTATCCCCCGGGGCGCGGCTTGCGCCATATGGAAAAGTTCTGCCCGTCCGGTGTTTGCTCTGGTGACCGAGCCTCGCCGGTCACCAGAGCAACAAAAGGCAAGAATTAGATTAGGCGGTCAAAAACTCAGTCCAGCGCTTAACCAGGTAATCGTTTTCCTTCATCAGGGAATTCCATACGGCGATCTTCTTAAATCGATCCCAGTAAGAGCCCCCGTCTCGGACTTCGCCTTTGGGCACCAATGGATTACCAAATGGGTCCATTAGTTCCTTGGCTGCCGGTTTACCCATATACCAATAATCCCATTCTTCAGGCGAGAGATGCTTTTTCACATTATCGGTCGGCGACATATAGTAGCCCTGCCGCGCGACAAATGCCCCGGCCCAACCATCGAGCCACCAGTTAATATACTCATAAGCCTGATCGAGTCTTTTCCCCGACACTTTGTTGGAAATTGACAATCCACCGTGCCAGCCACGATAACCTTCTTTAAGGTCCGCATAAATACAGGGAACCCCCTCCGATCGAATAGCCGTTACCGCTGGAGACCACATACTTTCTACGGCTACCTCACCCGAAACCATCAGGTTCACTGACTGACCAAAAGTTTCCCAGAACGCTCGGAAATGTCCGTCCCTTTTCTTCTCGATCAGGAAGTCGATGAGAACATCGATCTCCTGTCGAGTCATATCACCCTTATCCTTAAACTTGATAAGACCTAGCGCCTCGGCACCCATCGCGGCATCCATTACGCCAATCTGTGGCACATTAATTAACGCAACTCGGCCACGAAACTTATCATCAAAAAGGGACGCCCAGCTCTCTAGCTTGCCGCCGGTTTCCTCTGGGTTATATCCGAGAGTGTCGGCGTTGTGCCAAGTCGGCACGGCAGAAACATATCGGGATGGACCGTCTACCAAGTCTCCCGACTCATTGATCCAGAGCTTTCGAAAAGGTGCATCGCCATCACCTGGATTCGAATCCGGCGTCAAACGTCCAGTCTTGCTTAAATCAGAGATCGAGTCCCATTCCTTAACCCGTTTGGTATCGGTTGGATGCCAAACCTTAGCAGGTATAAATACATCAAAATCGTTGTAATAACCTTCGGCGATGTCGTATTGGTCGTTTTGATTCAACATTTTTCCGAACATCGCACCGTACCCAAGCGCCTGGCCCCGAACTTCAAACCCAAGATCTTTAGAGGCCTGCGTCTGAATATCGTTAATGATGCTCACACCAAGCCCAATGGTCCGCAATGGCTCATTGCCGGTAGAGATATATGGAAACCCCGCCACGACCGTACCTGCCGCAACCGCCTTTGCAGTCGTGCCCATAAATTGACGACGGCTCACACCACTCTTTGTTACCCCTTCTATTTTCACTTTATCCGCCATAGTTCTATTCCTCCTAGTAATTTTAATTACCCCACAACACCTTAAACAGTCTGTTTCCAACCAGTGAAGCTTTCCGGTGACACTCCCGCATTATGCGCTCGTGCCGCCCCTTATGCCTTAACCGGTCGAATTAATTTCAACAACCAAAAGATGATACAAAACACACCTGTAATTACTACTAAGGCAATGATAGTCCCCACTTTTTTACCAAAACCACCATCAAAAGGGTAACTGGTCTGCAGTAAATAAACACAGGCATTCTGAACCGCCTGTAACGCCGCTCCTGCGGACAAAAGAACCGCTGTGAAGGTAGACCCTCGTAACGACGTTAAAACCATCGATTCGACACTGCCTTGACCCCCAATATATGTTTTATAGGCGCTCCAGTGAAACGCGCAAAACCCCCCGATACCAATGATCACCGTCACCCAGAAAATACTGTTCTGAAAGGTAAATCCCGTCAAAACAATATTCACCAAAGTCTCAAATGGCGGAAAAAAATACAGGAAGGTCAACGCCAATATCAGAAGGAGAAATCCTACCAAAGTCCAAAACCACTGCCAGCCCGTCATTACCACTTATACCTCATTGCAAAAGATGAAGATAATCACTAATGATATAGCGTATTAATGCGTTCAAACAGCCTGATTAGGGTGCTACGCTAAGCAGAAGAATGCCATAGATAACAACGAATAGCACATCTCGGACACCACCTGCCCCCTGCCGCCCCGAACTTCGAGTCCCGATTAGGACCATCACTTCAATCAACGTAAATATCAGCCCCACAAAGAAAAATGGCCATACAGACTCCCACCAAGAGCTCTCCGGAAGCACTTCATGCCCCTGGACGGTTCGCCAAATCAGTAACAACAAGGGAACCAGGGTGAAATAAACATAACCCACAAGAAACCGATACCGAGTGACCTTTCTATCCAGCACCCAAAACACAAGGAAGAAAGCGACGATGTTCACAACATCCCAGAATAATGCGCTATAGGTATCTCCATCCCCGTGCCGGAGAACATTTAAGAAAGCCAGGAAAAGGAAGAACACCATCGCATCACAAAACACCCATTCCCGAAGCGCCTCGCCGGGTTGCTTAATCGACCAATCCCGAGTCGCCTTATCAAATAGCAATACCAGAGCCACACCGAGCGTCGCTGGATAGAGCAAATGAAGAATGAGCCGATATTGATCGGCGCGTTCAACGGCCACCCAGTTCAATAACAATAGGGCGACAAACAGACATAACAAACCCACTATCCCCGCCCCAGCCGAAGTCTCCGCTGCGCTCGCGGGATCATCTATCCCCCGTTTCGAAACCGAATCCATCGTTGGTTTTTTAGGCCAACGCACAAAAACACCGATAACAAAAGCCAACAGGGCAACCACCACAGAAACACCCATGACGGTCAAAAATACATGGGATCGGCTATCTGCCCGCCAACCGGATTGGACAGCACCTGCTTCAGGATACGTTTGTATGACTAACGTTATGCCGCCGACCACAACGACCAGCAACACTACGATCGCCAGCAGGTACTCCATCCAGAGCAGCCGTTTACCCTCTCTGGCAACGTCATCAGTAGCCCTCGCTCGGGAATTGGGTTGCCTCATCAGCAGATAGGCAATAAACGCCAGCACAGCAATCACAGCGACGCCGCCCATAACGAAAACAAATGCTATGGATTGAGCCACCAATGCGTCCCCGCTAATGCGTTAGTCAACTTAATTACGCAGCAATGCATGAACCAATCGAATCATAACTTCTCGGCAACCAGTCGCTCGACGCAGCGCTGAAAACTCACGTCAGTCGCAGCCTGAAATGCAGCACCTAACGATACCCCTTGGCCATTCACCGCTGACCCGGTTTCGGCAACGTAGGATTGATTTGATCGTAATTCACCTCGAACTTCCGCCGTATTACCTCGTTGAGAGTAGTACACCACCTCGAAACTCCATTGGTCCCCACAAATCGCACGTATGGCTTCAAGCGATGCCAACTTGCCGCCGTTCGAGGACGCCGCCTCACTAACAGAAAGTGATTGCGGAATTTCAACATGATCACGATGTTTCTCGCTCACAACGGGAGCCGGTAATGTCGGAATCGATGTGCTGCTAGGTTCGTTTTCCATTCGCGACCGCAGGCTTTCTGTCGCTGCCTCGTCCACCTGTTCGTTGACAATATCAATCACCACGCCATAAGCATTGCGCGCATGTTCAACAGTGCAAAAATCATCCAAGACATCCCCCAAGACTTGCTCTGCAGGGCGTTCGAGCGGATTTCCGTAACCTCCCCCGCACGGGGCATAAAATGCATGAACATCACCCGACTTAACCCGCAAGCCGGAGAATTTGGCAGGCATATCCCGAACATCGTCGGGATCATCGATATTAAAGACTTCGACCTTACCAGTGGCTCCCGACCAGCCACCAAAAATACCCCATGGAATATCATGGTGTCTTTCGTTTTCATGCGTAATAAAACCATCTGTGAGGATCCGTTGTGACTTGACTACCCCGATGCCCCCGCGATACCGCCCTGCGCCGGGTAACACATCGTCACGTAATTCATAACGATCACAGATCATAGGAAGGTGCATTCCAAGATCCTCCAGCGGATTATTTCGTGTATTCGCCATTAAATTGTCAATACTGTCAGGACCATCTGATTGCGGACGGCCCCCATAGGCTCCCTCATTGACCTCTAAAAACACCCAGTAATCCCCAGAGGGTCGAATCCCTGAGTACGCCGCGAAAGATAAAGAGGCAGAACTACCAGCGATGATGTCATTGGGTAGAACAGGCGCAAGCGCCTTATAAATTAGATCAATTGCTCGATTCACTTGAGTAAACCGGGCTTCTGCGGCAGCAGGGTACTTCGGGTTATAGATCGAGCCCTTGGGTGCTATCACCTCGATTGGTCGAAATGACCCTTCGTTCGAAGGAACAGTGATCTCAGAGGTTTCTGCGTCTAACAGTAAAGAACGAATGGCACAGTAACACCCCACTTTAGTGGACCCCTCAAAGGGCACATTGAAACCGGTTTCGACCTGATCCGACGACCCCGTGAGATCCACTTGAATCGAATCGCCCATAATTCTGACGCACACCTTGATCGGTAAACGAACATCCCGATTCTTTCCATCATCATCAAGAAAGCCTTCTGCGCGGTACTCGCCATCGGGAATCTCCGAGATCCGTTGACGCATCACTCGTTCCGTGTAATCCATCAATTGACGAGTGGCCGCGAGGATCGTGTCTCTACCATAGCGATCCATCAATTCTTCAAAACGCCGAACACCCAGACGTGCTGAAGCTATTTGGGCCTCAATATCACTTTGCAATTGTTTTGCGGCCCGGCTATTTCGACCCAAAAACCCCCAAAGACCCTCGTTGCGTACACCTTTCTCATAAAGTTTTGTCCCGGCAAACAGCATTCCTTCTGCGAAAACATCAGGAATATCAATAATCAATCCTGGAGTCGCCGCACCGATATCCAGATGATGCGCCGTATTAGCACCGAAACCCACAAGTTCACCGCGGTAAAAACAAGGAATGACTATTCCTATATCTGGCGAATGACTTGCACCAAAATAAGGATGATTGTGAATCACAATATCACCTTCATTCCACGTGCCACCTTGCAGGGTTTCGTCAATTCCTCTCAGGTATCCAGGTAATGAACCAATATGAAGCGGCGTCGATTCAGATTCACATAAGGTGTTGAAATCCGTATCGAACAGTCCCGCACCCAGATCTTGGGATTCACGAATAATTGAAGAAAAGGACATTCGGTAAAGAATATGCCCCATCTCTTCTGCGATCGTGTCGAGCGCACCACTAATGACTTGTAAGGTTATCGGATCTAGTTCTTGCGCAGACATGGTTTATGACTCTTCCATTTCGTGCTAGTTATTATGTTCAATAATCAGATTGCCAAACTCACCAACAGTCGCGGTGTAACTCGGCGGAATTAAGATGGTCGAATTGTGTTGTATTACTATCGCAGGTCCCGACAGAACATGGCCATCACGCAATTGGGATCGATCATACCTCGGTGTCGAATGAGTCTCCGCATCGTCAAAAACAGTCTCTTTACTATATAAAATCGCATCCTTCAGTGAGCTTTTGCCTGATTTTTCCAATCGCGGGACTTTTAATGGCGTTACATACTGAATCCCAATCACCCGCAGCGTAATCAATTCGACCTCTCCGTCCAGAAAGGCATAGCCATAATCCAATTGATGTTGCTGATGAAAACTATCAATTACATCAGTAACACTGGACTCAGTCACTTGGTCGGTCTCAATAACCGCCCGCAGTTCAAATCCTTGTCCGTGATATCGGCATTCCGCTATCTTCTGGTATTGCTGTTCAGAAGCAGGAACACCATCACCCTCGAGATCCTTACGGCATTGTCCGGAAAGTTCAGACAAGACTCGATTGATTCTGGTCAGGCTGTCATTGCCGATATTGGATAAAGATGCGATGACGGATCGGGCGTGTTCGTACTGCATATCAGTTTGCAGTAGCCCCATGGCAGCCGTAATGCCGGGAGCCACGGGCACAATTACATTCTTCGCAGACACCGCTTCTGCCAAAGCAACACCATGTAAGGGGCCCGCCCCGCCAAAAGGTATGAGGGAGTAATCCCGGGGATCAACACCCCGCGCAACCGAATTCGAACGGATCGCAAGCGCCATATTTGAATTAACCAATCTGATAATCCCCAAGGCGGCCTCGGTCACTGAAATCCCTAAAGGTCGTGCGATCTTCTCTTCAATAACTCGATCTGCTATGGCTTTATCCAACGGAAGATCCCCACCTAACATCTTGTCCGGATCCAGCCGACCGAGACAAACCTGCGCATCCGTCACGGTCGGCTCTTCACCACCACGGCCATAGCAAGCAGGACCGGGGTCAGCACCCGCCGAACGTGGCCCAACATGGAATCCTCCGGCCGAATCGATGTATGCGATCGACCCCCCACCTGCACCGATGGTAACCAAATCAATCATGGGAATCAGAACAGGATGCCCACTAACGTAGGTATCTCGTGGATTCATGATTTTGATTTGACCATCTGTGATGGTGCTGATGTCGGCTGACGTGCCGCCAATATCAACTGTTATGATGTTTTTGGCACCACACGCGAGGGCTTCCGATTTCCCGCCAATGACACCCCCGGCCGGCCCCGACATCAACATCGTGACAGCTCGCTGAGAACAGGTCTCGACTGTGGCAATGCCACCATTCGATTGAATAATTCTCAAGTTGGCACTAAATCCATCGCGAGCCAACTTATCTTTCAAGTTATTGAGATAAAAAGATGTCCGAGGCCCCACAAACCCGTTCATTGCCGCTGTTGAGAATCGCTCGTACTCGCGCATCACATTGGCCACGTCAGATGATGCACAGACAAAGGCATCAGGCATTTCTTTCTCCACAATCGCCTTTGCGCGGCGTTCGTGTGTGTCATTTAAAAACGAAAACATGAACCCGACCACGACCGATTTAATGCCTCTCTTCTTGAATAAGGCCACCGCCTCGAGAACTTCATCCTCATTCAGAGGAGTTTCAATTTCACCCGAGGGCGGTCGAATCCGTTCTGTAATCGCTATCCGGTTACGCCTCTTAACCAATGGCCGACTTTGCCACGGACAATCAAAATGTAACGAGAAATTGTAGGGTCGCTTATGTCGGCCGATGTGCAGGATGTCCCGAAAATTGCGTGTCGTGATCATGCCTACCTCAGCGCCATCGTTTTCTAGCGTGACATTCGTTGCAATAGTTGTCCCATGCACTATTAAATCAATCGTCTCTGGCTTGACCTGGGCCTGCTCACATAGCTGCTGAAGACCTACCAATACACCATCTGATTGGTCGTTCGGCGTGCTAGGCACCTTGTGAAAATACACGCCGTGATCGGCCTCCAAGACAAAATCCGTATTGGTTCCCCCTACATCTACGCCTACTCTAGCCATCAATGATCCTTGTTAAACTCAATCTGTTTTCATCATTCATCACCATCACCCTGACGTCAATCACTCTCTCTGTCCGTCGTCGAGTCATTCAGGCACAATCCCACGCCAAATTAGTCCCGCTAGACCAGAAACAGCCATAACCCGCCCATGACACAGCAATTGATTCAGCATGACGCCGTTAAAGCATTCGATGTCATTGTAAACGGTGGCATTGGAATCCTCCCCATGGATATCGGTTACTCGCTGATTGGTGGTTCATCTGATGCGTTGATGCGGATATTTAACGCTAAGGGTCGAGCCATTGGAAAACTCAACGCATTAGTGGGTGATCTCACATTGGCTGATGAACTCCTTAACTTGACTCCTCAATCCCGCGAATTATTACATTTACTCACCGCAACCTATGACCTCCCCCTGGGCGCCATCGCGCCCTGCGACATGAGTCATCCCCTCATAGAAGCCCTCGATGACCGCACACGGGAAATGAGCGTCAGAGATGAAACGATTGTTTTATTAGTAAACGCAGGCCCATTTCACGCAGCTATCAGTCGGCTCAGCTACGAAGCCAAGCATTTATTAATAGGCTCCTCGGCCAATCTTTCCAATACCGGAACAAAATTCAGGGTAACCGATATTGAACCCGAAATATTAAATATTGCAGACGTTATCGTTGACCACGGACTCCGAAAATATCACCTATACGGGCGTTCATCGACTCTACTCAATGTAGAAACATTTGAGGTGGTCCGGCACGGTGCTTGTTTTGACTTAATCGCAGACGTTGTCCAACGCCATTATGGGATGACTCTCGCACAATCCGATTCCGTTTAAACCCTATAACTGACATCGGGCAATTTGCACAAACCGTGTATTTAGGGTTCCGCAAGATAGGTTTCTGTCGAGAATAACTCCATCTTCTTCCACGGATTCGGCTCGGGCCATTCCATAAAGAAACAAGGGCCGCCCCCGTGGGGTATAAAAAATACCGGGAGTTTACTCATCGAGCCTCCAAAAACATCTCACTAACTTCAGCTTTATTGACATGATAGGTCTCCCGTTAGCGCTTTACCGACACTAACACATGGAGAACCGCTAACCAGCACCGTTAGACGGCAGACTCAGGCATTATGCTGCCGGTAAATGCCCTACCCGTTACCATGGGGATTGTTGTTCTTTTATAGCATTCTCTGGCGTAATGACGAAACACTATATGAATGAGACCGACACCCTAGTTTGGGAGCAAATACTATGACCGCAATCCATGGGGAAAACGAATACCGCTACACCATTTCTAACTCGTGGGCGAAAGTCCCACCCGGCAT
>Ga0066376_10000616_pt1 | contig 33236 bp, 31 predicted proteins | sample Knorr_S15_td_Bot_FD_77009 | JGI IMG/M metagenome (GOLD analysis project Ga0066376, IMG submission 77009) | Marine microbial communities from Southern Atlantic Ocean transect - Knorr_S15_td_Bottom_ad_5009_LV_A | ecosystem: Environmental > Aquatic > Marine > Oceanic | place: Southern Atlantic... | reverse complement strand
CCAGCACTCGTTGCAACTCGAAGAAGGGGTCAGGCCCCGCCTGTGAAACGCGACAGGTGGAGCAAACCCCGTTGTGGGCGGCGTCTGACCCCAGGGTCCGAGTTCTTCAACGGGCTGCTAGCCGACCAGTTGCTGGAATCGCCGCACCGCTTCCTCGACGTTGGCTCGGGTGTTGAAGGCACTGAGCCGGAAGTAGCCTTCGCCGGCGGCTCCAAACCCGCTGCCGGGGGTGCCGACCAGGTGAGCCTGTTCGAGCAACTGGTCGAAGAAGGTCCAGCTGTCGAGGCCGCCGGGTGTTTTGAGCCAGACGTAGGGGGCGTTGACGCCGCCATGGACGGTGATCCCGACCGCCTCGAGTCCCTCGCACAGCAGCCGTGCGTTCTCGAGGTAGAAGCTGATCAGCGAGGCGACCTGTTCGCGGCCCTCGGGACTGTAGGCCGCCTCGGCTCCGCGCTGCACGGGGTAGGAGACGCCGTTGAACTTGGTGCTGTGCCTTCGGTTCCATAACTGGTGCACTTCGATCCGCTCGCCTGCTGAGGTGGTGCCGGTCAGTTCGTGGGGGATGACCGTGCAGGCACAGCGGATGCCGGTGAAGCCGGCGTTCTTGCTGAAGCTGCGGAACTCGATCGCCACCTCCCGGGCACCTTCGATTTCGTAGATCGAGTGAGGAATCTCGGGGTCGGTGATGTAGGCCTCGTACGCGGCGTCAAAGAGGATGATGGTGTCGTTGGCCCGGGCGAATTCGACCCATGAGGCGAGGGTCTCGCGGCTGGCCACCGTGCCGGTGGGGTTGTTGGGGTAGCAGAGGTAGACCAGGTCGACGGGCCGATCGGGCAGTGGCGCGACGAAGTCGTTCTCGGCTGTGACCGGCAGGTAGACCAGACCTTCGAAGCGTCCATCGTCGGTCGCGTTCCCGGTCCGTCCGGCCATCACGTTGGTGTCGACGTAGACGGGGTAGACCGGATCGAGCACCGCGACGGTGTTCTCGGCACCGAAGATATCGAGGATGTTGCCGGTATCGCACTTGGATCCGTCGGAGATGAAGATCTCGTCGGCAGCCACGTCGACTCCACGTGACCCGAAGGCTTCACGGGCGATGGTCTCGCGGAGGAATTCATATCCCTGTTCGGGACCGTAGCCGCGGAAGGTGTCCCGGTTTCCCATTTCGTCGACCGCGGTGTGCATTGCGGCGACGACGGCCGCAGGCAGTGGCTCGGTGACATCGCCGATTCCCAGCCGGATCACGTCTGTGGCGTTGTTGGCTTCGACGAATGAGTCGACGCGTCGCGAGATTTCCGGGAAGAGGTATCCGGCCTGGAGCTTGAGGTAGTGGTCGTTGACCTGGGCCATCTGGGTGTCCTCGGGTGCGGCCTTCACGTGTGCCGATCCTGTGAGACGGACCGTCGGTTGTAGAGCGGTCCCCTCGACGGTGCAACGCCATCCGGCGGGCTAGCCGCCGTAGGCGTTGATGGCCCAGGCGATGCCGCCGATGAGGGTCACCGCGGCCACCACGGCCAGGGTGATCTTGATCCAGCTGTAGGGCCGTTCGCCTTGGACCTCGCCGGTCTGAGCGTTGACGACCACCTGGTAGATCGTCTCCTTGTAGCGGTAGCTCAGCAGCCACAACGGCAGCAGCAGCTGCTTGTAGGTCAGTGCGTCGTAGCGGGTGTCGACATTGTGAACCCGCTGGTGATCGCCTCCGATGTCGTACCGGACGTCCTTTTCGATCTGGCGGTCCATCCGGTCCCGCGCGACGACGAAGCCTTCGGTCAGCTCGATGTCGTAGGTCCGGGCCTGGAACCCGGCGAGTGCCTGGCGTGTGAAGGGGTGGCAGAGGTCCAGCCGCCAGGGCTGGAGCTTATCGACGATCTTGTGAGGGACTCCATCGGTGGCACACACCAGCTCGTCGTCAAAGAACCTCTGGACGTGTCCCGAGACCGAGTACCAGCGTGTGCGTGTCACCGTGCGGGTCTGGGTCTTCCCCTCGCCGTCGGTGTAGGTCTCGGTAACGAGGTAGTTCTCGCCCCGTTCACCCCGGTAGCGGCTGAAGGTCATCGCGTCGTAGGTCCAGAATGGCAGATAGACCCCTGCGAACCTGCCCTGGCCTCCCTTTTGCTTGAAGTCGTTGGGAGCGAACCAGCGTGAGCCGACCCAGTCGGAGAGTCCGGTGGCGGCCTGCTGCTGCTCGACCTGGAACGGCAGCACGGCGTCGACGGGTACGCGGTTGTTGTCGGAGGTGTGTGCGTGTTCGAGTTGAATGGGAGAGCCGCAGTAGGCGCAGTCGCTGCTGGTCAGGGTCCCCTCGAAGACGACCGTCGCGCCGCAGTCGTTGCAGCGGACTTCTCGAGTGCTCTCGCCGGGCGACGCCTCGCTGGAGGCCACTCGATGGCTTCGCTGCCGAGCGAGCATCGCCTCGAGATCCTGCTCCCGGACCTCCGCCTCGTCATCGATCTCGAAGGTCTTGACGTGATGGCAGGCCGGGCATTGCAGGGACTGGATCCCGATGTGGAACTCGAGATCGGCTCCACACTGCTCGCAGGGGAACTTCCGGGCAAGGCCGTCGCTGACGGTGCGGCCGGTCTGATCGTCGGGTGTGGCGGGAGGCTCAGCGGCCACGCGAGTGGTCTCTGAAGAGTTGAGTGTGTGGGACGGGGATCGCGGACGACCTTCAGGCCGGCGGCGGCGGCGGCGGTGGCGGCGGGGGGGGTGTGGAGAAGAGTCCGGCGAGTTGCGGGACCCGGGCCGCGGGTGTCCAGGCGGCCATGCCCTGGCTCCAGACGAGAGTCTCGGGAGTGATCTTGTCCGAGAGCTCAGCGACGGGGAAGGGCCCCGTGGTGTCACCTCCGATGGCCACGTGGAAGCCGGCCGAGACGGGTACCGGTGGTGGTCCGGATCCGGCGGGTCCGGCGGGGCCGCCGAGTGCTCCGGCCATCTGCCCGGCCATTGCGAGTCCCATGCCCAGCCCCATCCCGTCGGCGGCTGTGCCCCCTCCGGGGTTGCTGGCGATCATGGGCATCGCGGTGGCCAGTTGGTACTGCTGGTACTGCTGCATGTTGCCGATGGCTCCCATGGCGGATCTCGTGTCGATCGCCTCCTCGACCTTCTCGGGAAACGACACGTTGACGACCATCAGCTGCGTGATTTCCAGCCCGTATTCGTCATCGATCTTCTCGCAGACCTTCTCCCGAGTCGCCTCGGCCACTTCCGAGTAGTTGGCGGCGAGATCGAAGGCGGCGATGTTCGACTCGGCGACGTGTTCACTGAAGGACTGCACGATCAGGCTGCGGAGCAGGGTGTCGACGGCGGAGAAGTCGAACTGTTCCTGCGACCCGGCCATCTCCTCGAGCAGCGGCTTGGGGTCGATGACCTTCAGCGTGTAGCTGCCGAAGGCCCGGATACGGATCGTGCCGAAGTCGGGGTCGCGGAGCGGGATCGGGTTGGGGGTGCCCCACTTGAGATCGGTGGCCTGACGGGTGGCGACGAAGAAGATGTCACACTTGAAGGGGCTCTGGAAACCGTGTTTCCAGCCCATCAGCGTGCTGAGGATCGGGATGTTGTTGGTATCGAGTTCGTAGCGGCCGGGTTCGAGGACGTCGGCGATCTGGCCTTCGTGGACGAAGATCGCCTGCTGTCCGGGCCGCACGATCAGCTGGGCGTTGTTCTTGATTTCGTTGTTGTAGCGAGGGAATTTCCAGACGAGCAGGTGCGGCTCCTGGTTGCTCCACTCGATGACATCGATCAGTTCACCCCTGAGCTTGTCAAAGAAACCCATGGTGGTCCTCATTCTGGTTTGACGGAGTTGGTGTGCCGGCCCCCGCGCCGCTGCAAGCGAGATTGTAGCCCCGCGTGGCGGCGGCGTTCAACAACGCCAGCTGACCAAACCGGGAGCCGCAGGGGGTTGTTCGCCCTCAGGCGGTGAGTCTTGCGCGATCCGAGGGTGATTGGCCAGAGCGGCTCGAGGCGGTTTCGAAGCGATGTTGACCGTCCCAAGAGAGCTGAACTAGAGTCCCGCCGCACTGGTCGAAGGCGACCGGAGCGATGGTCGACGTGGTGAGATGTTGCAAAGGGACGGCAGATGGACGGACGACTTGATCAACCTGCTGAACGGGGATCGCAGCCGGACCCCCCGGCAGGGCCGATCGAATCGGAGGCATCAGTTGCGGGTTCGCCCGCAGCGGGACTCTTGCGGCTCTCGAAATCTCCGCGCCTGATGCTCGCCCTCGGCGGCACGGTTGTCGTGGCGTTGATCGCGGCGTTGGCCTGGCAGACGAAGACTCCGTCGGAGGGAGTTGCCCAGGTCAGGCGGGCTGCCGCGGCCAAGGGGACCGGAACCGCGCGAGTGCAGCCGGTTCGCAAGGCACAGAACATGGCTCGGATCGCGACCTCCGGAGGTCGAATCGACTACATCGGCCGCGACGAGTTGGCTCGTGAGTGCATCGCGAGGATCGGCGGCGAGGTGCTTGACGAGTTGATCAACCGGAAGGTGATCGAGCTGGAGTGTACTCGGCTGGGGATCACGGTGACCGATGCGGAGGTCAAGCAGGAGGTGGTTCGGCTGTGCAAGGAGACCGGGATGGAGGCATCCACGTGGTACCAGATTCTCAAGACTCGCCATAACATCACTCCCGAGCAGTACCACCGGAACCGGATCTGGCCGGCGATGGCGATGAAGAAGCTGGTCGGGGCATCGGTCACGGTCAGCGAGCAGGACTTGAAGACGGCCTACGAGCACCACTTCGGTGCTCGGGTCAAGGTGCGGTTGATCGTATACGGCAACATCCGCCGGGCCAACGAGGCTTGGAACACGTTGCAGAAGAGTCCTGAGGAATTCGAACGGATCGCGAAGCGGGATTCGATCGAACCCAACAGCCGCTCGCTGGGCGGCCTGATCCCGCCGATCCGTCGTCACCACGAGAACCCCATTTTGGAGGCGGCGGCGTTCAAGCTGCGTCTCGGGGAGATCTCGGCGATCGTGCAGTACGGGCCACCAGCCCAGTCCCGCTTCGGGATCCTCAAGTGCGAGGGTCACACGAAGCCCGAGTTTGCGATGAAGGACGCGCGAGACTACCTGATCAAGATGGTGACCGAGCAGAAGTCGCAGTCCGAGATGGCCCGGCACCTGTTGGCGATCAAGGGTCGGACGCGGGTGGACAACTACCTGAGGAGCACGACGACCGGCTCGACCAGGGGTGCACAACAGGCCGGTTTCACCACCCCGTCCACCTCGAAGCCACGCTCGGGAGTCCGCCCCCAGGGCAAAACGGCTCCCCGCAGCGCCCCGGCCGGCAAGCCGTCTCGCGCGATCCCACCCAGAGGTCGGTGAGATCTTCTGGTTGGAGCTCGGGGAGGCGGCGATCGCTCTTCGATCCGCTGCCAGGGCCGCCGGTCTCGCAGAGAGAGGCCCTCGGCACGCTGGACTCTGACCCAAGCTGCCCGAGTGGACGATACTGGATTTGAACCAGTGACTTCCACGATGTCAACGTGGCGCTCTAACCGGGCTGAGCTAATCGTCCTCGAACCGCAAAGCTAGCGTTCCTCGGGCGGCGACGTCAAGCCGCCAAGTCCTCTCCCGCTACGCCGCCTCGGCCGGTGTTGACGCTCTGTGGGCAACTCCCTTACATGGACCCGCAGACCCCAACCATCGACCTGCACGCCGGCCTTTCGTAGCGGCCGGGTGTGGGTCCGAGAGAGTCGAGGCGACGATGATCCAGGTCCAACTTCCCGACGGCACTCTGCAGGAACACCCCGACCAGGCCACGGCTCTGGATGTCGCCCAGGGGATCGGTGAACGGCTGGCGATGGCCACGATGGCCGCTGAGATCGACGGGAACGTGGTCGATGCCATGCGGCCGCTGAGACAGCTCTCAGAAGCCGAACCGATTCCCCTGAAACTGCTCACCACCCGCGATCCCGAAGCGCTGGGCGTGATGCGGCACAGCTGTGCTCACGTGATGGCCCGGGCCGTGATGAGGCTGTTTCCCGGAGTCGGTCTCGCCTTCGGGCCCACCATCGACAACGGGTTCTACTACGACTTCGAACTCGATCAGCCGATCCGCGAGGAGGACTTCGAGAAGATCGAGCAGGAAATGCGCTCGATCGTCAAGGAGGCCGAGCCGTTCGAGCGGTTTCAACTGGATCGGGACGAGGCGATCTCGTTCTGCGACGGGCTCGGCCAGGGGCTCAAGGTCGAACACATCCAGACGGGGCTGGCCGAACACTCGGAACTGAGCTTCTATCGCCAGGGCGAATTCGTCGACCTGTGTCGCGGGCCTCACGTCCCCGACGCCGGTCGGATCAAGGCCTTCAAGCTGCTCAGCGTGGCCGGTGCGCACTGGAAGGGCGATGCCAAAAGCGGCCGCCACCTGCAGCGACTCTACGGCACCGCGTGGTTCAGCAAGAAGGACCAGGCCGCGTATCTCGAGCGGGTCGAAGAGGCCAAACGGCGGGATCACCGCGTGCTCGGTCGACAGCACGGGTTGTTCACGATCTCGCCCGAGGTCGGGCAGGGGCTGTGCCTGTGGATGCCCAAGGGGGCCCGTGTGAGGATGCGGCTGGAGGACTTCATCAAGACCGAATTGCTCGCTCGCGGTTACGACCCGGTCTATACACCGCACATCGGCCGCGTCGAGTTGTACGAGACCAGTGGGCACTTTCCCTACTACCGCGACTCGCAGTTCGCACCCCTGTTCACTCACGACGCCGGACAGATGGTCGACGCCTGGATCGGGCGACTCGAGTCCGGAACTCTGGCCGAACAGGACGAGCGGGCACTCTGCGATGCGGCCTCGGTGCTGGGTTGCAATACCTCAAGCTACCCGACGACCGGGACCAGGGACGAGCGGGTGGCGTTTCTGCGGCACTGGGAACAGACCCAGGAACGGTTTCTGCTGAAGCCGATGAACTGCCCGCACCACGTCCAGATCTACAAGTCTCAGCCTCGCAGCTACCGCGAGTTGCCGGTGCGGCTGGCGGAGTTCGGGACGGTCTACCGCTACGAGCAGTCGGGAGAACTCAACGGGATGCTTCGGGTGCGAGGCCTGACCCAGGACGACGCCCACCAGTTCTGCACTCCCGAACAGGTCGAACAGGAGTTCCGAGACACGCTCGATCTGGTCAAATTCGTGCTCACCGCCGTCGGTCTCGACGACTACCGCGTGCAGTTGTCGTTGCGTGAGGCGGGCAGCGACAAGTACGTGGGGAGCGAGGAGAACTGGGATCGGGCCGAGCAGAGCCTGCGGAACGTGCTCGAGGAGACGGGACTGGACTACGAGGAGTGTGTCGGTGAGGCGGCGTTTTATGGGCCCAAGGCCGACTTCATGGTCAGCGACTGCATTGGCCGCGAGTGGCAACTGGGCACCGTGCAACTGGATTACAACCTGCCCGAGCGGTTCGAGCTGGAATACATCGGTTCGGACAACCGACCGCACCGTCCGGTGATGATTCACCGGGCCCCGTTCGGATCGATGGAGCGGTTTGTGGGGATGCTGATCGAGCACTTTGCCGGAGCGTTTCCGCTGTGGCTGGCTCCCGAACAGGTACGGGTGTTGCCGATCAGCGAGGACCGGCATGCCGAGTACGCGCTGGGGGTGACCGCTCGGTTTCAGGCGGCCGGGTTCCGGGCGACGACGGATCTGCGAAGTGCCAAGGTGCAGTCGAAGATCCGCGACGCACAGCTGGAACTGATCCCCTACATGGCGGTGGTCGGCGACAAGGAGTCGGTCGAGGATTCGGTGGCGTTGCGAGACCGCATCGACGGCGACCTGGGGATGATGAAGGTCGACGCGGCGGTGGCGAAGTTGCTCGAGGAGTCCGAGGCCCGGCAGGTTCGCCAGGTGGTCAAGAGCGACTTTGCGGGGTTGGAGGGCGAGGTGGCGTCCGAGAACGAGTACTAGGAACCGCCAGTCGCTGGGGCCTGGCAGCTCCAGCAGACTTCGAAGCCGGCGTCGACCTCGCTGCCGCACCTCGGGCAGGTCCACGGCAAGCTGACCTCACCCGCGACACCCTCGGCGTCCTCGGCCATCAATTCGCGAGCCCGTTGCAGGTCGCCGCTGGCAACTTGCAGCGTGACGCCACCCAGGGCCAAGCCGACCTGGAACAGTTGCCCGGCGGTCAACTCGTTCTGCATCCAACTGCGGATACCGGCCTGGTCGAGACGACCGCGGACGATCGAGGCTTCGATGATCGACGGATAGGCTCCGATAGTTTCCAGCGTCTGGCCTTCGGCCTCTTGATCACCGTCGGTCACTCACCAGCCTCCGCAGGTTCGACTTCGGCGAGCGCTTCGTCGCGAGTCTCGAACAGGGGCCATAGCCGGCCGACCTGGATGCAGCTCAGCACCTCCTTGACCTCGTCGTTGGCACAGCAGAAGACTCCCTTGCCGCCCGACTGCCGCGACTTGGTCAGCACGCGCAACAGCGAGCTGATGATGATCGAGTCGATGTAGGTGACGGCTCCCAGGTCGACCAGCACGTTGTCGAGCTCGGGCTCATCGATGATCCGGAACAGCTCGTTCGATTCCAGGTGCACGTCGGTGTACTGGAAGTTCATCGTTGCGCCCTGGGGCACGATCACCAGGGTGCGCTGCAGCCGGGCGATCTTGAAGACCTTGCTCGGATCGGGCATGGCTGGGTGCTTGCTGGAAGTGAGATGAGCACGAGGTGTGACGGGGTTGAAGACGCACAGGGAGTGCGGCGTCACGCTGACCAATTCTTGTCCGGTGCGGGTATGATGTCGAGGCGTCAGGTGGTGAATTCGAGAGGATCAGCGGCAATGACCGATCAACGAGAACCTTGTGTGGCCGACCGAGATCCCCATCCCATGCGGTCGACTCGACGCGGTTTCGTACGCAGTGCGGCTCTGGGAGCCGCGGGGTTGGCTGCTGCGGGAGCCAGCCCGCTCGCCAGCCCCGCCGCTGACGCGAAGCAGCCGAAGCGGAAGACGAAGATCCGGATCGGCACGCGGATCAACGGGGCGTGGATGAAGAGCAAGAACGACGACGACCTGAAATCTCTGAAGCAGATCGGAGTCGATTACGTCGACATCACGCTGGACATGATCGAGGGTTACTCCGAGTACGGCGAGTTCACTCGCAAGGCGCTCAAGGCGTTCATCGATCGCCTCGGCAACGTCGGCCTGAAGATCGAACGAGCCAACTCGCTGGGGCCGTTCTACCTGAATGCGCACCTGGCGCGGCCGGAGGGTCAGAAGGAGATCGACAAGCTTAAGCGGGTGGCCGAGCTCTTGGTCGAGTCCGAGATCCCCGTCTACGGGATCCAGGCCTGCCAGGCGAGGTTGCACCTGGCGGCGAGTTCGAACAGCTGGATCCGTCGCCGTGGCCGTGGAGGCTACCGCTACCTGCACTTCGATCTCGATCGAGTCCAGTCTCTGGGGCTGAAGCCGAAGTACAAAGTGACCAGCGACCAGTTGTGGAAGGGGCTGTTGAACATCTACCGGGGGGTGATCCCGATCGTCGACGGATCGAAGACGAAGGTGGCGATGCACGGCAACGATCCTCCGCTGCACCAATTCGTCGGTGCTCCTCAGATCCTCTGCCGGTTCCGCGATTTCGACCGCCTGTTTTCCGAGGTGCCCAGTGCGAACAACGGGATCACGTTCTGTTGTGGGACACGGTACGAATCGGGCGAGGACGTGCTGAAGGGGATCGAGCACTTCGGCAAGAAGAAGCAGTTGTTCCATGTTCATTTTCGCAATGTGCGCGGTACGCTACCCGAGAATCGCGGCTATTCGGAGGTGTTTGTCGACGACGGCGATATGCAGATGGGCGAGGTGGTGCGGGCTCTGGACGCGGTGGGTTACGACGGGGTGATTGACTTCGACCATCCGGTCGGGATCACCGGCGAGGGCCGATTGCCCAAGCAGTACATCTCGTTCGCCGTCGGCTACATGCGTGGTCTGTTGCACAATCTGTAGGGCGGGGTGGGCCGGCCTGTGAGTCCGATTCGATTTCGGCTGGCCTTCTGACTGATCGGAGTTTTGCGGCTCCGAGGCCGCAACGCCCAGGCGTTTCCGTTGGACCACTTGAAGAGGTCTCCGGTGCCGCCTTCAAGTTGCACGTTCAGAAAGCGCGACCCCGACTGAGTGGCCATCGTCTTGAGCGTCTCGACACGGCCTGTGAGTCGATTCAGGCGCTCGACGCTCGCAACGCCCTTGTCGAACGTAAGCCGAATCGTCCGCACACCATCGACCTTGCTCATGTCCTTGCCGTGCACGAGGTTGACCACCATGAAGTACTTCTGGCCCGTGCGATCCTCGAAGAAACTGACGAGGACCGGCTCTTTCGAGTCGCGCACGTTCACCACCGAACGCAGATCCCCGTGCCCTTCAAAGGCCTGGCAGCGGTCGCTTTTCGGGACCGTGCCGCAGTAGCCGATCGGGTCGGTGCTGCGGAGATTCAAGAGCGCGTTGGCAAGAGTTTGCACTTCGGGGGCGACGTCACGAACGGCGTGCCAGGCCCTGGTGGTCACCGAGTTTTCCAAGCGGTGTCGAAGGGAACCTCATGAAGCTCACCATCGAAGGGTCCACAAAGACAGTGCGGATCAAGAACGGCAAGCGGCTGAGGGGTTTTGACACCAAGTTGCTCGGCCGCGCCAGCTACAACCTGAAGCAGAGGAAGTTCGTGCAATTCGACCTCGTGGCCGTCGGCACTCGATGGGGTTCGAGAGCCGGACGCCAGGACGGGCCCGCTCTAGCGCCGATCGGTGTCGCACTCCGTCTGGCGCCAACAGGGAAACGCCTATTGCGAACTCCTCCGGCTCAAATCAGGCGCGGCGGGTACTTTGATTGAACGCTTCTGCTGCATGTGGTCTGTAAGTGGATCGGGAACTCCCAGCCCATCGCGGCAAAGCACTACCTGCAGGTCACCGACGACCACTTCTCAAAAGCGGTGCGAAATCCGGTGCAGCAACCGGCCGTATTGCCTCGCACGGGGTCGCAACCCGGTTCCACCGCGCAAGAGAAAACCCCTGTCTTGCAGGGGTTGGCGACCGGGTGCGAAGCGGTGCACCGCGGTCGAGTGCCCAAGAGAGGACTCGAACCTCCACGGGAAATAAATCCCACTAGGTCCTGAACCTAGCGCGTCTGCCAATTCCGCCACTTGGGCCAGTGCGGCACCAAGAATACGCACTGCTGGGGTTGTTGGCAAGTTGCCGCTTTCCGGCGACCCTCTACCGCTTTTGCAGCAAGACGTTGACGCCTTTCTTGTTCGAGAGCGCGATGTCGGCCAGCCCGTCGCCGTTGACGTCGGTTACCAGGAACTGTGTTCCCACACCGGTACCCAGCCCCGCCTTGATCTCGTGACCCACAAACTTCGGACCGGCCCCTTTCCGCTTCTGGACCTCGTACCAGTACATCTTGACCGGGTCCTTGCCTCCCGGGTCGCTGCCGTTGTGTGCGAAAAACCTCTTGCCGGTGACCAGGTCGCGGGTGCCGTTGCCCGTCAGATCCACCCACTCCATCGCGTGGGTCTGAGAGTTCATCTCGTCGATCAGGTGGTACTTGTACCTGGGCCGTTCGTTGCCACCGATGTTTTCGAACCACCAGACGCCGAACGTGTGAGCCGAACTCATCACCAGGTCGTTGTCGCCGTCGAGATCGTAGTCGTCGATGTAGATGTTGGCCGCCTTCAGCGGAGCGCTGCTGGCGTCCTTGGCCAGGTGCAGTGGGTGGAACCGCCAGGTCGCATCGGTCGGCTCGGCGGGGGCCTCCCACCATCCGTGCGGGATCACCACGTCGGCTCGCCCGTCGCGGTTGATGTCGCCGATGCCCAGGCCGTGGTAGTACTTGAAGGTCCCGTTCTTCATCGGGTCGCCCTTGCGGCTGATCGCCCGGAAGGGCCACTTCCCGGAAGTCAACTTCGATCCCGGCAGGCTCACGTACCCCATCTGGCTTTCGGGCTGCGAACCGAAGATCAACTCGGGCAGCCCGTCACCGTCCAGGTCCTCGAACTCGGGCGACTCGTTGCAGATGCTGCTCCAGACAATGTGCTGCTTCCAATGCCCGCCCTTGCGACCGGGGTTCTGGTACCAGTGGAACGGGTCGCCGGGGAAACCGATGTAGAAGACATCCTGCCAGCCGTCTCGGTTGATGTCCCAGCCGAACATGGCAAAGCAGTTGCTGTAGCCCTTACCGGCCACGAAGTCGCCCGGCTTGCGGATTTCATGCACGGTCCACTTCGGACCCGCGTACCAGACATCACCGGCGATCACGTCGTTGAACCCGTCGCGATTCACATCGAAGACCGCCACACCCTCGGCCCGAAACCGCTCGTCCAGCTTCAGTCTCTTCCAACCGATCGCCGCGGAGTCGATCGCAGCGGAATCTTCGAGCACTCTGATGCGGTGGTTCGAACTGTCACCGATGTAGACTCGGCTCTTGGCGTCGACGTAGATGCCGTGAGGCCGTCCCAGTCGGCAGCCGGCGGGGTTTCCGTCGGGGCCATCGGCCATCTTTCCATCGCCGACCAGCGTATGGATGGTGCGGGTCTTCTTGCGGATGACCCGGATCGTGTGACTCTCGGTATCGGCCAGGTAGATATCACCGTGGGGCCCGACGGCGATGCCCTTGGGGCCGCTGAGCTTCGCAGCTCTCGCATCACCGCCGTCGCCGCTGTAGCCCTTCTCTCCGGTGCCGCCGATGTGGTGCAGGGTCCCGGCATCGAGATCGATGCGGTAGACGGCGTTGCCTTCTCGGAGAGCCAGCACCAGTTGATCGTTGCCGGCGTAGTCCAGTGCGCGGGGCCCATTGAGCGGCGTGCCCTTGAGTCGGGCTCCATCGGGTGTCGGCCGTTTTTCACCGGTGCCGGCCAGTGTCGAGATGATTCCGGTCCCAAGGTGGACGCGACGGATGCGGTGGTTGCCGATGTCACAGATATAGAGGTTGCCTCGCTCGTCGAGCGCGATCGAGTGCGGTGCTTTCAACTGGGCGCTGGTGGCGGGTCCGCCGTCGCCGCTGAAGCCGGGTTTGCCGGTTCCCGCGACGGTGCTGATCGTGTGAGTCCGGGCGTCGACGCGGCGGACCAGGTGGTTCTTCATCTCGACAAAGTACATGTTGCCGACCGCGTCGAATCGCACCTCGTAGGGTTCGTTGCACGCCGCCCGCGTGGCCGGGCCTCCGTCTCCGGCATAGCCCGGCTTGCCGTTGCCGGCCACGGTGGAGATCAGCCCGGTGCGGCGATCGATGCGGCGGACGCAGTGGTTGTCGATTTCGCAGAAATACAGCGCCCCGTCGGGGCCCAGCGAAACGCCAAACGGCCCGCCGATGGTGGCTCGAGACGCCGGTCCGCCGTCGCCGGTGTAGCCCGAGCGGCCGTTGCCGGCCACGGTGACCACACGGCCGGCGGCGGTGAGCGCGTCGGGGGAGGCCGAGAACAGCGACAGATACAGGCAGGCGATGAGCAGTACGTGGCGGTTGATCATGATGAGCTCGGATGGGACAGAAGATCGCCGGGGATGGCGTGGCGGTGTCATCGTATCGGGCCGATCGCCGCTTCGCCACGCGGGGCTTGAAGCCCGTTGAATGACGACAAGTGCTGGGGTCAGAGGCGGCCCGTGGCGGGGCCTGAACCCTTTATTCCAACCGCCAACTCTCCCGGGAAGGGGTCAGGCCCCGCCACGGGCGGCGTCTGACCCCGGACCCCGAGTCACTCGGCGGGCTGCCAACCGGCGGGATGGTGCCCGAAATCGCATCGACCCGGGTGCAGGATCTCGGCAAGGATCTCGGCCGATTCGACCAACCGCGGACCCGGGCGATTGAAGAACTGGTGCCCGTCAGTGATGAAGACCCGACCCTCGGCAACCGCCCGCAACTGATGCCACTGGGCACGATTCTCCGGCGTCTCCCATTCGGTCCGAGTCCGCTCGATGTCGAAACCGCAGGGCATCAGCACCAGCACGTCGGGGTCAGCGGCGGCCAGGTCGGGCCAGTTGATCCACGGCGAGTGGGTTCCCGAGGTGCCCAGTACATCGACCCCCCCAGCCAACTCGACCAACTCCGGAACCCAGTTCCCCGCGACCATCAACGGTTCGAGCCACTCGATGCAGGCGACTCGGGGCCGGAGATCGCCTGCGGAGGCCTGGACGGTTTGTGCCAGTACCTGGATTCGAGCTTCGAGGCCGGCAACGACCTCGGAGGCTCGATCCGGATGCCCCATCGCCTCACCCACACTCATCACGCTCTGCCAGACCTCGTCGAGATCCGAGGGGGCGAGTGAGAGGACCCGGGTGGCGACTCCGGTCGAGTGGCCCAGCGCGGCCTGGACCTCCTCGAGACTGACGGCGCAGACCTCGCACTGGTCCTGCGTGAGCACGAGGTCCGGTTGCAGCCGGTTGAGCAGGTCGTGGTCGAGTTCGAAGATCGAGACGGCCTGGGCGAGTCGCTGTTTGACCTGGCGGTCGATCTCCTGGCCGGAGGCCTGGACATCGAGCGTCGGGTGGCAGCAGATCGGCAGCGACTGGACCTCGGCCGGGTGGTCACATTCGTGCGATCGACCGACGAGTTGATCGAGTCCACCGAGTGCGGCAACGATCTCGGTCGCACTGGGCAGCAGCGAGACGATCCGGCGACCGGCCATGGGGCATGGCTCTCGAATCAGCTGTCGTCGGCAACGGTGACCGGAACCGGCTTGAGTTCCGGGAGCAGGGCCCAGTGGCTGAAGGCGATCGGCGTGAACACCGCCAGGGCGAACAACGAGTTGCGGAAGAACGGCAGTGCGGCGGTGTAGCAGGTGACCAGGCCCGAGAGATCGCGAGTGTACATGCCCGTGCCGACCCAGACTCCGAAGTTGGTCACCAGGTAGAACAGGATCTGGGCCGCCAGGGCCGATCCGCCGATCTTCCACACCGTCCGCTTGCCTCGCAGCAGAAAACCGATGCAGGTCCCGGCCACCAGTGCGCCGTAAACAACCGGCGTGTTGGAATAGAACGCGTTTTGCATGCTGCCGCTGATCAGACCGATCAGGGCATCGCTGAGGAGCATGATCAGCAGTGGGCAGAGGCAGGCGAGTTCACGACGTGCGAAGTGGGCACCGGCGAACAGGCACAGTGCCATCATCGGCGAGAAGTTCCATGGGTAGTAGACCATCCGGTCCAGGGGTACTTCGACTCCGATGCGGGGCAGCAGCCAGGGCATCAGTCGCAGGACCAGGGCGTAGGCGACAAACGCCAGCACGAACCATGTACGGGGACGGCGCATCAGCAGCAACCTCGTCAAATCCAAGTCGAGCAGCGTTGCGGAGGCCAATTACACCACATCGGCCAAATCAATGGAATCCAATGCCCGCCGGCCGTCGGGTCTGAGAGCGGCGGTGATCGGGACTATGTCGAGTCGGGGCCGAGTCGAAGACGATCAGTTGGGGATCTGCTCGACAGCACCCTGCATCGCCTTCAGCGAATCCCGGACAAACCGCTTTTGCATGTGGCGAACGACGGGCAAGCCGAGGTAGGTCAGGAGGTGGCGCGGCTTGGAGAACGCAGTGATCGAGTACCAGCAGACTCCCTCGTCGTCGAGCCGGACCAGGAACTGCTCCTCGCCCCGCATCGGATGGTCCGGCAGGGTCCCGTAGGCGAATCCGAAACGACGCCCCTGGGCCTGTTCGTCGACGATGTAGACGATCCGGCAGGAGGTCAGCCACCACACCACCGGCAGGCGGAACAAAGCGGCGATCGTCTGGCCCTCGAACGGTTCTCCGGCGACGCACGACCGGCCGTCGTCGTCCAGGGCCAGTGCTTCGCCCCAGCCAATCTCGAACATCGTCCAGCGACGGACTGCCTGGCAGGCCGCGTCGAAGACCGCCTGGCCCCGGCCCAACCGCACCTGGTTGACGTCGAGGCGGTAGCCCGGTGGTGCTGCCGGCCCTTGAGTGCCGCCTCTCACGTCGTAATTCACGTCGAGGCGAGCCTGCTGCCCGAGCAGGTTACTGATGGTTAGTGGGGTGGGACGGCGCCAACACATCATCAGACGGGTCCCTGAGCAGTTGCTTGAGCAGATCCTGCAGTTGAGGGCTGGAGGGGTCGAGTTGCCTGGTTGTGATTCTACCGGGGTCAGGCCCCGCTACGGGTCCGCCGCAGGCGGATCAGACCCCGGTCGTTCGTGGGCTTCGGCTCGCTGCAATCGATTGTTCAAGGCAACTCCCAGACCCGTTTCGGGCAACCTGACGGCCACGATCCGTTCCAGGCCCGCAGCATCCAGCCGATGCAGCGCTGCAAAGAACCCCGCGGTGGCCTCGACCAGGTCTTCGGATTCGGAGAGCACTTCGACCCGCGACCAGCCCTCGGGCGACTCGGGTCGAGTGAGCGTCAGCAGCCCGGATCGTGGTGCCGGTGCCGGGTCGATCGAATCCACAAGCTCAAGCGGTGTGCTGGGCGCGTAGTGCCTGGCCAGCAGACCTGGTGAAACGGCAGCCTGGTCGGGCGGCTGGACCCCGTGATGGACTTCGACCGGGCCGACCACATCGTGCAGTTGCTCGAGTGTGACTCCACCGGGTCTGAGCAGTCGGGGTAGCGGCCCGGTGAGATCCACGACACTCGATTCCACTCCGACACGGCACGGGCCTCCGTCGAGCACCATCTCGATGCGGTCACCGAACTGGCTGCGGACATGTTCGGCGGTGGTGGGGCTGATGCAGCCAAATCGGTTGGCACTGGGTGCTGCGACCGGGCAGCCGGCCGCTTCGATCAATCGCCTGGCGATCGGGTGGTCGGGGACACGGACTCCGACGGTGGGCAGCCCGGCCGAAACGATGGCCGGGATCGCATCTTTTCGGGTCAGGACCAGTGTCAGCGGTCCTGGCCAGAAGGCCTCGGCGAGCGATTCGGCGAGGGGGGGCAGGCCGGGGGTTACGGATTCGAGTTGCGCGGAGTCGGCGAGGTGGACGATGATCGGGTCGAAGCGGGGTCGGCCTTTGGCAGCGAAGATGGCCGCGACGGCTTCGGCGTTGGTGGCGTCGCCGCCGAGACCGTAGACGGTTTCGGTGGGGAACCCGACCAGGCCGCCGTCTCGCAGCGTCGCCGCGGCCGCCTCGATCAACGCGTCATCGAGGTCCGGCCCGCTCACGGCAACTCGACCAGCACGTCGTCGCCTTCGACGATGACGGGGAACGAGCTGTGACGGATCGCTTCGGTCAGGCAGTGCTGTCCGGTGGTCACGTCGAACTGCCAGCCGTGCCAGGGGCAGGTGACGACGCAGCCGTCGAGTTGTCCCTGCCCGAGCGGTCCGCCGGCGTGGGGGCAGACACCGTCGAGTGCGTAGAGTGTGCCGTCGACGTTGAACAGCGCGATCACCCGACCCGCCGCGGTGACCTCATGTGAGGACCCCACCGGGATTTCCGAGAGTGCGGCGATGCGGACGGTTTCGGCCATGCCCTGTATGTTCGAGGTGACACGATTTCCCGTCAACGCCGCCGGGCCGCCGGGACGACTCAGGCGGCCCAGGGCAATCGTCCGGTCCGTGCACGTCGGCTGCGTCGCCGTTGTTGATCGGGTTTCGATTTCCAGCGTCGGTGCAGCCAGAAGTACTGTTCGGGCGCCCGCCTCACGATCCGCTCCAGTGCCTGGGTGTAGGCCCGGGTCAGGTCGGTGACGGGGTCGGAGCCATCGAAGGTGGCCGGATCGATCAGTTCTTCGCAGCCCACTTCAAACCGCTCGGGGCCGTCGTCGCTGTCGAGCCGTATGGCGTATCCGACGCAGATCAGTGCCTGGTACCTCAGGGCCAAAAGCGCGATCGACTTGAAGGTCGAGGCGGGGTGTCCGAAGAAGTCGACGAACAGGCCATGCGATCCGGCGTCCTGGTCGCAGAGCATCGCCAGGTGCCGGCCCGTTTCGAGTCGATCGACCATCTCGCCGCTGGCTCCGTTCTTGTCGAGCAGGTCGTGGCCGGTGTCGCTGCGGAATTTCAGGAAGAAGCGGTCGAGGTAGGGGTTGTCGAGTCGGCGGGCGACGACGCCCATCGGGAATCCGAACACGCCGAAGATCCACACGGCCAGTTCCCAGTTGCCGAGGTGTCCGCTGAGCAGGATCACGGGTCGATCCGAGAGCAGTGCCCCGACGGCCTGCTGCTGGTTGCGGAAGCGGATCAGGCTTCGAAAGTTGTGTCGGGAGAGTCGATGTCGGAGGTAGATCACTTCGCCGACGGTCCGAAAGAGGTGCCGCCACATGCGGCCGATCAGGTCGTCGACATCGGCGTCGGGTCCCAGTGCGCGGCGGATGTTCTCGGCGGCGACCCGGTAGCGAGTCAGCCGCCGGGGCAGCAGTCGGTGCATGCAGAACCCGCCGACGCGGGAGCCCACATCGATGGCCCACAACGGCATCGCGTGCACCACCGCCACGACCGCGCGGAAGATGACGTATTCGAGGAGGTGTCGCAGTCGGAGCGCCATCCCGGCGTCCTTGCCGTGGAAGGGAAGTGCGAAGCGGCAGGAATGGGCGAGAGTGTGCCGCGGTTCGAGGGTGTGGTCAAGGTCGAAGGTCGCTCCGGCAACCCGCCGCAGGCGGGCTAGGGGTTTGCCGTGTGGGGCGGCTGGACAAACAGCTTCCAGGGGATCTTGCCCTGGTTGAATGTCGAAGTGACTCGGCCGAAGGAGCCGATCACGCTGCCGCCGGTGCCGCCGGTGTAGCTGCCGTTGCCTCCGCCGTGTCCCTGGATGCGGCTGATCAGCTTGCGGTTCTTCCAGGATCCGCCGCTGGCCACCAGCAGGCCCCAGCGGGCCAGGTCCTTGGCACTGATGACCACCCACCCCGGGCCGCCTCGGACCGTCTGCCCGTTGATCGTGTAGGGGGGATCGAGAAAGTCGCCGTAGCCGGGCATCTTGGGGTACCAGGTCTTCTTGTCGTGGACCACCTTGCCCGGCGTCCAGTCCCAGCGGTCCGCCGGGATCCCGATCCGGCTCATGATCTTCTCATCGAGCACCTGCTTGAGGTCCTTTTTCCAGACCGCGGTCAGGGCCTGGGCGAGTCGCCAGTAACCGCCGCTGCTGTAGGACGAGCCGACCGTGCCCGGCTTGGCGTGTGCGAAGTTGTCCTTGTCGGGATCGCCGGTCCACTTGGACCACTTGGGCGCTGGCTGTCCGTAGTTCTTGCCCACTCGCCATGACCAGCCGTTGGTAATCGGGAACGCGCCGCGGTGCGTCTTCAGGTGGTTGAAGGTCAGGAAGAGGTGGTGTCCCTGGTCGAGTTGCTTATGGCGACCATTGAGTTGGCCCTTGCCGGTCCAGTGGTCCCTGATCAGAGAGTTGGCGCTCTTGATCCGTCCCTCGTCGATTGCCAGTTGCAGGCAGGCCATCGTAAAGCACTTGCCGACCGAGGCGGTCTGGAACCTGTAGTCGGGGTCGCCGAACGACTGGACCAGGTACCCTCCCCGAGTGATCGCCACCCCCCAGCGGTTCCCCGAGTGATCCTCACCGTGAAAACTTGCCCCACGGGTCGACTTGCGAGTGGCCTGGACCCAGCGGTCCCAGGCGGCAACGTCCCGGACTCCAGCCTCCGCCGCTGTGAGCACCTTCCACTTCTTGCCGGGGTAGGAGACCCACTCGGGCGTTTCAGCCTGGACACCGAGTGGGAGCAACAGTGACACGACGATCCACACCACGGGCCGTGTCGCGGGCACGGCTGGGAACATGTCAGAGCTCCTCGAGTGATGACGGTGATTGCCTGGGCACTTCGTGGCCGAGAGTCTCTATCTCTTCCGCCTCAGCTCGGCCGGAATTCTCGGGTCGCGTTTCAGGGGCAGCGAGACGGTCTTGCCGGTCCAGGAGGACTGGTAGATTGCCAGGATGATCTCGACGCTGCGGCGACCCTCACGGGCATCGATCAGAGGCTTGCTGCCGGTCTTGATCGAGCGGATGAAGTCCTTGAGCTGGTGGGTGTGTCCGTCGTAGGAGATGGCCGAGGGGTCGCTGGCTCCGGTACCACCCACGTCGTCGCCTCCGAAGCGGCGCCGCGTGGCGGCATCGCTGCTGCGTCCGCTGGCGAATTCCCAGGTCACCAGCCGGTCCTCCTCGACCACCACGGTCCCCTCGGTCCCGTGGATCTCGACCTTCTTGGAAAACCCCGGGAAGGCGGCGGTGGTGGCTTCGATGGTGCCCAGGGCCCCGTTGGCAAACCGCAGTGCCGCCACGCCCGTGTCCTCGACCTCGATCCGCTTGTGAGCCAGCGTGTCGGTCAGCGCTGTGACCTGCGCGACGTTGCCCATCAGGTAGGCGATCAGGTCGACGCTGTGGATGGCCTGGTTCATGTAGGCTCCGCCACCGTCGAGGTCCCAGGTGCCTCGCCAGCCCCCGCTGTCGTAGTACTGCTGGGTTCGCCACCACTTGACGTAGCTGTCGGCGAGCGTGAGTTTGCCGAAGCGGCCGCCGTCGATGGCCGACTTCAGTGCCTGGGTCACTCCGTGATACCGCGACGGAAAGATCGTGGTCAGCTTGACGCGGTTCTTGCGGCAGGCGGCGATGATGGCGTCGCATCGCTTGAGGTTGATTTCCAGAGGCTTCTCGACGACGACGTGCTTACCGGCCGCCGCCGCGGCGATCGCCGGGTCGCGATGGGCTCCGCTGGGTGTACAGATCGTGACGATGTCGACACCGGGATCGGCGAGCATCTCGTCGAGTGTCGCGTAAGCGGTCACGCCCGGGTTGGCCGCGGCGAACCGATCAGCGGCCGCGGGGAACGCGTCAAAGCAGGCGGTGATCCTGGCTCCCCGGATCTCTCCGACGGCCAACGCGTGGAAGTTGGCGATCATGCCGCAGCCAACGATGCCGAATCCGGTTGCCATGTTGAGGTCTCGTGGTGCGTGGGGCGTTGAGGTGTTCAGTCGTCGGCGAGCGTGACCCGGCAGAAGCGCTTCTTGCCGACCCACAGCAGCAGGCCGTCGGTGACGGCGACGGAGGTGTCGTGGCTCTCGAACCGCTCTTTGTCTTCGCCGAAGTAGGCTCCCCCCTGCGAGATCGCCCGGCGGGCTTCGCTGGTCGAGTTGCAGAGGTTGGTGAGTTTCAGGAGTGCGGCGGCGGGGAGGTGTCCGTCGTCGAGGTCGGCGGTCGAGACGACGATCTCGGGGATCTCCGCGGGCTGTCCGCCGGAACCGATTTCCCGCTCCCAGCGATCGATCGCCTCGACCGCAGACTCCCGCGAGTGGTACTCGCCGATCACCTCCGCGGCCAGTCTCTGCTTGCACTCCTTGGCGTGACCCCCCAGCAGCGATTCGACCTCCTGCAGCGGCACGTCGCTCAGCAATTCGAAGTACATCTTCATGCACTCGTCGGGCAGCTGCATGAACTTCTTGATCATCTCGAACGGCGAATCGGCGATCGCGATGTAGTTGTCCAGGCTCTTGCCCATCCGGCGGTGTCCGTCGAGTCCGACGAGGATGGGAGACATGATGCCGACCTGTCCGGGCTGCCCGGCGTCTTTCTGCAGGTCGCGGGCAAGCATGAAGCTGTAGAGCTGCTCGGTGCCTCCGAGTTCGATGTCGGCTGAGACCTGGACCGAGTCCCACGCCTGCATGATCGGGTAGAGGCATTCGTGGAGGTAGATGGGTGACTCGGACTTGTAGCGTTTCGAGAAGTCGTCGCGGGTCAGCAGTTGGGCGACGGTGACCTTGCTGGTCAATTCGAGCGTTTCCAGGAACGACATCCCGGCAAACCAGTCGCCGTTGCGGATCACCTCGGCGGCATCCAGGTCGATGACCTGCCCGAGTTGGGCGAGGTAATCGGCGGAGTTGGCTTCGACCTGCTCTGCCGTCAGCCGCGCCCGCGTTTCGTCTCGACCACTGGGGTCTCCGACCAGGGCGGTGTAGTTGCCGATGATGACCACGGCCTGGTGACCCAGAGCCTGGAACTGCCGCAGCTTTCTCATGGGGACCGTATGCCCCAGGTGCAGGTCGATGCCTGTGGGGTCGATGCCGTACTTGATCCGCAGCGGGGTGTCTGTGGCGAGGCTCTGTTCGAGTTTCTCGATCAACTCGGGCTCGGGCACGATCTGCTCGGTCCCCCGGCGGATGACGGCGAGCTGTTCATCGACGGGAGCAAACGGCATCGGCGGTCATCCGCAGCGTGCAGGAGTCGTGGTGGTGCCAAAGCTACCAGCCGCGCCGTCGAGGGGAAAGTGCTGATGCGGCGGCTGACCCCGGCGGCCAGGCTCAACCCGGTGTCGATTCCATCAGCATCGAGAGGATGTTGAAGGCATTGAAGAGCATGTGAATCAGCACCACCGCCAGGTAGCTGCCGGTGCGGTGGTAGGTCACCCCCAGCACCAGGGCCAACGGAGCCAGTCCGACGGCATTCTGCCAGGGGAGGTGTACGGTACAGAAGGCCACCGCGGTCAGCAGGATCGAAACCGATGGCGAAAACCTCTGCAGGAAGGTCCTCTGCAGGATCACCCGAAACAGCAGTTCCTCGAACCACGGCGCCACCAGCACGGCGCTGAAGGTCACCGAAATCAGCACCAGGCGGGTCTCATCCTCGCTGATCAGCTTCAGCGACGAGTGCAGGATGTCGTCGGTGCGAAAGGGAACGGTCAGTTGAAACACGACGAAGGTCGGGGCCAGGCAGGCCAGGAAGCCAACGGCCCCGTAGAGCAGTTGCCGGAAGATCGGTTCGCCCCTGGGTGCCTTCTCGCCGGGCGGTGGGACCAGGAAATGTGCGTATGCGATCAGTCCCAGCAGGAAGATGAGGAGTGCCAGGTCCATCAGGGAGTTGTGGATCATGGGTCCGTTGACGGCGTCCGGGTCGACGGCAGACTGCGGGACCGGCCGCTTGGCAATCTTCATCAGGCCGATCCAGGTGACAAACGCGATCGGCATCAGCCAGCCCGGCCAGGCGATCAGCGTCCGCCCATGCGGCCTGGGCCAGGGGTCCCGCTTGACGGCTCGCCAGCCGAGGTACCCACAGGTGCCCAGGCTGCCGAGATACAGCAGGCCGAGCAGGAGGATGTAGGACTGCGGCAACATGGCGGGGATTGTACGTGATCGAGGTGTCGGACCTGAAGCTGTCCCGCTGAACCGAGGCTGCTATCATCGGCCGCGTGACGACCATCCTGGACACGATTGTGGAGAAGAAACGCGAGCAGGTTGCGGCGCGGCAGGCCGAGTGTCCGGCGGAGGAACTCGAGAGCCAGCTGGTTGATGCGCCTCCCGTGCGTGGGTTCGTCGATGCGATAAGGCAGTCGCACGACGTGGCACTGATCGCCGAGATCAAGAAGGCGTCGCCTTCGGCTGGAGTGATCCGCGAGGACTTTGAGCCGGTCGAGTTGGCCGCGACGTATGCCGAGGCCGGGGCGACCTGCCTGAGTTGCCTGACCGATGAGCCGTTTTTCCAGGGTCGACTCGAGCACCTGGTCTCGATCCGCCAGCAGGTCGAGCGGCCGGTACTGAGAAAGGACTTCCTGCTCGAGCGGTACCAGCTGCTCGAAGCCCGCGTGGCCGGAGCCGACGCGGTGCTGCTGATCGCCGAGTGCCTGGAGCAGTGCCAGTTGCGAGACCTGTACTTCGCCGCCGCTGAACTGGGGCTGGACGTGTTGCTGGAGATCTACGAGCCGGAGAATCTCGAGCGTGCTTTGGATCTGGATCCTCCACTGCTGGGTATCAACAACCGCAACCTGAAGACGTTCGAGACCGACCTGGGCCACACGTTGCGGCTGGGGGCCGATCTGCCCGAGACGACGATGCTGGTGGCCGAGAGCGGGATTCGCAGCCGGCGGGATGTCGAGTTCCTGGCCGCGGGAGGGGTGCGGGCGATCCTGGTCGGTGAGACGCTGATGAGGGCCGAGTCGGTTGCCGAGAAGACACGAGAACTGGTGGGCGTGCCACGCGGGTGAGCCCGCAGGCCAGCGACGGAGACGACGAGCATGACGAGAGTGACGAGTGAATATCCGGTCGAGCACGTGCTGGTGGTGCCGACGAGCCTGTTCCATGAGATCGGGCACTTCCAGGGCTTCTGCCCCGACATCGACGTCTATCTCGAGCGACTGCTCGACCCGGCCCAGATGAGCTACCGGCCCAGGGACGCGGTCGAGGAGGACCCGAGCCTGAAGCAGCTGATTCCCTACTGCGTATTTCGTCACGACGGCCGGATCTTCAACTACCGGCGAGGGACCCAGCAGGGCGAGGGTCGCCTGCACAGCAAGCGGTCGGTCGGAATCGGCGGTCACATTTCCTCACAGGACACTCATGCCGCCGGGTCGCCCTACGAGGAGGGGATGCAGCGGGAGATTGCCGAGGAGGTCTTTGTGGAGACCGGGTACACCCAGCGCTGCGTGGGCTTGATCAACGATGACCTGACCGAGGTGGGGGCGGTGCACCTGGGCGTGGTGCATGTCTTCGAACTGGATGAGCCCAAAGTTCGTGCTCGCGAGGAGTCGATAATCGAAACAGGTTTTCACACTCCCGAAGAACTGGTCGGCGACCGCGAGTCGTTCGAGACCTGGTCACAGATCTGCCTGGATTACCTGCTGGGCGAGTCGGATGCGGGGGGTGGCTGAGACGGCCAGAAAACGCTGTCGGCAAGGGAGTGCGGACGATGCGAATTCGGTTGACGGTCTTCGTGGCCGGGGTGCTGGTCGTTCTGGTTGCCTGGGCGGCTGATTGGTCGGACGCGGCGGATGTGACGAAGGCCGGGTCGGTCGATCCTGCCAGCCTGGGTCGCATGCTGGGCACGCTGGGCCTGAAGCCCACCGCGGCGGGGACCCGGTTCGACTTCGAGTTCCAGACGCGGGAAGGTGACCAGGAATGGGGCTTCGCCATGTCGGCGGTGATCAGCCAGGACTCGGGGACCATCTGGCTGATGGCCTGGCTGGAGGAGATGCCCAAGCAGGCGTCGAAAGTGCCGGCCGCGGCGTTGTTGAGGATGCTGGCCGAGAACGACAGGTTGGGGAACGGGAAGTTCTTTGCCTACGACCGCCAGAACCGCAGGTTCCTGATGCAGCGGGTGATTCCCAACGAGGGGATCACGCCGGCGGTACTCCGCGACGTGATCGACGACATGGCCAAGGGCGTGATCGGCAGCCATGTGACGTGGTCGGTGGCGCAGTGGGCCCAGGAGCCGGCTCTCAGGCAATCGGCGTTGCCGCCGGCCCCGGCGGCCGAACGACGACGCTAGGCAGCGGGTCGACAGCTAGGCGTTGTTGGAGGCCCTCGCTGGGGGTAAAATGGGTTGACCGGCGGTCGTGTTGCGGCCGCCCCCGCCGACGAGCCGTCCCGGCCTCGTCCTCACACTCCACCAATTCCTCCCCGGCAACCGCATGAAGTCCTGCTGGCCTGTTCTGTGTGCTTTGCTTGTGGTGTCGGCGGTGTCAGCGGTGTCGCCGGTGTCGGCTGCCGAGTTGTTGCCGGCCGAGAAACCGATCAACGAGGCGATCGATCACTACCTGCGAGCGGGTTGGGTCGAAGCGAAGGTGAAACCGGCTCCGCAGGTCTCACGTGCCGGGCTGGTGCGTCGGATGACTCTGGACCTGGCGGGCCGGATTCCCACGGTGGGCGAGACGCGGGCGTTTGTCGATTCGAGTTCGCCTTCGAGGTGGACGGCGTTGGCCGACCGGCTGCTGGGGAGCCCCGACTTTGCCTACCACCACCGCAACCAGCTGGATTTGCTGCTGCTGGCGACGAAGAAGAACGACGGCGAGTTCCGCAAGTACCTGCTGCAGGCGGCTCGTGAGAACCGGACCTGGGACGTGCTGTTCCGTCAGATGATGATCGGCAGCGAAGCGAACGCGGCCGAGAAGCCCGCGTTGGCGTTCCTGAAGGCTCGAGCCGGCAGTCTCGACGACCTGACCAACGACACCAGCGTGCTCTTCTTCGGAGTCAACGTCAGCTGTGCCAAGTGCCACGACCACCCGCTTGTCGACGACTGGAAGCAGGATCACTTCTACGGCATGGCGTCGTTCTTTACCCGCACCTACCTGACCAAGAAGAACACTCTGGCCGAGAAGTACAGCGGTTTGATCAAGTTCAAGACGACCGAGGGCAAGGAGAAGCAGTCGCGGTTCATGTTTCTGACCGGTGCGGAGGTTTCCGAGCCGAAGCAGAAGAAGACCCCCGAGCAGCGCAAGGCCGAGGATGCCGAGGTCAAGCGGCAGATCAAGGACCCCAAGGCCCCCGCCGCGAAGGTCCCCGGCTTCAGTCCTCGCGCGAAGCTTGTCGAGGTCGCGCTGGGGGCCAAGGATCGCCAGTTCTTTTCTCGGGCCATCGTCAACCGGATCTGGTTGAGACTGATGGGTCGGGGCATTGTGGAACCTCCCGACCAGATGCACTCGGCCAACAGCCCCTCGCACCCCGAACTGCTCGAGTGGCTCGCCCGCGACCTGGCCGAGAGCGGCTACGATCTGAAGCGGCTGATCCGCGGCATCGTGCTCAGTGACGCCTACGCGATCTCGAGCCGGTTTGCCGGCGAGGGTGAAATGCCGGGTGCGGAGACCTTTGCGGTGGCGAGCGTGCGGGTGCTGACACCGCGGCAGTACTCTCTGTCGCTGCTGGTCGCTTCGGCGAATCCCGACCAGGCCTCCCAGCAGGTGCTTTCGGCCGAATGGGCCAAGCGGCGCGAGCAACTGGAGAACGAATCGAACGGGTTGGCCGGCCAGATCGAGCTGCCCGGCGTCAACTTCCAGGTCAGCGTCGACGAGGCCTTGCTGTTTTCCAACAACGACAAGATCCAGAACAGCCTGTTGAAGGATTCGACCGAGAGTCTGGTGGGAACGCTGAAATCGATCAGTGATCGCCGCCAGCTGATCGGTCGTGCGTTCGAGGCGATGCTGTCGCGGGCACCGGATGCGGACGAGGTTGCGGTGTTCGAGGCATTTTTGACGAAGAGAGAGAAGGCGGGGCGGGTGGCGGCGATCCAGCAGATGGTCTGGGCGTTGCTGACCAGTCCCGAGTTGCGATTCAACTACTGATGACCGACGATACCCCCAAGCCCCGGTTTCTCCGGCACGTCCGCCGGTTCGATCGGCCCTGAAGGAGTGGTTGGAAATGACACGTCGAACGAGTGACTTCTCTGCTGCGTCCGAGCATGTATCTCGGCGAGGCTTCCTGGGTGCTGCGGCCGCGGGGGCTGCGGCGGCAGGATTCGCCGAGGACATGACGGTGCTCGACGTGCTGAAGAACCCGGTGATTGCCGCCGAGATCAAGAAGCAGCAGAAGCACGTGATCCTGTTGTGGTTGGCCGGCGGTGCCAGCCAGCTGGAGACATGGGATCCGAAGCCGGGTCGGCCGACCGGCGGTCCGTTCCTGCCGATTTCGACCAACGTTCCTGGTGTCGAGATCAGCGAGCTGCTGCCCAAGATGGCCGGGCGGATGCAGGACACCGCGATCATCCGCAGCCTGAGCACCGGAATCGGTGACCATGGTGGCGGGGCGTCGCTGATGGAAACGGGTCGTCGCAAGGAGCAGGGTCTGCAGTACCCCGACCTGGGCGCGATCATCGCCAGGGAACTCGGCCGGGCCGACAGCCAGGTCCCCGACTACGTCAGCTTCTACACCTCGACGGAGGGCCGCCGCAAAGGGACCTCGGGTTTCCTCGGAGCACGCTTCGCTCCGATGTTCCTCTCCGACAGCATGATCCCGCCGAACATCCGTCGGCTGGAAGCCGTCAGTGATGTGGATCACAGGGAGCGTGCCGACCTGCGAGCGCTGCTGGCTCGCCGCTTCACCCAGGGCCGTCACAGTCGCAACAACGTGCTGGGATCGCACACCAGTGCCTACCAGCGGGTCCGCGGCATCATGGCCAGCGAGAAGCTGTTCAGCATCGACGACGAGCCGACCGCGGTGCGAGACAAGTACGGCCCGACCCAGTTCGCTCAGCAGTGCCTGATCGCCAGGCGGATGGTCGAGGCGGGTGTTCCCTTCGTCAAGGTGGCCCGCGCGTGGTGGGACAGCCACGGCCAGAACTTTGAAACGCACCAGGAGCTGTGTGCCGACCTCGACCACTCGATGTCCACACTGCTCGATGACCTCGAGGAACGCGGCCTGCTGAAGAACACGCTGGTGATCACCCTGGCCGAGTTCGGTCGCACACCCAAGATCAACGCCAGCCTGGGCCGCGATCACTTCGCCAACGCCTGGAGCACCAGCCTCTCGGGCTGTGGCATCAAGGGCGGATCGGTCTACGGCAAGACCGACGCCGATGGGCAGACCGTGGCCGAGGGCAAGATCGGGGCCGGGCAACTGTTCGCCACGATCTTCAAGGCGCTGGGAATCGATCACGAGAAGGAGTACTTCATCGGGGCCCGCCCGCTGCCGATCTCCGACTTCGGGGCGCAACCGATCGACGCAGTCCTCGCCTGATCCGATCCCCGGCCCTCGACTCACGACACTCACCACCACCATCACCACCATCAACCGAAAGCCACTCGACATGGCCGCCGACCCCAAGCAGCTGAAGCTCGCCAAGAACGTCGGATCCCAGGGCATTGCCTTTGGGCTGGACCGGGTGCCCGAATCCGACCGCATCTTCTATGGCAGTTCGGACTTCAAGGTGTACGAGTACGACTTCGCCGCCAAGAAGCCCGTGTCGACGGTGTTCGCCGGTGAGGGTCACCAGAGTTACGTGACGACGGTCGCCCTGGCGGGCAAGACGGTCGTCAGCGGCAGTTACGATCGCCGATTGGTGTGGTGGGACTCCGAGACCCGCAAGCAGGTCCGGGTCACCAAGGACGCTCACAAGAAACGGATCCGTCGCGTGGCCGCCAGCCCCGACGGCAAGCTCCTCGTCAGCGTCTCGGACGACATGGACGTCAAGGTCTGGGACGTGGCCAGCGGCGAGTTGAAGGCGACGCTCAAAGAGCACAAGCCGATGACTCCGCAGAACTACCCCTCGATGCTCTATGCCGTGACGTTTTCTCGGGACGGCAAGTGGTTGGCGACCGCCGACAAGGTGGGGCACATCGTGGTATGGGAAGTGGCCACGGGCAAGAAACTCAAGACGCTCGAGTCGCCCGTGATGTACACCTGGGACCCTAAGCAGCGACGGCACTCGATCGGCGGCATCCGCAGCATCGCCTTCAGCCACGACGGCAAGCTGCTGGCCGTGGGCGGCATCGGCAAGATCGGGAACATCGACCACCTGGGTGGCCCGTCACGGATCGAGGTCTTCGAATGGCAGGCGGGCAAGAAGCTGCACCAGCTCGAGGACGCCAAGTACAAGGGCCTGGTCGAGCAGATCGCGTTTTCTCCGGATGGCGCGTGGTTCATCGTTGCCGGAGGTGACCACAACGGCTTCATCTCGATCTACGAGACCAAGAGCGGGAAGCTGATCAAGCAGGAGAAGGCTCCGATGCACGTGCACCAGTTCGTGGTCAACGAACCGCACGACACGGTCTACGCCGTGGGTCATCACCGGCTGGCGACCTGGGAACTGAAGGCTCCGGCTGCCAAGAAGCCCGAGCCCAAGAAGGACGAGGCGAAGAAGGACGGCGACAAGAAGAAGTAGTCGCCGTACCCCTTTCAGGTCACGACAGCGTCACGACCTCGCCACTTCGCGCCGATTCTTCTGCCGCCAGGCAGGCGACGACCGCGGCCATCGATTCTTCGGGGGTGATGATTTCCGGTTGCCGACCCTCGCGCACGCAGTCGGCAAAGTAGGCCAGTTCCTCAACCAGCGCACCGTGCAGCCGGCCGAAGTGAGTGGGCCAGTAGGTGGTATCGGGCAACCTGTAGCCGTCGGCGTCGACGATCGAGAAGTTGGGGTGAGTCTCCTGGACGTGGATCGATCCTTCGGTCCCGATGATCTCGAGCCGTTCGTCGATCTGGAACGGTGTCTGGTCGGGCAGGCACCAGACGTTTTCGAGCACGCCGATGGCCCCGGAGTCGAAGCGGAACATGGTCCAGCCGAGGTCTGCGTGGGTCTTGTTGCGCCACGAGAGTGACTGGGCGTAGGCCGAGACGATTCGATCGCCGGAGTACCACAGCATCAGATCGGTGTCGTGGACACCGTCGCCGATGATCGGTCCGATCTTCTCGAGTATGTCGATGGTGACCGCTGCGGGGATGTTCCGGCGGGCGTACATCGAGAGGATGCGTCCGATCTTACCCTCGTCGATCTCCTGTTTCGCCGCGGCGTAGCGGGGGTTGAAGCGGCAGATGTGTCCGACCATGAAGGCGCGGTCGCTGGCGGCCGCGGCGTCGACGATGGCCTGGCAGTCGGTGGCGGTCGAGGCCATCGGTTTTTCCAGGAAGACGTGTTTTCCGGCCGCCAGGGCCGCCAGGGCGGGCTCGGTGTGCTGGTCCCACATCGTGACGATGCTCACCGCGTCGATCTCGGGGTCGGCCAGCAGCTGGTTGTAGTCGGTGCAGGCAACCGGCACGTCGAAGCTGTTGGCGACTTCCGCCAGCCGTGATTCGGTCCGAGTGCACACGGCGGCCAGTTCGACCTGGGGGATCGCCGCCAGTGCCTCGCAGTGCTTGACGCCGAACCAGCCCAGGCCGATCACGCCCATCTTCACACGGTTCATCTGTACGTCTTCCTGTCTGGTCGCACCAGGATGAGGTCGCCGGGGTCGCCGTGGCCGCCGGGACCGCGGAGCCTAACCCCTCAGCCGCCAGCGTGCCTGCCTGAGCACCGCCAGCGACGAGCCCTTCATCTTCTCGTACCAGGCAGTGACCAGGTGACCGTTGTCGAGCTGAACGGTCGAGGGGTACCCGAGGTCGCCTCCGATTCCGTCCTCGGAGAGCCCGATCGGTTCCGACCAGGTGGCTCCGGCGTCGTCGCTGATTCGCACCTGGTTTCCAAACGGCTTGCGGCGATGTCCGTAGCTCATCAGCAGTCGGCCGTCGGCGAGTTTCAGCAGGTGCGACGGGAGGCCCCAGACTCCGATTTCGTGAGGCGTGCTCCAGGTTCGGCCCCCGTCGGCCGATTCACTCTGCAGGGTCTCTCCGGCGTGACGCGGGTTGTGGTTGCGGATGTGAGCGATCAGTTTTCCCGGTGCGGCTTCGACGGCGTGCAATTCGTGGTACTGGCGGTGGTCGTCGCCGGGGCGCGAGGGGATGGTGCCGGACCACTTCCAGCTGACCCCGTCGTCGACCGAGAGCGCGGCACCGATGCGGTTGGTGCCGTGGTAGAGTTCCTTGCCGGCGTACAGCAGGCAGCCGTCGGAAAGAGCAATCGGCCCGTGTGGGCTGTTGACTCCGCAGCGAGACGGAGCCGACCAGCTCTGGCCGCCATCGGACGAGCGGATGATCCACTCGCCGAGCATCTTCTTCCGAGTCGCCTCGGGCACCCGATCACGAGCGGCACTCCAGCGAGCGACCTGTTGCTTGTCGGCCCTGGCGAAGTACCTGGGCTGCTCGAAGGCCAGCGAGGTGAATGTGGTGACCAGCAGCGAGCCCGTGGGCGTTTCGAGCACCCCGGCGTCCCGGTCGTCGATGGCGGTATCGATCAGCGTCTGAGGCCAACTCCAGCTGCGGCCTCCGTCGTCACTCCGCATCAGCTCGACCCGCCCGAACGGGCAGACGTGTGATTCTCGTCCGCCCGAGCAGACCAGCAGCAGCTGGCCGTTCTTGCGGCGGGCCAGCGTGGGCCAACCGTGGTAGCGGTGGGCCAGGTGGCTGATGACGCGGGTCTGGCTGATATCGAACCCGGGCGGCTTCCGACGGCGGTCGGCGGCAAAAAGCGATGGGCCCAGGCCGCTGGCCAGCACCATGGTCGAAGCAGACAGGAAGTCACGTCGCGTGCGGTCAGTCTTCATGAGCGATCTCGTGGGTGTCGATGCCGGCCCGCTTGGCGGCAGAGTGAAGGCCGGAATCCAGCGTACACAGGGGCGCCTCGATTCGCATGGCCAACTCGAGATACGTGGCATCGTAGGCCGTCAGCTCATAGGCCAGGGCCAGGGGGAGCACGTCGGTGAGGCTGGAGGATGCGGCGCGATCGTCGATCTCCAGCGGCAGCGTTTCAAGAAACAACAGGGTCGCGGCGAGGTCGTCGTCGTCGATGCGGCCGCGGCGATGGGCACTGGCCAGCGCGTTGGCGGTTTCCAGGGTCCACAGTGCGGGCACGTGCAGGGAAATGCCGTCGAGAGACTCGAGGAGCGTTATCGAGGAATCCGTCGTCTCGTCCTGAAAACACCAACTCATGGTGATCGAACAATCCAGGACGATCCGCTGCATCAGTTCCGCCCCTCGCGGATCCACGAGAGGATCTCGCTGAGAGTCGCAGGGTTCTTCTGCCGCAGTGCCTTCAGGCCCGCGACCGCCCAGGCCACCTGGTCCTCATCCCGTCGACGCACCGGGACCAGCCTGGCGATGGGCTGGCCGTGCTTGGTGATGGTGAATTCCTCGCCGTCACTGACCCGCTTGAGGAGTTGGGAGAGGTGGGTCTTGGCTTCAAAGGCTCCGACTTGGTTCATGATTCCCTACCTGCATGAACAAACTAGAACAAACTGGTTGACAACTAGTCTATACCGAAATGGCCCAAGAAGACAGCATCAAGTGGTGTAGACCGCCCAGGGCACGACGGGTTCCCTCCCAACTGTTGCCAATGGGCGCTGGCCGGGAGAGACAGGCAGTGTGGGTAATCCACTATTCACTATTCAATCCGCCGCAGGCGGACTGACCCCAATTGTTAGAGGGTTTGTCGGCGTCGTCGGCCGGCGACGAAGCTGTCGATGACCATATTGCCCAGGTCGCCGGCGTCGCAGTAGGCGGCGACTCCTCCGGAGACTCGTGCCATCTGTTCGACGAAGTTGACCAGGTCGAGATAGAAGTAGTCTTCGATCAGGGCGAAGCTGGCCAGGTGGATGCCCTGGTTGGCGCAGCGGCGGACTTCCTGCAGCGTGATCCGGGCGGTCTTTTCCGCCGGCGGGTAGACCAGCACCAGCTCACGGCCTTCCAGATGAGCGGTCGGTTCGCCGTCGGTGATCGTGATGATCTGCTTGTTCTGGGCCGATTGTCGTGCGAGCAGTCGTCGAGCGAACTGCAGTCCGGCCTGGATGTTGGTGAAGTGTTCGGGGACGAATGACGGGGGGTTGTCGAGTGGGATTCTGAGGTGGACACGGGGATCGAAGATGCTGACCTGTTTGGGTGCCGCGTAGAGCAGTTCTCGTTCCGAGAGTGGTGTGGCGTAGGTGTAGAACCCGACGACCTGCAGGAAGTCACCCCGGTAGCGGCCTCGGACCAGCGAATTCATCGCCAGGGCGACTTTCTTGGCCTGGCCGAACTTGCCGTAGCGGGACATGCTGCCGGACATGTCGAGCAGGACGACGGTGGCACAGGCGGCCTGGTATTCGGTTTCGTAGACTTCCAGGTCGTCGTGGCTG
>Ga0066376_10000615_pt1 | contig 33262 bp, 28 predicted proteins | sample Knorr_S15_td_Bot_FD_77009 | JGI IMG/M metagenome (GOLD analysis project Ga0066376, IMG submission 77009) | Marine microbial communities from Southern Atlantic Ocean transect - Knorr_S15_td_Bottom_ad_5009_LV_A | ecosystem: Environmental > Aquatic > Marine > Oceanic | place: Southern Atlantic... | reverse complement strand
TCCCTCGACGCAGGTGATGGGTTTCTGGACCTTTTATCGAATGGCGGATATGCTGCCCAACGATTACATGCCCGACGAGTAACAGACACTTCAGCGCAAGGCCAGCAGAAAGGGGCGGCCGGCAAAAGCCGGCCGCCCCTTATGCGTTCGATCTCCTCTTAATCATTCAATCTCGGGGAGATTTATCCGACGCCGATCAGTTCTACGTCAAAAACAAGAACCGCGTTGGGCGGAATCGAACTACCGGCCCCACGGGCTCCATATCCCATTTCGGACGGAATTGTCAGGCGGCGGAGACCACCGATATTCATTCCGGCGAAACCCTTGTCCCAGCCCTGAATCACCTGACCACCGCCGAGTAGAAACGAAAAGGTCTCTCCCCTATCAACGGAACTGTCAAATTTGCCGCCCTTGTTGTCTTCCGCGGAGGGATCGTAGAGCCATCCGGTGTAGTGAACTTCGATCCTCTTACCTGGTGTAGCCTCTGCGCCATCACCGGTCACGAGGTCGTCAATAATTAATCCGTCACTCATTGCTGTAATTTGGTTTGGTGTGTTACTGAATTTCCAGAAGATCGATCTCGAATATTAAATCAGTATTCGGTGGAATGTCTGTGCCCCATCCTCTTTCAGCATATGCTAGACGGTGGGGAATTATCAGTTCTCTGGTTCCGCCCACTTTCATCCCGGGTATTCCTTCGTGCCACCCTGGTATTACTGCACTCTGACCCAGAGTAAAGGGATACGATCGACCCCCATCTTTTGAGCTCTGCAAACGCTTTCCTCTGCCGTCTTCCGCTTCTGCATCGTAGAACCATAGCGTGTAGTGAACGTCTATGGAACTTCCCATTTCAGCTACTTCTCCGTCCCCCTCGATGAGATCCGTGCTGATCAGTTCGGCCACCATCGTCCCAGCGGACTCAGGAGTGGTCGTTTCTGTTTTTTCGGTAGCACATGCCCCTAAAAGCAGCGTAACAATGATTAAAAGTGAGGTCCAGGATCGTTTCATACAATAAAGAGTGGTTGGTTCAGCCGTGAAAGCGCTCGTTTACGTCGAACCGGAACTCAGGTTCACCACGGCCAGACATTCCGACACCATGAGCCTTCTACAGCTCCCGTACCCAGATATTTCGAAAGGTCATCGGATTACCGTGATCCTGCAGCTTGATCGATCCTGGTCCGTGAACTCCATATTCTGGGAGTCCGACATAGCGTGAGGGCCCAATCAGCTCGACATGATTCTGGATCAGTACACCATTATGTAAAACCGTCACCGCAGCTGTGCGCACGAGATCTCCCTCAGTCGAAAAAACGGGTGATCGAAAAATGATGTCATAGGTCTGCCACTCTCCGGGTCCACGCGATGCATTAACCAGCGGAATATGCTGCTTATAAACCGAGCCCGCCTGCCCATTTGAGTAGGTGACATTCTCATAAGAGTCGAGTATCTGCACCTCGTAAATCTCGTGAAAGAACACCCCACTGTTTCCTCGGCCCTGCCCATCGCCTTCAACCACCGCGGGAGTTCGCCACTCGATGTGCAACTGAACATCTGAAAATTTCTGCCGCGTCCGGATGTCTCCCGTCCCGGCATTGACCGTCACCTCGCCTCCATCCACCATCCAGGCTGCATCTCCACCTCGTACAGATTCCCAGGCGTTCAGATTTTCGCCGTCAAACAGCGCGATTGCGTCCGAAGGGGGAGACCCCATCTGGCCCGATGTCACAATGTCGGGTACGGGGTCCCATTTTTCGGTCATTGAGGGCGTAAACTCTTGGGCTGCAGCGGTATAAGTCGTAAAGAACAGTAATATTGCTGCGAAAGACATTGATGACTTCAAAGGGGTATTCTCCATGATTCTGTGTGGAGGGGAGGTTTTCTGTCGATATTTACGCGCCCGGGGGTTCAAGTGCAAGAAGACAACTTTTCGCATTCCTCTGCGTCCTCAATTAAACCGAAATCAAGATGCGATACACCCTCCTCATTTCAGCTTTTTGCCTCTTGCTCGCCGCCTGTGCTCAAGACGCCACTACACACGAAGACGACCTCGATGCCATCCGTTCACTCATTGAATCGGTCGAGGCCGCCAACAATGAGGGGGATGTCGATACCTGGGTGGGCTCCTTCGACGACCCGTTCTGGTACCTGCCTTCCTTCAGCCCGGCCGTTACCAACCGCGATTCACTCAGAGCAATGACAGCGGCTGCATTCTCCGGTTGGCAGGCTGACATTGAAATTCTGGTTGGAGATATTCAGGTTGAAGGATACTGGGCAAATGTCTACAGCGAAGTCCGTGGCATCGCTGTCTCTCCGGATAAGTCGGATAAGGCAAATGTAGACGTCAAGCAGCTGGTTGTTTATCACAAGACGGGTGACGGATGGAAGATCAGCCGAATGATGAACAATCCCAACGAATACGATATGTAGGAATGCGCACGCAGGCATTGAGTTTGGTGGGCGATTCGCGTTAATTCAGGATTCCCATTCAGCTGAACTGGCGTGCCCTCCAATGCGAATCCTACTGCCTCTTATCCTGCTTCTCCCCCTGGCTGGTTGTGCGCAGCCCGCCTCATTCGAAATAATTGAAGCAACCGTCTCGGAAGCTCACGAAGCATTCAGCGATGGTTCGCTCACAGCCGTCCGGCTGGTTCAGATGTATTTGGACCGAATTGAGGCGTTTGACGACTCCCTCAACGCATTTATTATCCTCAATCCACTGGCTCTCGAGCAGGCCGCCAGCCTCGACGCAGAATATGCGAAAACCGGTGTTTTGCGACCCATGCACGGCATTCCGATCGTCGTAAAGGATAATTACGACACGGAAGGACTGCAGACGACGGGCGGATCTGCCGCATTGGCGGGATCATCACCACCAGACGATGCGTGGCAGGTAGCGCGCCTTAAAGACGCCGGCGCCATCGTACTCGGCAAAACGAATATGGCCGAATGGGCATTCAGTCCGTTTGTAACCATCAGTTCAATCGGAGGAACGACACGCAATCCATATGACCTGTCCCGCGTGCCAGCTGGATCGAGCGGCGGCACGGCGGCAGCCGTTGCCGCCAATCTGGGAATGCTGGGTCTGGGCACGGATACAGGAAACTCCATTCGCGGACCGTCGGGCCATAATGCCCTGGTGGGTTTTCGCTCGACCATGGGACTGACGAGCCGGGACGGTATTATTCCGCTTTACCTTCGGAACGACATCGGAGGACCACTGACTCGAACAGTTGAGGATGCCGTCCGAGTGCTCGATATCATTGCGGGCTACGACGCGGCGGATCCAATCACCGCTCGGAGTGAAGGGCACATTCCCCTGGACGGATACATCGCATCACTGGACCCCAACGGACTGATGGGCGCCCGCATCGGCGTCTACCGCTGGTACATGCGGCCGGATTCCACGCATCCGGATGTGCTCGCCCGAATGGAGGAAGCCGTTGAAGACCTCCGCCGTGCGGGCGCCGATATTGTCGATCCCTTCGAGATGCCCGACTTGAAGCTCGAGGAGTCAATCTGGTGTGAAGTATTTAAACACGATGTGGAGCTCTACCTCCAATCTCGAGGTCCGGACTTGTCGGTGAAGACGCTGGACGCAATCATCGAATCGGGCAAGTTTCACCCCTCCATAGAAGGTGGTCTTCGCTCTTCCGCAGCCTGGACTGAGCCGCCCTGTCCCGATTTATACGAGCATCCGCCAAATATCGAATTTCGGAGTGCCCTGATCGCGGCAATGGATGAGGCCGAAATTGATGCATTCATCTACCCAACCTGGAGCTACCCTGCTCGCAAGATTGGAGACATGGATTCGCCTGCAGGAGACAACAGTCAATACATGTCGCCCCAGTCGGGAGTACCTGCGATTCAGGTGCCCATCGGTTTCACAGAGGGCGGCCTGCCGGTCGGGATGACATTCATCGGTCGCTTATTCGACGAACCCACATTGATCAAGCTGGCCTACGCCTATGAGCAGGCGACCCAAAAACGAGTTCCACCTGCTGATTTTTAGTCGGTAGAGTCCTTTTTGAACCAGATCCTCCAGACACCGATTATCAATACAGGAATCAGGTAAACGGCCCAATAGCCCCAGGTAAGCGTACCGTATCCCTTCGAAATCAGGTCGACGATGCCGATGGCGTCCGCCAGGAAGATGGCCATCAGTAATAACACGGCAGCGATTCCGATGCGTAATCCGGGAGGCATTTCTTTACCCTTTTCGCGATAGACGCCCGCCACGCGTTCATTGAATCCATGGATTACGCCGACGCCCGTTTCGATGAGGGTACCGAAGAGCACGACCTGAAACAGTACGCGAAGCCAGGGTGAGCCAATCTCGACCAGCAGGAGGTCTACCGGAATGGATTCGGTCAGAACCTCGGGATACACCGCCAGCATTCCGACAAATACGAAAAAAGCCGGAATCATTCCCAGTGCACCGGCAATCAGTCCTGATGAAATTGCCTCCTTCTGGGTGCTGAGATGTCGCAGGACGAAAAACCCACACGGCGCCAATCCAACATTGTATCCCGCGTAGGTGATACCGCTCATCAACCACTTTGAATCAGAATCGAAGTCGGTGATGATGGCTCCGATGCGATCCCCGAACATTACGAGGGCCACTACAATGACAGCAAAAAACGTGAAATACAGGGCGAACGACCAGACGGAAAACACTTTCTCAATGAGATCATTCCCGAAGAACGCCATGCCTCCCACCGCAGCGATCAAAACAACAATTCCCACCATTTGTGGCCAACCGAGCATCCTTTCGAGCAATTCGCCGGCCGCTGAACCCATCACTGAAACGATCAGGACCAACATTATCAGGTAAATCACTTCGAACAGGTACCAGCCTTTCCCGATAAGCCTCTGCATGAAGGTCCGGTAGTCGAACGTCTGAAATCTCCTGGCCAGCTCAAAGGTCAGCGCGAGCACCACACTCATGATAAGAGATGAGACCAGCATTCCGATCAGGCCGCCGACTGGCCCCTGACTCAAAAAGAACTCGGCCATCTCGCGTCCCGTCCCGTAGCCCCCTCCAATAATGATGGACTGGAATACGAGACCCGGTAGGACGTATTTCTGAAATGTGGTTGATCCGCTCATGGTTATTTCATTTCAACCGCTTCAAGGTCGTCGATCCGAAAAGCATCGGATGCCTCAACCACCTCTTTGTAGACAAGCCATTCGGTCGTCAAGAACCCGTTGACGGTTACCAGCATGCCATCCAGTGCCCGTCGACCTTTGGACATTGACCAGTCTTCCGGCGTGTTTGGCGGCCTCTTACTGGAGAATATATAGCTGCCTGCTCCTCCTACGTGGCGCCCAACGGTATTCGGATCTCTGAAAATGCCCTGCTTTCCCTGCTCTCCGAAATACAAATCCTGAAGGGCAGAAAGCGAATCGGCTACGGTTTTTCCATGCTTCTTCAAGTCTTTTGCTAAATCATCTTCACGATCCCCCAGACTGCGATTAACCATCTCGACGGCTTCTTTTGCCTCACGGACCCGTGTCATCATCTCGGCGGCGGTCTCAAGAAGATTTTCATAGTCGGCGTAAAGTGCGAGCCGTGCTCGGGCCGCATTCAAGTCCAGGTCGTAGCGGGGATCAGATTCGACCGTAATTTCGGTTTCGCTCTGGGAATCGCCGTAGGTGATACGAACGGTGTACGTACCGGGTAGCACCCGCGCTCCACTCGGTTCGGAAGCGTCCTTTCGAGGTGCCGTTCGACTCGGTCCACGAACTCCCTTTCTCGTCATCGACCAACCGGTGCGATTGAGTCCCTTCTTGGCAGGGCCATCGAATGTGCGAATCACTTCACCTCCTTCGAGAATCTCGATCTTTACTTCGTCGGGAGCCTTTTCCTCTTTCTCCCCATCATCGTCGTCCCCATCATCGTCGTCCCCATCATCATCGTCGTCCCCATCATCATCGTCGTCCTCGTCGTCGTGATCGCCCTCTCCCTCCTCGTCATCGTCTTCGGCTTCCTCGTATTCGTCAGGATTGATCGAATACGTAATTCTCGCTCCAGTAGGCCGGTTCTGTCCCGAGTAGATGGCGTCTCCTCTGAAGCGCGTCCCTTCGGCCTGAATGTTCGACGCCTGATACGCGGTCGGGGTGGAAAATACGTGTACCGCTTCCTCGAGAAGTGAAACACCGTTCGCAGCCAGTTCTCTGAGCGGCCTGATGTCGTCCAAGACCCATGCGCTGCGCCCAAATGTCCCGATAACCAGATCGACCTCTCTTTCCTGAATGGCAAGGTCCCGAGTGGATGCCGTCGGATACCCTTGCGTCCACTTCGTCCATTCAGAACCTTCGTCAATCGAGACGTAGAGACCGAATTCTGTGCCGATGAACATCAAGTTGGGTTCTACAGGATCCTGGATGAAGGAAAGCGCAAATCCGTAGACGTCATCGGCGTCAACCATGCGTTCCCAGGTTCGTCCCCAGTCTCTTGTGCGGTAGACATAGGGCTCCCAATTATTCTGACGGTGATCGTCGTAGACGGCAACCGCTTCGGCCGCGTTGTACGGCGAGGGCTTGATCTGTGTGATCCAGGACTCATCGGCGACGCCCTTTATCCGTGAGCCAACTTCTGTCCACGATCCTCCTCCATCACGGCTCAGTTGGATGTTGCCGTCGTCGGTCCCAACCCACAATATCCCTTCTACCACCGGGCTGACTCCGATGGACACAATGGTCGTATTGTTTTCCGCCTGAGTAGCGTCGTACGTCAATCCACCCGATATCGATTGCTTCTGCTTTTCGGGATCATTGGTGGTCAAGTCGGGAGAAATGACTACCCAGCTCTGGCCCTTGTTTTCAGACTTGTGAACAAACTGGCTTCCGTAATAGATGGTCGCGCTGTCATGAGGGTCCTGAGCGAAGGCTGCATCCCAGTTGAATCGCAGAAATACGTCAGGATCTGGATGCAGCGGTTTGATACGAGAACTGTTGCCGGTCTCTTTGTCAAAACGGCTGATGCTGCCACCCTGACTCATGGCGTACCCGTAGCGTGAATCGTCAGGGTCGGGCGAGACGTCGAATCCGTCCCCAAAAGCGATTTCCTGCCAGTAAGAGTTGCGAATTCCGCCGGAGCGCCAGAGATAGGCAGGGCCGATCCATGACCCATTGTCCTGCATGCCTCCCATGACATTGTAGGGGAATTCATTGTCGACATTGATGTGGTAGAACTGAGCGACTGGTAGATTCTCGACAAATCTCCACGAACCACCCTTATCGCGCGTTATGGATATGCCCCCGTCGTTGCCTTCCATGATAAAGTCAGGGTCAGTGGGAGAAACCCAGAAGGCGTGATGATCCGGATGGATTCCGTTCGAGGCATACCCAGGTTGCCACTGTCTGAAGGATTTCCCTCCGTCTTCGGAGACGTGCACGGCGGTGGCGATCCTGTAAATGCGGTTTTCATTTTCCGGATCGACGTAGATATCTGCGTAATAAAATGGGCGACTGTTTACGCCATCGTCATCGTTGATCATCTTCCATTTCTTTCCCCCGTCGTCGGAGCGATAAAGCGCGTTTTTCTTCGCCTCGATCAGGGCGTATACGACATCGGGTTCATTGTGGGCAAACGCCAGTCCCATGCGCCCCAACTCACCTTTCGGAAGGCCATCATCATCAGTGAGTTCGGTCCACGTCTGGCCACCATCCCAACTTTCGTGTAGTCCCGATCCTTCACCACCCGATTTGAAGAACCATGGCCAGCGACGGAATTCCCACATCGCGGCGAGTACATGATTGGGATTTGACGGGTCAACGACCATGTCGCCAATGCCCGTTTTCTCATTGATGTAGAGGACTTTTTCGAGGATTTTGCCACCATCGGTGGTGCGAAACACTCCGCGGTCCTCAGTTTCTCCCCACGCAGGGCCCTGAACCCCTATCAGGGCTACGTCAGGGTTGTTTGGGTCCAGAATAATGCGATGGATGTTGCGGGAATCTTCGAGTCCCAGATGCTTCCAGGTAACACCACCATCGATCGTTTTGTAGAGTCCGTTGCCAGCTGATTGGCTGTTCCTTGGATTTCCTTCTCCCGCCCCCACCCATACAATGTCAGGATTTGACTGATTGATCGCGACCACTCCGATGGAGTGCGTCGGTTCTTCGTCAAAAAGCGAGGTCCAATTGATGCCCCCTGACGTAGACTTCCATAGTCCACCCGATGCCGTACCCGCATAGATGATGTCTGGATTCGAGTGAACCGCGTCGATACTTGTCACGCGTCCGCTCATCCCGGCAGGACCAATGTTTCGGGGCTTCATCGCCTCGAACAGTTCCATGTCAAGCTTCTGGGCCGCCGCAGGGATGGAGATTACGGAAACGGCCAGGGCGAGAAATAAAATTCGAAAGCGCATCGTATGATAGAAATGTGGGGGAAAGGGCCCACAAAATACGCGCTTTCAGCACTTTTCCACATCTACGGTCGCCAAGCGTACCCCAGTTTTAAAAATACGGACCGATTCTCTCTCGCAAACGAACTGACCATCCATTCAGAATCCGTCTCACCACTCCGGTTATCCGTGTATCCGAGGAATGCGACGGATTGTGGATTGACCTTGTAGGAAAACAAAATCTGTCCGAATACGGAAGTTTGCCGTCGATTCACCACTGATGTGTAATTGTCGGGATTTCGCCTCGTATGCCGCACCTGAAGAATGGATCGAACGAACATCCGACTGTTAAAATTATAGATGAGCTTCATTTCTGAGAGGTGGGCTCGGAAGACGTTGGAAGCGCCTGCGTTCAGACGGTCATACGTGTGTGTGAAGCGAATATCAGTTTTCACTCCGAGTCGCACTCCCATGTTAGCGCCCAGTCTCATTTGTTTCCCTACCCGCGCATTTGCGAAATCCAGGCCCTCTCCAAAAATACCGTTGATCTCCACATCGAGCCAGGACGTCGGCTCAGCGCCCAAGAAAGTTATCACGCGATTTACTCTCAGGGTTTCGCTACCGATGTACGCGCCCCTGCGCTGAAAAAAAGTCCGCCAGTGCGACTGGGCTTTCCCGTACCACTGAAAGGACACCACGCGATACTCATCAGTTTCATTTCCATCAGCGTCCCAGCCCTCCCAGATGGCCGTCCAAAACTCCAGACGAGTAAACCATGAATTGGGGCCCCCATATATTTGGGGATTGATCTGAAATCTCAGATGGGTCACACCCACCTGATCTACTTCCCCCAGATCCGCCCGAAAATCGTCTGACGAGGTTTCAAAAAAGATCTCCGCTTCCAGATTCCTTGAGTCGTAGTTGATTTCGGACTCAAGGCCCCAGCCCGAAAACTTTCCGGTGATCTGATTGTGGGATAGGGCGAACTCCTCGGGGTATCTGGTGCGGGAACCAAGAATCTGCACAGAGGCCGTTGTTCGGGATATCGGGCGTGCAAAGCCGTCCAACGCCACGACCTGATTGAAGTAGTCGCCGTTTGAACGGTGGGTTCCAACGATACCTAGCGAGGATTTCAACGGTAAATCGATTCGATAACGGCCTATCACGGAGTGGGACCTACCCTCGATCTGAGCAATTCGGGATGTAAAACGCTCCGGAAGAACCAAGAAGGTCGATTGATCTTCGGCTGCAATAAGACCAAAAGATGAGCTCCCACTTTTTCCGCTCACATTGACTCCCCACGTAGGATCGTTGATCGTTCGAGTGAAAACGACGTCGTGAGGAGTTTCGAAGAGATCAGCATTCTCCAGAAAGAACGCGCGCTTTTCGTCGAATCGAAGGGCGAATTGTTATTTATATCGAGTTGAGCGGCATCGGCTTCAACTTGAGAAAAGTCTGGATTAAGGGTACCGGACAGGGTGATATCTGAGGTTGGATTCCATCTTAAGTCGAGGCCAAATTCTCTTCGAAGGTCGCCTGCCGTCAGGCCGGAGCTCAGATTGTCGTCTCGCTCGTCTGTTCTGCCGCTGGTGAGGGTTGGTCGGAGCTCGAGATTGATCCCGGCGTTGGTAGCGATCACTCCGTTCACGTGAGAGGCCTGACAGAGTACACATGGATTTGAACGAACGATAGGCCCGGTTCTCGTGGTTACCTCAGCACTCCTTGGCCAGGTTCGCTCGATGAAGAAGCGCCAGGATTGCGGATCTGAGGTATTCGGAAAACGTAATGTCTTGAATGGTACCGCGGCCTCAATGACAAACCCACGCTCAGTGATTCGCCCAAATGAATCCCAGATGCCGTCCCAGGAACTATCGAAGTAGTCAGAACGCTGTTCGTCAATCGTACCGTCTTGCTGAACTCCAAGAGGGTTCACTCCGAACGTCATAGCTCGACGCGAATCGTCGAACGGATCCAGAAACAGGACGATCTTATCGTGTCCGTCCAGTCCGTCTCGATCGGTTATGAATACCCGGATCAATTCTGGGTTCGGGTCAGACGCAACACATCCGAAATACAGGTACGCGTCGTCAAAGGCAATTCGGCAAAAGGTGTCGACCGGCGCACTGGAATTGTTTCCTGGATCGACTTCGAATGGGAGTCGAATCTTCGGGCCAAATCCCCATTCCGAATCGTCCATGATCCCGTCGAGATGTACAGGATTTTCAAGCGATGGAATTGTAAAGATTGACTCGTTTTCCTCGGCGAACTGCAAGCCTCCTTTGTCAGCTGATTGCGAAAATGAGTCCGAAACAATAAACAGGAGGCCGAACAGTACAGCTGTTCGAACCGTGTACTTCAGGTAATCTGCCACAATGCGCCCTCTTTCCAGATGTAGAAGTCCCAGGAGCGCGTCTTCCGGGCGCAATGGTCAACATTCAAGAAAGAAGAACCAACGACCGAGTGATGAACGGTTGATGGATGGGATAAGGTCTCAGGCGGGAGTGATCGTAGAGCTATGCTTCGCGCGGATTCCAGTCGCCCCTGGCGACGGGCGGAATGTAGCCATCGAGATTATCGGGCTTCCAATCGACTTTGCATCCCTTTTCGGCACTCATATAAGCCGTCATCAACAATTCGGTCACTTCGAGACCATCGTAAAAGTTTTCGGCTGGCTGTTTGCCGTCCAAAAAACAACGGATCATATATCTGTTTTCATCTTCGTAGCCATACTCCGCCGCCTCGTTTCCAATGAAGGGCATGTCGCCCTGCTCGGCATTCTGCTTTTCGACGAGGTCTTCTCCCGCAGCCCCGGTCACGCTTCTGCTGAGAAAAACGGTCCCGCCTGCCTCTAAAGAATTTACTCGAAGTGAGTACTCAGGGCCGAGTAGTTCCGACGATAATCGAAGGCCCGGACCGACATAACTCCAAGAGGTTGTCATTTCAGATATGAGCGGATGGCCCTGTTCGTCTTTGTACTCGATGGTGGCCCTGGCGAAGTCTTCAGCAGGAAATTTATTGTAATCTATCGTGGGACCGAATCGATCCCGGAGCTGCTCTGCGTATTCCGGTCTGCTCCACTTGAGCGAGGCAATCTGGCAGTTGACGGAGATGGGAGTAATCGAATCTCTGCTCGCTCCAGGCCGAGTCAACAAAAAGCGAGCGACTTCGACGCTGTGGCACATCATATCGTTGAGCACTCCACCACCCTGATGCTGGCCACTCCAGAACCACGGAGCGTGAGGACCAGAGTGTTCTTCAGCAGCACGCGCCAGATAAGGCCTACCGCTAAGGGCAGCACCGCGCTTCCAGGCGATGTCGCGTCCTCGGACCAGGGTTGGTGAAAAGATCTGATCTTCAAGATATCCATGAAGCAGATCCGTCTGTTCGATCAATTCGACAACCCGTTTCGCCTCGGCAACATTTCGGCCGAGTGGTTTCTCACACGCCACGCCTACAAGTTCTCCAACCCCCCGCTTCAGGGCGTCCACAATTTCTTCCATGTTTTCGACGCGGCGGTGATTCGGCCCACAGATCCAGAGACAATCGATGGCAGGATCCGCGATCATGTCTGTGATCGAATCATAGGCCTTCGCCTCGCCAACCCGCAGACTCTGGGCGTAGGCAGCAGCACTCTCGGCATTCTCCTTATTGGGACTCCATACGCCCAGAATGTCCGAATCTCTGACAGCCTGCCACGACAGGATGTGAAATTTTGCGATGAAGCCGCTGCCGATAAAGCCGACACCCAGGCGCTTTTCTTGACTCATGATTCTGTTGAGATATCAAAATGGGTCAGGAAGATAGCGATGCGTTGCTTCCAGTTGCGAATAGAATACGCGAAGTCGGTTACGAGCGGGGAATGGTGCCCTAGAATCCGAATCCGAAACGTGGATTGACCACATTATTGTATATGGATCCAAATCGGTAGCTGAACCCAAAATCCAGCTCGTATTCAAAATCCGTCGGCAGGCGCTTGTTGCCCAGGAGCACCTCATCATCATCCGCCACTTCAGCCGGCAGCCAGATTTGATCGTGGACAGACGACATTTGTGCACCAATGCTGATCGACAGGCCCCTAGCTACCCGGATATCAATTTCACCACCCAGACTGACGTTGTAGAGATCAAACAGCGACTCATCAAAATCTGTTATATAAGACTCGACGGATAAGCGCAGTTGTGCGTTTCCCCACGGCTGTCTGAAATCGGATCTAAGTTGCAGTTGATTCTGAACGACTGTCTGGTTGAGTTTGTTGTAAACCGTGAGTTCTTCGTACTTGTTCTTTCTGAAATTTAGCTCATACTGCAATCTCAGGTCGCGCGTTGAGGACTCGGTATACGGAAAAAACGAGAACTCCAATGACGGAGAAAGAGACATCGACAGATCTGTATTTCTGCTGGAGGACGTGTTGAAGAAACTCATCAGACCGACAGACCAGTGAGGGCCGAGGCTCTTTACTAGCAAACCGAATACGTTTCCGTCACGGTTGACGCTGTTTATAGTCCCGTCGCTGAGTTCAAATTCACTTTCTCGATAGCTGAACCTTCCAAAAAGAGAAAATTTCCACTCTTCGGTTGTGCGATTTGCCGAGAGGCGCGTGTCGATTCTTGTGCTACTCTGGGTATCCTCCGCTTCATAATTTCCGCTCACGCGGACACTAAACACCCAGAAATTCCACGGGTCATTCAGCACTTGAGAGGCCAGTGGGATGGAGCTCTGCTCAATAATCGGCACTGAGACCAGTAGCCGATCTCCCATTTTTGTGGTCATCAGAAAGCGAACCAGGCCCCTGGCCATGGTTTCTGTGAGCCCAGCTCGACGTTCATTATCCGTGTTCGTCGAAGCCGAGAGGTAGTGCAACGTGTCTATCATGGTCGAAAGATCATCCAGACCGATGAACTGGAGTTCGTAATCGTTGCCACTGGAGGCGGTTCTGCGGCGTGTCACAAGAAGATGAACGTCGGATCCGACCCGATCCCGTATATAATTGATGTATGGAATTTCTCTACGGATGTAATCGAAATCACAAGAGCGTTCGCAGTCCAGAAAAACGTTCAGTGTCTCAGATCTTTCGTCCTGAGCAGCCACTGGTTGTGAAGAGACGACGGCACCGAATAGAATGACCAACGATCCTGTAAGTAACAAACGATTCATGCGGGGGCGGATTAAGTGATGACTGTGGATTTAGTAGTGGGTCTACCAAAAATAGAAAGAGCCCGACCTTACAGGGTCGGGCTCTTCCCGAGGACAAACCGCCTTGAGACAAATCCTGGATGAATCAGTTTTTAGCTCGAAAGAGTTATCGACCCTGCTAAAAATACCTTAAGAACGAGGGCCAGAATGTGTTCACACGAACTATTTCGGCCTGTGGGCCGTAGACGCCTGGGCCAGGGAATCCATTCCCACGCTCAATCACATTCATGTTTTCTGCACATTACAGGCGGCCGATCTGGTTAAACCTGCACCAGAACATCGCGTAAAAGAAGCAGCTTACCCGAAGACTTATCTATGCGGAATCAGGTCATCAAAGAGGTGGAACGATCCATTCTGGCGTCTCATCCAGAAGGGGCTTCGTATTCAGTAGAGGCCCTCACGTCCAGTTCGATGCCAGAAGGTGTGCGGCATTTCCTCATGAGTGCGCTTGAGCGCCGAGCAGAGATGGAAGCATCCAGCCTGTTGGCAAGCGAGTCAGAGTGGTTTGATTACCGGAACGATGAGTTCCAATCCGTTCTGCATCAGGCCGTCCTGGCATTACGAAAAACTGCTCATTTCCCTTCATCAGAATGGCACCGTGCGGTGCGACAGGCTGTGGAAAATGTTTTGAACTATCTCATCACGCCGGTCCCGACCCTGTGTGAGTTTGCCTTTTCGGAGCATCAGGATTGGATTCCAACGATAGATCTGCAGCGAAAATCCAAGTGTTTTTCGGACTACCCGTACGTAACTCGCGCGGTCGATGCCTTCATCTCCCTGAAAGACGATCAAAAAATATCTCGCACCGAATTCGAGAATGCTCTCTCTCACCTGGATGTGAAAATGACGCTCGCGCACGATGCGAGCGCGTGGATTGGCCTGCTCAGACCGCTTATCGGACTGATGTCCAGCCTGGATCTTGGAGAGTCAGGACTACCTGTTTCCTTCGCGACTGAATTTTTCGAAGGCAAAATGCGGCCCAAGATCGCAGCCTCTATCACGGCAGCTGCCACTGAGCGCGGTGCGGATATGATCACGGTCGAGTCACTTGAATCGATCATCAAGACATCTCTGGACCAGACGGCATCTGAGCCCGCTTCATCACCATCGTTATCTGACATAGCGAATTCTATTCCTTCCGGCGAATCCAAGAATCCCGATGAGGCCGAATCGGAAAATTCGACCGCCGAAATACCCCTTTGGAAGAAATTCCAGAAGAAAGCAACCGAGAACCAGCCCGCAGAGCCTTCGAATACGAAGACGCAGCCGCTCTGGAAAACATTTAAGACCGATGAAGAACGGCCGTCTCAAAAGCATAAAGAACCAGCTCCCGTAGTCAACGCCGGCGACCTTGATAACGACCGAATCGTGTTGGGATCCGCGGTCACGCGGCGGGAAAGATATGTTCAAGAACTCTTTGGGGGTAATGAAGAGGCCTTTCTTGCGGTGATGACACACCTGGCTCACGCAGCCGACTGGACGAGCGCTTCCAGCGTCATTGCTGAGCACGTTTTTCGACCGTATCAGGTCGATATTTACTCCTCTATTGCTGTAGATTTTACCAACGCAGTAGAATCTCGATATTCGGGAACGGTTACCTGACCCCGCTCCACCCAGCAATCAACTTATGAGTTCCAAAAAAGAACTTTTTCAAGATCTCCATTCAAGGCGAGAAGAAGCAAGACTCGGAGGTGGAGAGGAACGGATTGAGAAGCAGCACGCGCGCGGAAAACTCACCGCTCGAGAACGCATAGAAATCTTGCTTGACGAGGGCTCTTTTGAAGAGCTCGGCATGTTCGTGCGGCATCAGATTCACGAGTTCGGTCTCGAAAAGAATCGTCCATATGGAGATGGAGTCGTGACCGGATTTGGCACCATTGATGGCCGCCTCGTCTATGTCTACAGTCAGGACTTCACTGTGTTTGGTGGATCACTCGGGCAGGCGCACGCTGAAAAAATAGTCAAAATCATGAACCTGGCGCTCGAAAATGGGGCCCCAGTCATCGGTCTGAACGATTCAGGTGGTGCTCGCATTCAGGAAGGTGTGGTGTCGTTAGGAGGATATGCGGACATTTTTCTTCTAAATACGCTCGCATCAGGGGTCATACCTCAGATCTCAGGGGTCCTCGGACCCTGCGCCGGCGGGGCCGTGTATTCGCCGGCCATTACAGACTTCGTGTTCATGGTGCGGTCCACGAGCTATATGTTCGTCACCGGACCAAATGTGGTGAAGACAGTCACTCATGAAGAGGTTTCCTTTGAAGACCTGGGTGGCGCGGATACTCACGCGACGAAAAGCGGTGTGGCCCATATGGCCTGCGACAGCGAAGCCGAATGCCTGATGGCCATTCGCGAATTGTATTCCTATCTGCCATCGAATTGCGAAGAGCCGGCTCCCCACCTGCCGACCTCAGATCCGATTGACAGGGCCGATGCAGAACTCGACACAATTGTACCCGAGAATCCCAACAAGCCGTACGAAATGCAGTCTGTGATCTCCATGATCGTGGACGATGGCCGCTTCTTCGAAATACACGCTGATTTCGCCCCGAACATTCTCGTGGGTTTTGCCCGGATGAACGGCTCGCCCATCGGAATAGTCGCTAACAATCCCTCTGTCCTGGCTGGAGTCCTTGACATCGATTCATCGATCAAGGCAGCTCGGTTTGTCAGGTTTTGCGATGCGTTTAATATTCCGCTCGTGGTATTTGAGGACGTTCCGGGATTCATGCCCGGTACAGATCAAGAGTGGCGCGGTATCATTCGGAACGGAGCCAAACTCCTGTATGCGTTTTGCGAAGCCACCGTGCCCAAAATCACCATCATCACCCGAAAAGCATACGGGGGTGCCTATGATGTGATGAACAGCAAGCACATCCGGGGAGACCTCAATTACGCTTGGCCTTCGGCCGAAATAGCAGTGATGGGTCCCAAGGGCGCTGTAGAAATCATCCACAAAAGGAAGATTGCCGCGGCGAGTAATCCCGAAGAGGAAGAAAAACGCGTCATCGAGGAGTATCGGGATCGCTTTGCCAATCCGTATGTGGCAGCTGAGTATGGTTATATCGACGATGTTATTGAGCCATCCGCAACCCGGCTCCGCATTATCCGTGGACTGGAGATGCTCCGGAATAAAGTGGTCAAGAATCCGCCGAAAAAACACGGCAATATTCCCCTCTAGAATTGTTTAGGGTCGTTATTGCGAATTGTTGGAAACTGATTTAGGCCTTGCTGCATTCCACACAAACTATTATCCTTCAGTGGGATACCAGTTGGTCATGAAGAGTCACTTTAGGTCACTCGGTCGTGAGTCCGTTATTGGGTAAGAAAACGATAAACCAGATGACAACATCGTGCGGCACTGTATCGTAGCAATTATTGCTCTTTTTCTTGCAGGTCCTTTGACATCCTCGGCGCAGAACGAGAGCACTGCACCCCGCCGCATCGAAATCCGCGGGCCTGAGCAACTCTTGACCCGGTCATCGGATCTCCCTTCCATTCGTTCGGCGCCCCCGGACACGGTCACGAACCGTCAGTTTCTGGAGCATCTGTCGGTTCTCTACGGATATCAGTCAGATATCATGGCCGCTGCAGCTCGTGAGGATGAAGATGCTCTCGCGTCTGTTTTGGAACTGGCAATGGGTGAACTGGGCGAGTTGATCCAAAAGGAGTATCTGACCGAAGACCCGCGATTCTCCAGCGTTTACGAGACGCTTGTTGGTGAGTACGAGCGCCTTTATGGGCCCTCTGATACATTATTTGCAGCGTTTGGCGACATTTTCGACGTTCGCAAGGCCCTGTTTGCGAGTCTCGACAATGTTAAGGATCCACTTTTGGAAGATGTGGTTCCGGCGGGGCTCGAGCCCGTAGGAACTGAGGTTCCTATGACCATGAACCGGCTCGTCGAAAGCAGTATGGAGTTTCTGCTTCGCGAACGGCGAGAATCACTTCAGGCCTGGATGAGCCGGGCCGACACCTACTTTCCCATGATCGAGCAGATCTTTGAGGAAGAGGGAGTTCCAAATGAACTGAAATATCTCGCGATGATCGAGTCGGGACTGAATCCGCGGGCACGAAGTTGGGCGAGGGCTGTGGGAATGTGGCAGTTTGTGGCCGCGACGGGCCGAGCCTATGATCTGAATGTCAACGCGTGGGTCGACGATCGCATGGACCCCGAGCTGTCAACGAGAGCGTCGGCTCGCCATCTGAGATCTCTGTATGAGTACTATGACCATGACTGGCAGATCGCGCTCGCCGGCTATAACTGTAGTCCCCGATGTATCAAACGGGCAATCAGGAGGAGCGGCTGGTCAAATCCTACCTACTGGGACATCTATCCATACCTCCCTCGAGAAACCCGAAACTACATTCCAACCTACATCGCAACGTCCCTCATTGCCTCGAATCCTGAGGCTTATGGACTTGAACGCATCGAAAGCGGTCCGCAGTACACCTACGATGTTGCCCCTGTTACGGGAATGCTGTCCCTCAGCGATGTAGCGAGTATGGCCGGAACCGACCTTGCGACGATCAAGGCGCTGAATCCGAACCTGAAAAGAGAAACGCTCCCACCCACTATCGGCGCATTCTACCTACGAATTCCCGTCGGAACTCACGAGCGATTTACGGCAGCATTTGATGCGCTACCAGCCGGGGCCAAGCGCCCCTCCAGCGAGTACATCGTAAAACGAGGGGATACGCTGAGTGGAATCGGATCACAGTTTGGGGTTTCTGTCGCTCGCTTGATGCAAAAAAACGCTCTTCGATCCACTAACATCAGAATCGGGCAACGCCTTGTGGTCCCCATCACTGACTACACCAACTCGGTTGCCGAAGCCCGATTCGCTGATGCTTCCCAGACAACGGTACATTATCAGCGCCGCGTAAATCGTCCCATCATGGTTCAGCAGGAGGTTGTAGCACAGAACAGCACTACCCCGACTGCCTCTTCCGCAGGCACACCGATTCAACAGGTAAGTCTCGGCACCACGTCTTCGAATTCCACCACGTCTTCGAATTCCACCACGTCTTCGAATTCCACAACGTCATCAAATTCCGCTAGGGCATCCAAACAGCCAGAAACGAACACACGCATTACTCATGTCGTCAGACGCGGCGACACGTTGGGCGCGATTGCTGGGCGGTATAAGATCAGCGTGCGAAAGCTTCAGGGTTGGAACCAGCTGTCGGGCTCTCGCATCAACGTCGGTCAGCGCCTGACCATTTACACGGACGGCCGCGCCGCGCCGGCTGCGAGGTCTGGCCCAGTAATTCACCGGGTTCGGCGTGGAGACACCCTCAGCGAAATTGCCGACACCTACGATGTGACGGTACCTCAGCTCCGACGCTGGAATGACGTCCGGGGCTCAAACATCAGAATAGATCAGCGTCTCTCGATCTATCCAGCCCAGAGCGGCGGTGAGATGGTGACTCACACTGTACGACGGGGAGACACACTCATCGGAATTGCCCAGCGAAATGGAGTCAGCGTGGCAAATATCAAGGAGTGGAATAGTCTCAGATCGAACACTATCCGCATCGGACAATCTCTCAAAATTTTCCGATAGCTCCTGCTGAGAGTGCTCCAGGCGAATCTTTGAGCTGCGCACTCCGTTTTTAGGTCTTCATTCCCCTGTCAGCACAATAACAAAGCCATCTCCTTCGTTGAATGGGGAGAACGAGCATTGTGGGTCCCTTAGGGATCTCCTCTGACTTCACATGAGCTTTCCACCGACGCATGCATCCTCCTGATGAAGTACTGGTTGCCCGCTATATGGAATCTGCCGATCAGGCAGCCTTCAGTACGCTGGTAAACCGACATCAAGAGCGGGTATTTGGGTACCTGCTGGGAATGGTGCGTGATCGGGAAATTGCCAACGATCTGTTTCAGAATACCTTTGTGAGGGTGATAGCTGCCCTCAATAAGGATCGTGGGACCTATTCGGTTCAGGGTAAATTTTTAGGATGGGTGTTGAGGATTGCTCGAAACGCGGCGCTTGATCATCTCCGAGCCCGCAAGAAGTGGCAGGACGTTTCACCGATGGACGGCGAAGATGACACGTCCTACTGGGATCGCATACCCGATGATGGACCGTCGGCCGATGTGTTGATCCAACGAAATGAGCAGGCTGATACTCTCAGAACGTGCATTGAAGGACTCCCACTGGAGCAACGCGAAGTGTTGTTGCTCAGACACGAGTCGGATCTGACGTTTAGAGAAATCTCCGAGCTTACCGGCTGCTCCATCAACACGGCGTTGGGCCGAATGCGTTACGCATTGATAAACCTTCGTCGAATGATGTCAGCCACTGTAATCAAAGATCTCACAGAAGTGAGTGAATAACCGATCGATACCGGAAACGGCTATGGAAAACGGCAAGAAAGACATACTTCTACACCTTTATGGAGAAGCGTCCAGTGAAAGCGATCTCAGGTCGCTACTCCGGGATGAGGATCTCAGGAAGGAATACACGCAGTTGAGCGAGGCCAAGTTCAGGCTTGACCACATGGATAAGCAGCGTCCGGATCAGGCCGTGATCGATGGCATCCTGGCAGCAGCAGCCTCAGAGGCAGGTTTGCCGACGACATCCTCCAAACTAGATCGCGGACCAATTGCACGCCATCCTCAGCTTAAAAAGGTGCTGATTCCCGTCTTATCCATTGCGGCGGCAATCGTATTCGGCATAGGAATCGGATGGTTTGGCGCTTCTTCTGAGTCGGTCTCGGGCGATTTCCCGCAGGCACTCGCAGAACACGAAAATGATCTCGTTCCACCGGAATCTCTCTTCCGATTTGTGCCGTCAAGACAGGGCGGCCTTCCTCAGGTCGCAGCAACGGATCCGAGACTGGTATGGGACGACTCTACCCCGCTTCATCAAGTTCAGCGAAGAATTGAAAATATGCGTCCTGCCGATCTGCTCGACTGGGGAGAGAAAGCAGTTCCCCTGGAGGCCCTGCCGAGTTCAAGCCGAAATAGATTCAGAACGGTCGGTTCAAACAACTAATCAACTATCAGAAGGAAAGCCAGCGACTGCTCAGGCAGCCTGGAGGGAATGAAAATGACCAGACTACTTCAAAAAATAATTACGACCTCGCTGATGATGGTCTTGATCGTGCCTCTGGCGTTCGGACAAGACCATCAGAAAGTGACAATTGAAGACGGAAAGGTGTTCGTCAACGGGAAGGAAGTTCTAAAAGGCGACCTGCCGGAATCGCTGAGGAATGTGGATGTGAACGCTCGCTTCAGCTTCTGGAGTACTGACAATGCATTCATTGAAATCAATGGAAACGTTTTCACCTTCGAGGACGGCCGGGTCACCGAAGCCGACGAGGACTTTGTCAACGCAAACAATGCGATGGTCTATTTCTCTACAAATGAGAGCGATTTTCCGGTTCGCCTGTTTCAACGAACTCCCGCAGACTTTTCTTTCATTGTTGCTCCGAAGTTTCACGCGCAGGCCATGGACACCTACATGGCAGCATTCAGTGAACGCGCTTTAAAGTTCGATAAGCTGCGGTTTGAATTGGCTGAGATAGCTCCGGAAAGTGATGCGATAGCTCGTCAGCTCGTCGTTGAGGCAGAAAATGCGGCGCGGATGGTAAGCTCACTCCCACGAGTTGAATTTGAGTCCTATATGGGAAGACTGCAGGGAAGGGATCTACATCTCTATGGCGAACTTCTCCGCGAAAATGAGATGGAAAACCAGACCCACCATCTTGCCATGCAAATTCTTCAGGCCGAAAACCGGGCAGATCAAGAGAAATTAACGGATGAACTACGTAAAACTCTGATTGAGATATTTCAACTCAAACAGGAAAATCGGCGCAATGAAATTGATCAGCTTGCGATTCAGTTGAAAGACCTTCAAGGCCGCTTGGAAGAACGCAAATCCCTTCAGGAAGATATCATCGAAAGTCGCCTGAAAGATCTATTGGAACGGCACAGGTGGTAACAACAGACCTACACCACGCCCATTCAAATCAAGTAACCAAGTAAGAAATACCATGCAGTTAGTAAAGTTTTTGGGCACGGCCACCCTGATAGTCGCCGTCACGCTCGCATCATCGCTTGATGCTTCCGCGCAGAAATCGAAATTCGACTTAAAACGAAATGAGGAAGCCACCGTCATCGAAGTCAAAGACGGAAAGGTCTATCTGAATGACAAAGAAATCGCGGTCCTCGAAAACGCAGATCAACCCATCTTCTTCATGAAGAATGGTGAAAACAGCCACGCCATGAGCTGGTTTATGGACAACGACAACGACGCGGCTGGATCGTATGCAAAAGCGCTAACTCTCTATTCCGGTTCCAAGGAAGGATCGCAATTCGTATTCGAATCGAGCCCTCATCTGTTCGAATACAAAATGGATGGGAACGGAAATTCGTTTTTCCACGATATGGATGCAAAGTTTGATTTTGAATCCGACATGGATTTCGAAGGAATGAAGCACTTCAATAGTCGCCTGGCTCCAATTGACGGGTACACGTTCCTGTACTCGGATGGGATGTTCTCAAACGCAGAATCCATGAGAGATAATCGTCGTGCTAAGGAACTTGCGGAGAGAATTAGACGATCGGACGGTGATACATCTGAGATAGAAGCCGAGCTGGATGAGCTACTCGCTGAGATGTTCTCCGTCAAGCAGGAAGCCCAGCAGGCACGAGTCGATAAGTTGCGCGAACAACTTGCTGAACTCGAGCAGCGCGTGTCGGAAAGAAATGCAGATCATGAAGGGATCATTTCAAAACGCAGAAATGAATTGCTCGGAAAACGAAGCAAATACGACTGGTAGAAATATGCTGTAGACTTGTACTGGGAGGGACGAGTCTACGGTTCTTCGGCGATTGCAGGCAGGAAATTCCTTCCGGTTTACCTAGAAGAGAGTTCCGTCTGCCGAGCGCCCAAGAGAGAGGGCGGGGGCCTTGGGCCCCCGCCCTCTCTTATTTGTATTAAACAGACAGCCCGTTGCGTAATCAAATCGGCGATTTTGGCATTCAGGACCAAATAATCGGCAGATCCACACTGGTTTGGCACCCGTCTTGCCCTCGTAGTCAGCATGAGATTAAAATTTAGCACCTACCCTTTCCCAGCGTCTTCAGAACTGATGCGTGGTCTGGTCATTCTGTTATTCCTTTTCTCGAGTCAAGCGGCGTTCGGTGCACTACCCTTCGCCCGGACGGATGACGCACCGCGCCTCGAACGGATCTCGTTCTCGGCGCGCGCAGACGGAAACGGATACGTGGTCAGGCTGCACCTTTCGGGTCACGTTGGTTCGCATAGTCCGACCACCGTTCTAAGCGATGGCTCGTTCCAGATAACCTTATTTCGTACGCGGCTTGACCGACGGCGCAAGCTGGACAATCCACAGGGTCCGATTCGCTCCTACCGGGTCGACCAGAAAGACGGAAACGTGGTCATTCGGATGGAATTCAGAGATTCCGATCTGCTGGCTTCGGCCTATCGAGATCGAAATACAGATGACATCCTGATCGGCCTCTCCGCAATGAAATCGCCGGCTGTCAACGAGGTCATCACCCGAGCCCTTACGTCCGAACCTAGAATGAAGGAAGTGGCCGAACGGTGGACGCTCGATACGATCATCATCGATGCTGGACATGGTGGCAAAGATTCGGGAGCCGTCGGCGCCGGCGGTGTTCGTGAAAAAGACATTGTGTTGAGCGTTGCTCTGAAGGTCGGCCGGTACATTGAAGAAAAGCTGAATGTAAACGTCGTATACACGAGAGACTCGGATCGCTTCATCTCTTTAGAAGGAAGAGGCCATCTGGCGAATCAAGCCGGTGGCAAGCTGTTTGTTTCGATTCATGCAAACGCAGCACGAGACAGAAGCGCGAAAGGGACGGAAACGTATTTCCTCGGACTGCACAAGTCGGAAGCTGCTCAAAACGTGATGGAGCGCGAGAACGAGGTCGTCCAGTTCGAAGAAAATCGGGAGACCTACGACAATATTGACACCATGAACTCGGTCAGGCGAACGCTGCTTCAGAGCTCGTACATGCGTCAGAGCGAAGGGCTTGCTGAAGTAATTGAAGATCAGTTCCGCGACCGGGCCGGACGAAAAAGTAGAGGGGTGAAGCAGGCAGGATTCTATGTTCTATATGGAGCGTCGATGCCGGCCGTCCTCGTAGAGCTGGGTTTTGTTACCAACCCGAGCGAATCCGCGTTCATGAAAAGTCGAGATGGGCAAGCATACCTGGCAAGTGCTATCTTTCGGGCGATCAAGGAATACAAAAACCAGTACGATAAGGGCCTCTACCTGACCGCATCGAATCAATAGGGCCCCACTTCCCGCTCATGCTCGAAGCTCTCGCGTTGTCTATCAGAACTGTTCCGGATTTTCCCAAACCTGGCATCCAGTTCAAGGATATCACTCCTCTCCTCGCGGACGTAAAGCTCATGCGATTCGCCGTGGATCAACTTGCGCAAGAATGGTCAGATGCAGGTGTGACCAAGGTCGTCGGGATCGAATCTCGCGGATTTATTCTGGGCTCCATGCTGGCCCAGTCTCTAAACGTCGGATTTGTGCCGATTCGAAAGAAGGGCAAGCTTCCTTTCACGACCCTCTCTGAGACTTACGCTCTTGAATACGGAACGGATACGATCGAAATGCACACCGATGCACTGACTGAAACCGATCACGTCCTCATTCACGACGACGTGATTGCTACAGGTGGCACCGCAGCCGCCGCCCACCGTCTCGTCGAATCCGCTGGAGCGCGGGTAGCCGGGTATTCCTTCTTGATCGAGCTGTCGTTTCTGGGGGGGCGAAATGTTTTGCCCGACACAAGCCGCATTCACGCGCTGATAACGTACTGAGAAGGACAATCCTGTCTTCTATTATTTGACGGCTACGCAGGATATTTCCACGCTGGATCCGCGTGGCAAGGCACCGACCTGGACAGCCTCTCTGGCGGGAGCATTTGCCCCGAAGAACCGGCCGTAGATCTCATTGATCTGGGCGTAGTCATTGATATCGACCATATAGACCCTGCAGGATACTACGTGGTCCAACGTCATTCCGGCAGCAGTTAGAACCCCTTCCAAGTTTTCCAGAACGCGCTCTGTTTCAGCTTCAATCCCGTCTGTGGTCATATGTCCCGTCTTGGGGTCGAGAGGTATCTGTCCAGAACAATAAAGGATATCTCCAACCATCACGGCCTGACTGTACGGGCCGATAGCAGCTGGGGCCAGCTGCGTCTTGATTCGCGTCCTCTCCACTGATACTTCCTTTTTTCGCATCCTGCTGCTCGATTACGTATATAGAGCCGAAATTCCTACATAACTTCCGTCGATATAGTGGTTTAGACAAACGAATAATCGTTTAAGACCACGCGAATAATTGGCCTAATATGGATCTGGGACTAACAAATCGTGCTGCATTTGTTGCAGGAGCGAGTAGCGGACTGGGACGAGCCATCGCTCGAGAGTTATTACGGGAAGGATGCCGAGTAGCTATTTGCTCGAGATATCAATCCCGAGTCGACTTAGCGAAGGAGTGGCTCATGGAAAAGTGCGAAGTGTCCTCTGAACGAGTTCTGGGCATTGTCTGCGACGTAACGGACGAGGATCAGATAAAAAGGGGCATTGAGCAGACTATTGACGCGTTTGGAGGCCTGAACATCCTCATAACAAACGCTGGAGGACCGCCTACGGGTAAAATTGACGACTTGGACGCGTCTGCGTGGAGAAACGCCATCGAGCTCAATCTTATGAGCACCATCAACCTGAGCCGCGCCGCAATCCCTGCTCTGAGAACCGCTGCCAAAGAGGAAAATGCCCTATCGAGCATTCTCATGATCACCTCACTATCGGCCAAACAGCCCATTCCCTCGCTCTACCTCTCAAATGTCTCCAGAGCTGGCGTCCAGGGATTTTCAAAGAGTCTTTCCGAAGAACTTGGAGAAAAGGGCATCACGGTCAACACAATCCTTCCAGGTTATACCAGGACCGACAGGCTCACTCACCTTTCTGAGAGTCTGAATGAGCAGACCGGACGATCCATTGAGGATATTGAAAAAGAATGGGCGTCCAGCAGTGCGTTGAAACGCATTGGAACGGAAGAAGAGTTCGCTTCCGCCGCGACATTTCTAGTGAGTCAGCGAGCCCGTTTTATTACGGGTGTCGCTCTCGTTGTCGATGGTGGCGCAGTAAAGTCGCTCCTCTAGCCCCTCACCCTCCGTGCTCCGGATTCAGTTCAGGAATCGAGATATCTGAAGATGCCTTCCAGGTCGGTATCTGTCATCCTTCCAAAGTCCTCCCAGGGCATATACTCTGTGTCCAGTTGTTGTCCAGCCGGTGTTGTGCCTTCGCGCATCGCCCGAACGAATCCATCCAGGCCCCACCCCCCTACAACCCGAAGATTGGGTGTAAACGGAGAATCAGGGTCGGGGGCTTGTGCCCCAGCCAGATCATATCCGTGGCATGCAGTGCAGAGTATCGTGGCTCTATACTCACCCCACTGGGCCGTGGGACCTTTTTCCGGCATCACCGGTCGCGCATTATCGGGGATCATCTCTGGCGCCGCCTTGAAGTCATCACCCATTCCCATGATCAGCTTTCCAAGAGTTCGAACCTTGACTGGGGGAAGTACATTGTCTACTGGCTCTACCTGCTGCAGGTAACCGATGAGGGCTCCTACCTCCTCGTCACTGAAGTAATAATATGCTTTGGAGGGCATGATGAACAGTCCGCGTCCATCCATACCCACACCATGACGGATCGCCCTGAGCCAATCTGCATCCGAGAATTCTGATCCTACTCCTCCTTCGCCGCGGGTCAAATTGGAAGCGACCAGCAAGAACGGTGGAGCGTCAGCCATGACCTGCCCCGCGAGGTTTCCTCCGTGACAATCAGTACAACCATGCGTCTCGGCCAGATACCTTCCAGCCTCAATCGCTTCCTCCTCATGCAGAATCATGGCATCGTCATAATCCGTCGAATACTTTCGCGCCGCCTTTTCTGCGCCCTTTGAGACCGTCACGTAGGCAAAGATTCCAACAGCAAACAACATCACGGCGAGGAATCCCAGGATCCATTTGACGGCTTTCATGACGAGAACAGGTTGATTCGGTCGTTTTCCTGCGAGCGACCGAAGATTTAACGCATTAATTGTTGACACCAATGTATAAAAGTGCGACTATCAGTGCGAAAAATTCCCACTTTTGGTCAATCACGATGACGCGTCGGCTGTTCACCCTGCTTCTTCTATGTCTTGTCCTGACTCCTCTTGCCACGTTGGCCCAGGAAAAAAGAGCCCTTCAGCATGAGGACGTCAATGAATGGATCCGACTGCGGCAGGCGAAGATGTCTCGCGATGGTGAGTGGGTGGTCTGGACCGAGGCTCCGGACAAGGGAGACGGATCGCTTCAGGTGTCTTCTTCGGACGGCACAAAGCGCTTTCGGTTCGACCGCGGCACTTCGCCCCTCTTCTCCGGGGACAGCAAATACGTCCTGTTCAAGATCGTTCCGCAAGCAGATTCAGTCCGGCAAAAAAAGCTGGACAAGGTGAAAAAGAAAGACATGCCATCGGACTCCCTCGGCATTGTATCGCTTTCAGATGGATCAGTAAGGCATTTTGCGAACGTGCAGTCATTCAAGGTATCTACCGAATCGGGTAGCCTCGCGGCTTTTAGATGGGCGAAGGAGGCCAGTAAGATTGAGGCACCTGCAGACTCCACAGAAGCAGAAGAGCCTGAAGAAGAGGGAGAGGAGGAAGAAGATGGGACTGACGACGAAGACGAGAAGGATAAAAAAGAAGGCACCACGCTAACCGTACTGAATCTGAGCTCCGATTCATCTGAGGAGTATCGCGACGTGACAGACTATCTAGTGGACCAAAATGGGGCCGCTGTCGTGTTTTTCCGCGAGAGCGAAGAAGGCGAAACCGATGGAGTATTTACTGTGGGTCTGGATGGCGGTGGAGAGCGAACACTGTCAGCGGGAGAAGGAAATTACATTGGACTGTCTCTCTCAGATGAAGGCGTACATCTGGCCTTTCTGACAAATCGAGACGATTTCAATGCGGATCAGCCGTCTTTCACCCTCTTTTCGGGCAACCTGGGGGGAGTATCAATGGTGGCAAATGAGGAATCCGAGGGCCTACCCGGCGGATGGTGGGTCAGCGAACACGGCTCACTCTCGTTTTCCGATTCAGGAAATCGCCTGTACTTCGGGACCGCGCCACGTCCGGACCCCGAAAATGACGAGGACGACATTCTCGAGGATGAGAAAGTCATCGTGGATATCTGGAACTGGAAGGATCCCCTCCTACAGCCCATGCAACTTGTTCAGGCCGATAGAGAGAAAAAAAGAACGTATCGAGCAGTGGCCCATCTGGATTCGGGAAAGATTGTTCAGCTGGCGTCGGTAGAAATTCCAGGGGTTTCGACCTCGAGCGAAGGAGATGGCGATGTGCTTCTTGGCATCTCGAACATGAACTATCGTCAGGAAATATCCTGGGATTCTCCTCGGTTCCAGGATGCCTGGACCATCGACGCGAGGACGGGAGAACGCCAGCAGATATTGACAGCGGTGCAAGACACCCCTCGCCTTTCTCCCAATGGAATGTATGTCACGTACTGGAATCGGGACGAGGCCCAGTGGATCAGCGTTGATACGGGCACGGGCGAATCTGTCTCTATTTCTCGAAACTCAGAGCATTCTCTGGTAAATGAGCTCGATGATCGGGCATTTGCTCCCGGTAGCTACGGCTCAGCCGGATGGACCGAAGGCGACGAAGAGTTCATCATGTACGACAAGTTCGACATTCTCGCGGCCAGCCAGGATGGCACGATCCGGAATGTCACGGAAGGTCTTGGACGATCGAGTCACGTTCGTCTTCGCTTTCAGCGGCTTGATCGGGAAGAGGTAGCGCTGCCCTCCACGGATGATTGGATGCTTTCGGCGCTGAATCTCGATAATATGAATGCCGGCTTTTATGAGGTCGACCCTCGAAAAGGTGATGTCGAAAAGATTATGATGTCACCACACGGGTATCGAATCTTTCAAAAGGCGGAAGATGCGGACGTTCTTCTGTTCTCTCGCAACGAGTTTCGGGAATTTCCGGACTTGAGAACCAGTAATCTCGACTTCAGGGATCCCGTGAAAATTTCGGACGCCAATCCACAGCAGTCGAATTTCAGCTGGGGTACGGCAGAGCTTTACGACTGGACTTCGCTCGATGGTCAGCCGCTGAAAGGTATTCTCTACAAACCCGACGGATTCGACGCATCCGGGCAATACCCGATGATGGTGTATTTCTACGAGAAACTTTCGACCGGCCTGCACCGCTATATCGCTCCAGGCCCTGCGCGCTCAAGCATCAACTACTCGTTTTACGTCAGCAGGGGCTATCTGGTGTTTGTCCCGGATATTCCGTACAAGGTGGGATACCCGGGCGAAAGCGCCATGAATGCCGTCATGCCTGGAATTACCTCATTGATTGAAGAAGGCTTCGTCGATCGCGACCGAATCGGCGTTCAGGGTCACAGCTGGGGCGGATATCAGATCGCCTACATGGTTACGCAGACCGATCTGTTCGCCGCCGCTGAAGCGGGTGCGCCGGTCGTAAATATGACGAGCGCATACGGCGGGATCCGTTGGGCATCCGGGATGAGCCGCATGTTTCAATATGAGCGCACACAGAGCCGCATCGGCGGCACCCTGTGGAATGCACAGAACCGGTACATCCAGAATTCGCCCCTCTTTCAGGCGGACAAGGTCAAGACCCCGCTGCTGATGATGCATAATGACGAGGATGGCGCGGTGCCTTGGTATCAGGGCATCGAGTATTTCGTGGCGCTCAGGCGCCTGGCCAAACCAACGTGGATGTTCAATTACAACGGGTCCGGACATGGTCTAAGCGACCTTCCAGACACGCGTGATTGGGCGATCCGGATGCAACAGTTTTTTGATCACTACCTGATGGATGCACCTGCTCCCGTCTGGCTCGAAGAGGGCGTTCCAGCAGTCCTAAAGGGCAAGACTCTCGGCCTGGAATTGATGGAGAATTAAGTCGATGGCTGGCCGTAGAACTTTCATCAAAACAGCAGCTCTGGCCGTACCGGGACTGGCCGTCCTGGGTGCGTCCAAGCCGCAATGGGTTCCCAGTTCTTCACTTCCGGACGAGGAATACTGGGATGAAATTCGCCAGCTGTACGCTCTTCCTGATAGTCGGACCTATCTGAACACGGGCGGCCTGGGACCCAGTCCGACACCCGTACTGGATCGTTACAATACACTCACGGCCGAGCTTCAGGGCATCTCGGAAACGGGTCATCATTTCATCGAAGAGGCGCGGGCGCCCGTTAGTCAGTTTTTCGGCGCGGACGAGACCGAAATATCGTTCACCAGAAATGCCACTGAGGGCAATGCGACGATTGCCTCGGGTCTTCGCCTATCAGTAGGTGATGAAATTATCATCGATGCCCACGCACATCCAGGAGGAGCTATTCCCTGGCTGAACCTGCTCAAAGAACGAGGCGTGGTCGTCAAACTTTTCGAGCCCGATGCTCCCACACAAGACGAGGTCATCCAGCGAATTGTCGATCAGATGACACCGCGAACGCGGGTGATTCAAATCAGCCATGTGACGGCGCCAACTGGAATACTGCTGCCTGCACGAGAAATAGCGCTGCTGGCACGCGAATGGGGGTGTTGGTTTCACATTGACGGGGCCCAATCGGCGGGTATGCTTCCTATAAACCTGCACGATATTGGGTGCGACTCATATGCCACAAGCGGCCACAAGTGGCTCGGGGCTCCCCACGGAACCGGAATTCTGTACATCAGCAAGGATCGCCTAGACGATGTATTTCCGACCGAGGTCGGTGCCTATTCGGACGCCAGTTACACCTTGCCAGATCAGCTTGAGTACATCGCTACCTCCCGCCGCCACGAGAGTGGAACCCGAAATGCACCGCTCGTAGAGGGCATCCGCACTGCGTGCGCATTCATGGGTGATATTGGCATGGAACGCGTCCGCGAACGAGGACTCGAACTGACCGAATTGCTGAGATTGGGGCTTGAAGAAATTGAATCAATCGAAGTGCTTTCGCCCGTGCGACGAGAACTTCGAGGGTCGATATTGACTTTTAAGAGCTCCCGCATTGATTACGCTTCGTTGAATCGCACGTTGGGTTCAATACACAAGCTGCGGCTTCGTGTCGTTACAGAGCGCGAGTTGAACGCCATCCGCGTCTCTCTGCACGTGTTCAATTCGCCTGCAGAGGTCGCCAGAATAGTAGAGAGTGTCTCTGAAGCCCTCAAAATGTAGCCATTCTGGCTCGTCTGGACCCAATCCTCCTGACTGACTGGATCCAATCGGCATCATGATCCTCTCACAATCCTGCTTCGAACTGCAAACCATCGAACGCCGGAGCCATACCCTGGGGAAGACGGGCCTCCAACTCTGTGTGCAGGATCTCGTGAGACATGTGGGTGAAATATGTCTTCCTGGCGCCAATTGATTTCGCCAGCGTAATGGACTGCTCGATCGTCATGTGCATAGGATGCGGTCGGTCGCGCAGAGCATCCAGAACCAGCACATCCAGATCCTCCAGTAAACCCATGCTGGCGTAGGGGATATCACTTACGTCCGTCATGTAAGCGAATCGGCCGATTCGAAAGCCGAGAACATGAAGGGATCCATGAACCGCTGGAATCGGGGTAACTTCGACCGACTGCCCATTGCCAGATCGGTTCGACACCACGAAGGGACCTTCTACCTCATGCAGTTCCAACCGAGGCACACCCGGATAACTTCCATCTCGGAAAATGTAACCGAACATGTTTCGCAAAGCTGCCGCGGAAGTACCGACGGTGAAACACGGTATTTTGGTGCGCTTGTCGAATAGAAATGGTCTCAGATCGTCGAGTCCTACCACGTGATCGAAATGATGGTGGGTAATCAGAACCGCATCGACCTGTTTGATTTCTGCGCGCATGGCTTGCTGCCGAAAATCAGGGCCTGCGTCAATCAGCAGGTTTACATCACCAACGCTTACGAAACATGAACAACGCAATCTTCGGTCTTTCGGATTACTTGATGTGCACACCTCGCAATCACATGTCAGGACCGGCACACCGGTGGAAGTACCGGTTCCCAGGATGGTGACACGTACCGTCTGTGAATCAGTCACCGTCTTCGGCATCAATCTCAACAATGTCATTCCTGACCCAAGCGTCTTCGAGGGCCTGTCGGACGGCGGGTCTCAGGTACACGGAATCAACTTCCATTGATTTGAGAGTGTCTGCGAGAACGGCAAGATGGACTTCGGGAGGATGAACTCGATTGAGCATGAGAAACTCTTCATCGTCGCGCACGCAGAAGCCTCCGCGGAAATTTCCCTTTTCGCGGCGAACTCTCAATCCCAGCTGCTCCGCAGCCGACTCCAATTCCTTTACAATCTGAATCGTCTTCATATCAGGAAAATACACCGCTGGCCAGGGGAAAGAAAATCGGGCCCGTCCAAAACTGGGCAGTATCGCTTTCTCCCCTTCGGTCAGAAGGTGATGCCGACTTTAAATGAGTGATGAGAGCCTTCATACTTGAAATCACCTCCTTCCCCAGCACCCCGAAGTATCGACGCGCTCAATGTCCACTTCTGCCAACGGTAGCCATAGGAGAAGAACACTCCAAATCGATCGTTTATGAGGCCAGAAGCCCATTCAACATCGGCGATAAGTATTGCAGATGTGCCCGTATCGTTACCAAATGATCTCGATGCGACGCCGTAAGACGGCATCGCCCGTATCAATAGATCACTGCCCCCTATTCCCGTTGCTATTCCCATTCCTGCTCCGATAGCCAGAACAGTTACTTCGAAAACATCGGCATCGGTGGGTCCGCCCTTCTTCGTCATTTTCCGGTAATCACTGCTGATTCCTATCGGGAAGAAAATATCCAGTGATTTATCCTGAAGATCTTTGAATGGCCGGATGCTGACCCAACCGGCAATTGCTCCGTCCAGGAGTATCAGATCCTCGTCGTCTCCAACGCTCGACGACCCTCTCATTATAGAGACGGCAAAACCGGGCCGACTGTAAAAAATCCCGTACGCGGGGTCTTCAAAAGAAAAACTCGCATCCATGGCTTCATCGCGCACGAAGGCGAAATCAATCATTGAGTACGAGATACCAACCGTAGTGGTCGGTGCGCGAGCCGCGCCGTAATTAATTTGTGCAGAAGACGTCCCCGCAAACAGGACAGAAGCGACTACAAAGACAATAATCTTCATTTTATTGGCCGACTGGAGTCTATTAGTACAATCTGAACACGCGGGTACCGAATTCAATATGATTGTTCGGCGAGACGGGGGACGCGCAGCGATGAATTACAAAAATACAGCTCGAGTTACACCCCCAACAGGCCATTGAGCGTAACCCATTGCTGTACTTTCGGCTACTCTGTTTCCGAATCCGAGCTATCGTCTGATCCCTTTTCAACTCGGAAATCGAGTCTCTGAAATCGATTTCCGCCCGATTTCTTCTCGATTGTCTTCTCGATCGCCTTCTCTTGCTTTTTGGGAGAGGTTTTTCGCGCCTTTGGAGCGCTGGGCTCAGGCGTAGAGCTCGAGGAGCGAGAAGCATCGTCCCCCTCTTTTACCGTGGAAGGAGTCGACTTGGCAGCTGCCCTCTTCGCCGCTGGCTTTTTGGCCGCTGGCTTCTTGGCCGCTGGCTTCTTGGCCGCTGGCTTCTTGG
>Ga0066376_10000614_pt1 | contig 33293 bp, 42 predicted proteins | sample Knorr_S15_td_Bot_FD_77009 | JGI IMG/M metagenome (GOLD analysis project Ga0066376, IMG submission 77009) | Marine microbial communities from Southern Atlantic Ocean transect - Knorr_S15_td_Bottom_ad_5009_LV_A | ecosystem: Environmental > Aquatic > Marine > Oceanic | place: Southern Atlantic... | reverse complement strand
GACGACCGCACTGTTCACACATCATCTGAATCTAGCAGGAATCTTCAAACCGGGGCAAGAGTTCAACGCACCCTTCCACCGGGTGGCGGAACGGTCCACGCCTGGGGATGACGTTAGAACCCGATCTTCGAATAGTCGCCGACGGCACCCGGGCCGACAGCAGAAGCAGTCTGCAGGTCGGTTGCAAGCGAGCCCGCGTTCGCGAATCAGCGCGGCGCCGATGCCCTGCCTCTATTACTCGGCGGCGAGCGCCGGCTCGGTTGGAAGTTGACGTCGGGTATCTTGGCCATAGGCCTGCCCGGTGCGAGCGTACGGGGTCTCGCGTCTATACTGGGGAAGTGCCGCGTCACCGGATGGCGGCGTGGCCGGGGAACGACATGACGCACATCAACTGGAAATCGGCTGTCTTCGTCGTCGGGCTCGCGCTCGGCTCGGTGGGTTGTGGTGGGCAGGCCGATCGAGTGGACGTCACTGAATCCGCGGTCCCAGGTCCGGCGGTGACCACTCAGGAGGTGGCGCTCGCCGTCGAGGGGATGACTTGAGGTGGTTGCGCCCTGGCCGTGCGCCGGGCTCTGCTGGGTGTCAGAGGCGTCGTTGACGCCGAGGTCTGGTATGACGACAAGCGCGCCGACGTCGAATACGACCCGGAGACGGTTGAAGTAGCGGCACTGGTGCTGGCGATTGATGGGGCCGGTTTCGCCGGCTCGCTGATGGCCGTGCAGGACGACAGCGACGGTGGCGCCGGCTCCTGACATTGCCGCCCGGGTCACCGGGGTCGGCGAGCGGATTCCGGCCGCCACGGGGGTCGTGGCCGCGCTGCTGGCCGCCAGTTGTTGTCTGCTACCGATGGCGCTGATCGTGACCGGGGTGGCCGGCGCCGGTCTGATGATGACGATGATGCGCTTCGAGTGGCTGACGCTGCCACTTGGCGTCGGTGGCTTGGCCGGCGCGTATGCACTGTATTTTCGCGAGCGGCGCCGCTGCGATTCGGCGGGGTGCCGTCTGGTCGGTGAGCGGGGCACCCGGGCGTTGCTGGGGGTCGCCACCATGGTGGTCATCGTCGCGTTGTTGCTGAAGTTCTTCCCCGCCTGGACCGCCCGATTGCTCCAGCAACTCTAGGGTTTTCCGACGAGGCGCCAGTCTGGCGGCGTTGCTGCGTCGGTCACAGGCCGCCTGCCTGCTCCCTCCTTGCGCCTGGCCAGACAGACGCCTCGTCAGAAAACCCCCTTGGACGTGTTTCAGCAACGGCTCGGTTTCAGTCCCGTCTGCAGAGGTCGCGTCCGCCTTCGGCGTCGCTTCTTCTTCGGTCACAGGCCGCCTGCCTGCTTACTCGTCGCGCCTGGTCAGCCAGGCGCCGCGGCGGGACTTCATTCCGGCAGCGACTGTTCCAGGACACCCGCCGCCCGGATCACAGTTGGCCAAACGCGGCGTGGTAGCGAGCGACACCTGACATGGAGTCGAGGCTACCTGGCGTCAGGTCCAACGCCATGAAGAGCTCCGGCGGTACGTCGTACTCGCACATCAGCCCGAGTTGGTGTGCCGGCTGAAATCCGAATCGTGGGTAGTAGTGGGGGGGTCCCAGCACCACGACGATGCCAACGTCGAGCCGGCGGCATCGCGCCAGACCGGCTTCGACCAGCACCGCGCCGACGCCCCGTCGTTGGTGTGTCGGAGCCATGGCTAACGGCGCCAGGCCGAGGGCACGGACGGACGGGGTGCCATCGATGGTGACCGGGGAGAAGAGGATGTGGCCAACGATCGCGTCGACGTGAACGGCCACCAAGGACGTCGTCGCGGCGGAGCCGTGTCTGAGACGTTCGACCAGATCGGCCTCCTCAGACTGGTCGAAGGCGCCAACAATGACGGCGCGAATGGACGCGATGTCGTCCGGGCCCTCGTCACGAACCGTGATCACCGGGCCCACCCCTCGCGGGCGATCAGTCGGTCGATATGCGCCAGGTGATGCCGGCCATGCCAGGCGTAGGCGCCGACGGTGAGAGCCAGCGTCGCGCCCGAGCCCGTGTCCGGGTGGACGAATTCGCGCTGGAGTTGCTCCCAGCTCAGGCTCCGAAGGAGACCGATCCAGCGCCGGTGCAGGGCGTCGAGCAGGTCCAGCGAGTGGCCAATTGGTACTGTGTGATAGTCGGGTAAGGCGGCCCACGCCCGCTCGTCGTACGGTTTGATGGTGGGCCGGTCTTCGGTGAGGGCCCATTTGAACCGGATGAGGCTGTTCAGATGGCTGTCTGGCATGTGATGCACCACCTGTCGCACCGTCCAGCCTCCTGGACGATCCGGGGTGTCGAGCTGTGCGTCGTCTAGCCGCGTCACCACAGCACGCAGGTCCGCCGGCAGGCGCTCGAGATCCGCCGTCCATGTTTGCATCTGTTCCAGCGTGACCAAGTCGGGCGCCGCGAACGTCCCGATCGGGTATCGGAGGTTGTCGTTCGGTTTGTCCATGACGAGGAGGCTTTGAAGGGTCTGTCTCGGTTCCGAGTCGCCTCAGAGACCCTCCCTCCGAGACGGCGGGCGCACATTGTCCCGCGCCCCTGGATTGCTGCACACTATTGTGCCGCACCGGCCGCCAACTGGGCGCGGAGACCGCGCCCAGGCGCGCGACAGTGCGCGCCCCGCGTAGCCGCCGCGTGGGGTTCGGGGCGCAGCCCCGACTAAGAAAGGACGACCACTATGTGCCGGAACATCAAGACGCTGTTCAACTTCGATCCGCCCGCCACGCCCGAAGAGGTCGCCGACGTGGCGCAACGGCTGCTCGATTCGCTGGTCACGGCGTCGGCTCCGCGTGATCGGGAGGAGGTGGCCGCGAAGGCTCGTGAACGGATTGCCAAACGCTTCGCACGCGCGGGCTAGCTATCCGACCAGCGTCTTGCGCAGTACGACTTTGTCGATGCCGGATGCCGCCTCATAGTAGCGACGTACCTCCGCATACCCGTGCGCCCGGTAGAAGGTCAGGCTGGCCAGGTTGGGTGCGAAACACTCCAGCTCCGCTTCATCGTGGTCGGCCCCGAGCGTCCGTTCGGCATGGTCCATGAGCGCTGACCCGATGCCTTGCCCTCTGAGCCCGTCCTTGACCCAGATCAGGTCGATGACCGCATCATCCAGCGCGACCACCCCTACCACCTGCTCGTCACGGGTCGCCACCGTCATCCGGCGCCACATGCGCGCGACGTAGTCTTCAACCTCCGTCCCGTCCGTCCAGGGTCGCATTCGCTCCGGGTCCATGAACGCGCCATAGGTCTTCGTGAGCGAAATCTTGCACAGTGCCACGACTGAGGTGATATCGGCCTGGGTTGCCGCTCGCAATCGAACCGCGTCGTCGGCGGTTGAGGTCATCGCTGCATTCTGACCGCGGCCGCGAGCTCGCGGGCGAACGGTCCCCGGCGCCCGACCGAGACTGACTCCAGCCCCAGCCAGCCGGCCATGGTGCCCAGTTCACGCGCGAGCGCGTCGCTCACCTGAGCTCCATCCGTGTCTGGTTCGAGATAGGCAGCCTGCACCAGCAGCCGTCGACCGGCGCGGTCCGCTTTGAGGTCGACCCGGGCCGTGAGCCGGTCGTTCAGCAGGAACGGCAAGACGTAGTAGCCCCAACGCCGCTTCGGCGCCGGGAGGAAGATTTCGAGACAATATTCGAAGTCGAACAGCCGCGCGGCGCGTGGCCGGTGCCAGACGACGGGGTCAAACGGAGACAGCAGCGCGGTGGCGTGTATTCGTCGCGGGCGCCGCGCCTCGGGGTGCAAATACGCCGGTTCCGTCCACCCGTGCACGCGGATGGGGCGTAGCTCGCCGGCATCGACCAGTTCCTGCAACCGTGGCCTGACCATGGCCACCGGCATGCGGTAGTAATCCGCCAGGTCGCCGGTGGTCGCCACTCCGTGCGCACGCGCGGCCTGCAGGAGCAGCGTGCGGTGCGCGGCGGCCGTTGGCACGCGTCGGCGGCGGATTTCTTCAGAGAGGACCCGCTCGCTCAGGTCGAAGACCCGACGGAAGTCTGGGCGCCGGTCGGCGATGGCCAGCCGCCCGCGTCCGAAGTGCCACTCTGCCATGGCTCGAGGAATCGTACCGTGCCAGGAGCCAGGCAACCGCCGCTCGCCAGTCGTGGGCGAGGGCAGCTCCGCCGCGGTCAGCGGGCCCCGCGCCCGAATCTGCGCCAGGACACGTCGGGAATAGCCGGGTTCGCGCAGCAGGGCGCGCTCGAAACCGCCCGGGCGCACGCGATGTGCGAGTCGTCGATAACGCAGCAGTGGCCAGGCGTCGACCGGTACGATCGACGCTTCGTGGGCGCAGTGCTCGGTGAATTCGCGGCGGCGATAGACCAACTCGTCGAGCCGGGTCCGGTCGTAGGCGCCGAGCCGAGAGAACGGTATCTGATACTGGGCCGGCACCAGCACGTTGACGTAGTCGATTTGGAGCAGGCCAAGCTGGTGTATCACCCGCCTCAGGTGGCTCGCACCGACCCGGCCCCGGGGACGGGGACGGTCGAAGCCCTGGGCCGCCAGGGCGATTCGTCGCGCGTCCGCGGGTGAGAGGTCGGACGACATGGGTTAGATCGTGGCCGACTCCGCTTCTGCGTCAATCGTCGGTGCGAGGCCGTTGTAACACCAGATAACAACTTGTCGCGAGTCCGGCCGACCCGAAGATCATGCACATGACGAGTATCTGATACCGGACGGCGATGAGTGGGGTGACGCCGGACAGAATCTGGCCGGTCATCATGCCGGGCAACGACACCAGGCCGACGGCGAGCAGCGAGTTAGTCATCGGGATCAGCGAGATACTCATGGCGGTGTGCCGGGCCTCGCGGTAGTTTGCGCCCCGCTCGCGCTCGGCCCGGAACCGTTCGGCGGCCAGACTGACGGTGTTCATCGAGTTGGCCAGGACGATGCCGGCGAGCGGGATGACCATGCTGGGGGTGTACCAGTTCGGGAGATCGAGTACCACTTGCGTGGCCATGAACAGCACCGTCAGCGCTCCCGCGCTGATCGCCACCAGCGCGCTGGGGTAGCGCCGGACACGCTCGCTTCCAAGCGGCCTCAGGGCGATCCACCCGGCGGTGGCCAGCATCACGCTTACCACTGACACGGTGACGAGCGCTCGCTGTGACCCGAAGATGAAGGTGAGCACGTATCCCACCAGCAGCAACTGACTGACCATGCGGAACACCGCCACCAGACCGGTCCGGATCCCCAGTGACCACCGATGGATGATGAACAGCACCGCGCACACCGGGATGAACGCCAGCGCGAGTCGCGTCAATGGAATGATCTGAACGGTGTCGTTCATGGGGCCATCGGAGCTGACAGTAGCGCGGAACGAACGGAACCTGGACGACTGGGTGCGGGCGTCGACTCAGTCGGGGTCGCCCAGGTCATCCGACTCATCTGCCGGGATCGCGAGTTCGCCGCGTTCCGCTTGGGCCAGCAGCTCGCGCGCGGCGTCGGCCTGACTGGCCGGCACCAGCACTTCGGCGGCGCCGATACCGTCGACCGAGATGGCATGGGTGACACGCAGCGATTCGCCCCGTAGCAGGCAGGGAATATCGTGAGCCTCGAGAAACGCCTTGATCTGTGCCTCAACGAACTGCCCCTGAACCGTGGAGATGACGACATAGTCGTCAGGTTCGCTCATGGTTCTCCACCCCCCGACTCCGACTCGGCCACGATGCCCAGCTGCAACATCAGTCCAAGTAGATCCATCTGTTCCCAGCGTTCGATGAACCGGCCGTCACGCACTCGCAGAAAGACCATCGACGCGATCTCGACCGGTTTTCCGGTCGGCTCGGCGCCCATCAGGGGGCCCCGGCTGGTCCCCTTCAGTGTGCACCGGTACGTCACCAGGTCGCCCTCTGCCACCAGGTCGTGGGTTTCGACCCGCATGTCGGGGAACGCCGTCCGGAAGACGTCGTAGATCTGCCGCGCCCCCGCAGGCCCCGGTGCCTGCTCAGTCGACGCCGTATGGTCCACATAGTCGTCGGCGAACAGTTCGTCGATCACTGCCGGCCTGGCGTTGTTGTACACCTCGTCGAGAAAGCGCCGAACCAGAGCCTTGTTGAAATCTGACCTGTTGAGATCCGACATATCGAAAGGTCGCCGCTAGTCGCGCGGCTCGGTGCCTTCGATGGCCGCCACGCCCTCCGGCGCGTCCGCGAGCATCGCTCGCACGCCCTGACGGATGAACGTGGTCGTGCCGGGCGCCTGGAAGAACAAGAACCCCTCGCGATCCCGCCATGCCGACGGACCGCCCAGGCCCTTGCCGGCGGCGAGTGTGTCGGTCTTGATCTTCGTGATCATCTGTTCGTATTCGGGTTCACCCTGTCGCTTGCCGGAGAAGCTGCTCAGGTCGCTGCTCGCGGCAAAAATCGCGTCGACGCCTTCGACCGCCGCGATCTGATCGGCGACCGCCACACCTTCGAGCTGCTCGATCATGGCGATGATCATGATGTTGTCGTTGGCGGTCTGGCGATAGTCTCGACCCCAGAGCGCCCCATACTGACCACCCCCCTGGCTCCGGATGCCCATCGGCGGATACTTGGCCCACTGCACCGCGTTCTTCATCTCTTGCGGGTCGATGACCATTGGTACGATGATGCCCAGGGCGCCGATGTCGGTCGCTTTCTGGATGTCGCCTTCAGTCGCGTCCGGAATGCGGATGAACGGGATGGCCGGTGCATCCTTGCAGGCCCAGATCATCCGGGCCACGTCCTGGTAGTTCAGCGGGCTGTGCTGCATCTCGATCCAGATGAAGTCAAACCCCGAATTGGCCATCGCGCAGTAGATGGCCGGGTCCGGAGTGTCGACGGTGCCGCCGATAATCTGCTGGCCAGACATCATCTTCTGCTTGGCGGTGTTGTACATCCGCTGGGCATCGACATTCGAGGTGGTTCCGAGGGTCACGAGGGCGGCAACGGCAACGGTCAGGGCGATTCGTGTGGGCCGCATACGGTCTCCTTGTGTTCGCTGGGCACAGCTACTTCATTGGGGAAAAATCGGTCGCGTCCATGAACACGCTCTCTACCTGGACCCGCCCCACGCCTGAGGCCTCGGCCACGCCTGGCCATTCCGGGTCGCTTCGGAACCCCTGCCAGTTCTCGGTGGCGGCCTGGCTGCTGTCGTGCGAGATGATGTAGATCAGCGTGTTCGGCGTGTCCTTCGGTACCCAATACGCCACGTTCTCCATACCGTGTCGCTCAAAGATCTGCATCGTATGGTCGCGAAATCGGGCCAGCAGGTTCGGGAGCTTGCCTTCGGCGGTGGTGTATGTCCGTAGCTCGAAGACTTTGTCGCTCGACTGCGCCTGAACCGTGACCGGCACCCAGATCGCAGCGGTGGTGAACCCTAGAGCCAACAGTGTCAGGCCGCAGGCCACGTAGCGTTTATCGATGGTCATGATGTGCTCCCTACGGGGTGAACCCGTTATGTTGCGATCTGCTGCAAGCCTCGACGGAATATCGTAGCGACTGGTCGCCCCTCGAGGAGTCGTGTCGCGTCACCGGCGGTGACCCACCGCCGCTGTCGGAGGTCTTGTTCCTCCCACTCGGCGTCAGTTCGCTCGACCCGCAGCAGATAGACCGCCACAGTGTATCGGATGCCCGCCTTGGTGATGCCATAGTAGCCGACCGGGTCGCCCTCGACACGCCCGTGGACCCCAGCTTCTTCGCGGGCCTCTTTTGAGCCGTCCCGGCCGCGGTGTGGCCCGGGTCGATGAACCCCTTCGGAATCGACCATCGGCCGGCCGTCATCGTGGTGATCAGACAGATGTTGAGTTCGCCGTCGACGTATCTGTACGGGATGGCGGCCGCCTGCTGCGCCGTCTCCGGTGCAGGACGGGGTAGGAATGTGCCTGAAACTGGAACCCCTCGGTCACGGGGTTTCGGGAGTGTGGCGCTCATCGAGTTTCCCCGTGAGCCACACGAGCACGGTGCCGAACAGACAGACGAACGGTCCTTCCCAGAGTGTCCACGCAGTCGGCATGCCCTCCAGCCAGTCGACCACCAGGAGGACCAGGCCGAACGCGGCCACGGCCCAGCCGAGTTACAGCAAAACCGCACGATGTCGCGGAGGATCGGTCGAGATCAGCAGAAACAGCCCGCCGGTGATCGCGTAGAAGGCTGATGTGGAGCGCGCCAGATAGCCAACGATAGGTGCCGTGGGCAGCGCTCCCATCTCGAGTTCCGCGTAAATCGCGACCATCCACGATTCCGGGGCCGCCACGAAAATGAGCGCAAAGAGCGACGAGCCGCCGATGATACGCAGCAGCAGCGTCAATACCCGACGGGCGGTCTGGGTGGTCGGCATGGGCCCCCATTGTAGCCGGGGGCGACCTCTTCAGACGGGGCTGCGCCCCGAACCCCCCGCGACCGCTCCGCGGGGACCCCGCGTGCCCCACTCCGCGGCCGCGAGGCGCGCAGGTGCGCGCCTCGGCTGCCCGAAGGACTGAGCGGTTTTCTGACGAGGCGTCTGTGTGGCAAGGCGCGACGAGGGAGCATGCAGGCGGCAGCCCCGCCCGCCGGGCGGGGGCGACCGACGAAGCAACGCCGTCCACGCGGGCGCCTCGTCGGAAAATCTACTAGGGCGTGTGAACGTTGACCACCTTCGTCTCGCCGTCCTTGTCGAACGAGACGACAGGGAACTCAACCGGATTGGGGCCTTCCATGCCGGGCGAGCCCTGTGGCATGCCGGGCACCGAGATGCCGACTACGTCCGGGCGTTCAGCCAGCAGCCTCTTGACGTCCTCGGCTGGCACATGACCCTCGAGCACATACCCGTCGACGATGGCCGTGTGGCAGGAGAACAGCTGCTCCGGCACGCCCCTCTCGGTCTTGATCGGCGTGACGTTCGGCACGTCGGTCGTGTTCACCGTGAACCCGGCGTCTTTGAGATGTTTGACCCATCCCATGCAACACCCTCACGTGGGTGACTTGTAGACCTCGATCACCGGGTCTTGCGCCCTCATCACGGTCATCGAACCGAGACCGACGAGCAACGCGAACATGGCGGTCAGCAGCGTGCGCATGAAAGCTCCTTAGAAATCAGTCGGCGGGCCCTCATGGCACCCACCATCAGGCTACTCGCTGTCCGGCTGATTGGCAACCCAGCGACGGGGGGGGCTGTCGGTCAGCGCTTTTTGGCGCCGCGTTTCGTGGCCGCCGCTCCTGCCGCCTTGGTGCGCGCCTTCCGCACTGAGGCGCCATCTTGAACGAGCGCGATCAGCTCAGACACCGACATCGAACCGACAGTCTCACCGATCAACGGCAGGGGCAGGTCGTCGATCCGCTTGAATCGCACACACGATTTGCCCACGTCGAACCGCTTCCCGGTCGCTCGATACGCCTCCTCGAACTCCGCCCGAGCCCGTTCCGAGCTGTAGATGCCGGTCAGATACACCGCCATATGGTTCTTTTGCGAGGCCAGTGCCGCGTACATGAGGGGCTGCCCGTTGTAGGTCTTGGGACAGGTCTTGAGCGGGACCTGGTAGGTGATCATTCCCCAGTTCATCGCTTCTTCGTAGCCCGTGGGCAGATGCTTGCGGATCACCGCCCGCAGCGTCTTGATCGCCTTGCGATGATCGTCCGGTAGTCCCGCCAGATACTCCGCGACCGTTTTCGCGTCTGATTGCATCGACTCTCTCCCATATGCCGTCCGTCGCGTCGTTGGTCATTCGTTTGCTGCGCCGCCGATGGCGCGCTCGATGATCCTCAGCCCTTGATCCACCACTCGCGTCCGCCACCGTTCGCTGTCGGGGCAGAAGCACTCCACTAACTCCCTTTTGGCGCGCTCGACCGCGGGGTTGCCCGGCCGGCCAAAGTGGTGGGCCCGGTTCTCTGCCCGCAGTGCAGCGAGCACGCGGACGATCGGATACGTCCCGAACTCGGCGGTGACAAAGCGGTAACGGGCCGGGCCCAGACTCGACATCGCCCATCCGCCCAGCGTGCCGGACGCGTCGTACGCGGTGTTCTCCGCGTCTGCGGAGGGCTCGACTGCCTCGTGTCCGAAGGTCTCACGATACCACCTGACCTCCGGCGAGTCCGCCGACTCGTGAAGCAGGAGCCGATGGCGCGCAAACACGCCCAGGCCGCTGTGTAGATCGATATGGATGACGCGTGGTGCGTCGGCCGCCCAGTGGTGCAGCCGGCCGCGCATCAGTCGCGTGGACGTCGACGCCGCGTGACCGCCGAAGAACAGCCCACGAGCGAACTGATATTGTCCGCCCGCAACCGCCGCTTTCAGCGCCGGCATCCCGAACCGGCGGATGTACCACAATGCTTTGAGCTTGAACGGCTCGAAACGGGCCGGTGGCGACGCCGGGTTGAGCAGCGGGTCGAGCTCGGCGTATCCGGCGGGGCAGCCCTCGTAGCGCTGGGGTGGGTTCAGGAAGTTCCGGTTCAGGTCGACGTTGTCCTCATTGACGCGGCGCCGTTGCGCGAAGCCGAACGGATTCACCGCGTGCACCAGCACCACCCTTGTGCCTGCGGGTAACGACAGGCCGGCGCCCAGACTGGACAGTCACCCGAGCTGAATCGCCGACCCGAAGAACCCCTCGATGCCGTGCAGACCCGAGCTGACGAGGACGGTACACCGAGGCGCGGTCGCGCCGATGAGGGCGACATCGATGCTCAGCGTCGGCTCGGTGCCGTCCTCGTGGACCGGGTGGGACTCGAGACGCGCACCGACGCTCGCGGCCGATTCACGAAAGCGCGCGGTCGCTACGTTGTAGTCGGGAGAGAAGAGGTCGAGCCGGGCGTCCATGGCTCGCTCACTCCGGTAGGTCACGAGCGAATCAGGTCCAGCAGGGCCAGCGTGGTGCGCCAGTTGCGAACGGTGGTCGTGGTGCCGAACGTGCGGTCGAGATAGGCGCTGGTGAACTTCGTACGGGCGGCCCCGTTCGGGCAACGCAGATAGAGCTCACGATGGTGGACGACACACTCGTCGGGTGGCGACCGCTCGGGATCGAGCGTGGCGATCTGGGTGGGGGTCGGCGCGTCGGCCAGAAATCCGATATACACGATGGCCGTGTCGGCGCCTGCGTCGACAAACGGATTGGCCGAGACGATTCGCTCAAACTCCGCGGCCGTTCGCGTCACGACCGGAACCTGAAGCGCCATCTGCGACGCGATGAGCGACGACACGAGCGACGGAACACGGGAGGCCAACGCTGGGGACGCGTCGAACACGACGTTGCCACTCTGGATGTAGGTGCGAACCCGTTGGCACCCCACCTCGTCGAACATGCCGACCAGACGGGCCATGGGTAGCCGGTTGCGTCCGCCTACGTTGATAGCGCGTAGCAACGCGACGTGGGTTCCGGTGCCCGACCGGCTCCGTCCTGGTCGTGTCGTCATGTCGGTCACCTCGCTGGCGGCTCGGCGTCCAGGGTCTGCTGGATGACCGCCTTCGTGCGCGCGATCAGATCGCCGAGACGTTTGTCGCCGTAGTCGGTGGTATCGATCGGTTCGCCGAGGATGACGTCCACACGTCCCGGCCTCGGGGCGAGCGTGGTCTTTGGCAGCAGCTCGAACGTACCCCGGATGGTGACCGGGACAATCGGGACGCCAGCCTTGACGGCGATCTTGAATACACCCGGGTGAAACGCCTGGAGACCGCCATCGGGGGTGCGGGTGCCCTCGGGAAAGACCGCGAGTGAGCGGCCGTTGCGCACACCCTCGATGACGCGACGCAGGCTGGCGACCGTCTTGCGGGCGTTCCCCCGGTCGATGGGGAAGTGGCCGGCGGTCCAGAGGTGCCATCCCATGAAGGGCACGTAGAACAGCTCGCGCTTGGCCATGATCCGGAACGGGTGCGGAAGGTAGGCGAACAGCGCCGGAGTGTCGATCAGGCTCGAATGATTGGCCATGTAGACGTACGGCTGGCCCCGTCGCACGTGCTCGACGCCGTGCACGCGGATGCGGGCGAAGATGGACCACGCCACCAGGCGGCACCACCATCGGGCGCACCAGAACTGCTTGTTGCCGGAGCGATCGAATGGCCACACCAGCAGCGAGAGGCTGCCCATGAGGAGGGTGTGGGCATACCAGAGTAGGTTGGCGAACGGCGCCCAGAGATAGACGAGCAGGAGTCTCACGACTCCCGCTCGGCCGGCTCACGGACACTCGGGGCGTCCGCGGCCCGTAGGTGTGCCAGCACGACCCGACCACGCGGAGACAGGCTGTAGCCGGGGTCGTGGCTGATGGTCAGCCCCAGGTTCTTCAGCTTGCGCACGTTCGGTTTCAGCCAGTCCCTGTCGCACGCGAGGTGCTCGGCCAGTACCCTGGCGGCCACATCGGGATATTGCCCGATCACGGCCAGCACCCGTTCCGTCCAGGGGCCCGAGGTAGAGCGGGCGTCGAGACGGACCAGACGTGCGAGGAGCGCCTCGCGCTCCATCTCCGACAGGACGTCTGCCTCGCGCAACGCGATGCGGGGGTCGGCTCCCGCATAAGCCAGCGTGACACGGGACAGTCGATCGCCCCGTGTACCCAGATCCGCGATGAGGTCCGACTTCGAGTCGTAGCCGGCCCGGACGATATCTCGGGTTGTGATTGCCGATTCGGACACATCCTCGACGCTCACGATATTCAACAGGCCCACCGCCGTTCTGAGGGTGCCGCCAGACTTGACGGTGGGTCGGCGCCAGCGGCGGAAGACGACCGAGATCTCGCCGTCTTTGATCCGACGCAGCACCGCCATCTTCATCAACATGTCGTGGCAGCCGGACAGTGGATGGTCGACGGATCAGCGGGGCAGCGCCGCGCGGATATACATCAGGTCAATGAGCGCCTGGGCCCGCGCGAGCGAGCCGGGCTGTTCGAGCAGTCCCAGCCGGTCCACTGGGTCTAGCTCGATGAGCTGCGCGATCCCGTTGACCAGGTCTTCGTCCGCCAGTCCGTCGGGCACCTGGATCCCGGGGAGTCCGATCGGCACCAATCCGGCCAGCTCTTCGCGCAGGTCGCCCAGCATCGCTTGATCCGATGGGGTCATCGCTTCGGAAATCAGTTCGATGTGCGCCAAGCGGTACGATCGGCTGTCATCCTCGCCAGTAATCCGGAACTTGCTCAGGCCGCCCAGGACGATGTTGTAGCGCCCATCGGGCAGCTCTTCTGCCTCGGCGATGACCCCGACCGTGCCTACGGGGTACACCGGCGGGCGGCCCTCGTAGTCCGCCTCGTTCCCAGGCTCGAGCAGCACCATGCCGATCAGACGGTCGCCCTCCAGCGCGTCGGCGACCATGTCCCGGTATCGCTGCTCGAAGATGTGCAGCGGTCGTGTCGCGCGTGGGAACAGCATGATGTCCTGGAGCGGGAAGATCGGAATTGTGGCGGGCAACACCGTGGGCGCGAAGCCCCGCGTCGTCTGCCCTTGGGCGCTGGTGGCCACGGGGACGCAGAGCATGGCCGCCACGGCAAGCACGTGCAGCGGTGACCCTGATGGCGTCGTCATGCCGGATCTCTCCTGTGGGCTTCGTCGAGCCTGGCTCGCCCATCGTGGAGCGCCAAGGCCAGGCCCGCCCTCGGGCTCAGGCCGTGGGCCCGGTAGCCCAGCCGGTGTGCCGCTTCGTCCCCAGATAAACAGGCTATCACGGTCGCCCGGTCGGTCGCGTCCAGCGACGGGGCGAGCACATCTCGCGTATACGCGATGTCCTCCGCATCGAGCGTCGGCCCCGAGCATCCGGCCGCGGCCATGGCCGTGCCCTCCTGGTCGATCATCTCGCCCAGTGTGGTCGCTGTGCCACGTCTCAGGATGTGCGCGAGGCGATGAATGGCGGTCGCTGTCTCTTCCCGTACGGTGTCCACCGAGGGGGGGTCGCCGGTCCAAATCTGGCCGACAATCCATCCGCGCTTGTACATCGCCCGTCCTTCGAAGCGATGGGAATATTCGCTGCAGTACCGATCCGTCCAACCCCCGTGGGCGTCATCGGCCACCACCAGGCCGACCGCGAATCGGCCATCGACATCGGAGACGGCCAGGGTGGTGGTGGCTATGACATTCCGGGCGATCGCTTCGGCGTCAATAGCCAGGAGGGTGTCGAGCAGGACCGGGATATGGTCCTTGCCCATGGGGTTCATGGTGACCAGTGGCAACGCCAGATCGCCGGTGTCGGCATCCACCATGGTTCGCAGATAGGCCTGGAAGCGCTCCCCGCTGCGAGGCATGGCATACAGCTCGCGCTGGACTTTCAGCAACGGAACCAGGTCGAACTCCATCTTCCGAACGTTACCCCATCCAGAACCCTTTACGCTGCGTCACCCCGAGGACTTTGTGACATAGGCCGCAGAAGTAGACATACCGTTTACCGAGGAATCCGGACAGCGTGCGGTACTGAATGGTCCTCGTCGGTTCGCTGCAGTGCGGACAGAGCGGCGTGATGTCTTCGCGTTCTTCGATTTCGATCATGCACGGTCTCCCTTCGTTGTCTCCTACGTGCGGCAGTGTCCGGTATTCGCCGAGGGTGTAGGCGCAAGGGGAGCCGCGCTAGCCGCCTTGCTCCAGCAACGTCTTCAGCCGCGCGAGATCTTTCTGGGTGGCGCGCCGTATCGCAAAGGACATGAGTGGGGCCATCAGCCGCGAGAACCCCGTCGGTAGGCCGCGGTTGCGGAGCGTCATTCTCGTCCAGCCCTCGGGCGTCGACGCCCAGGTGTAGGTGGTCTCCATCGGAAACGGTCCTTCGGCGGTGCGCATGACGAGACGCTCGTTGGCTACGAGTTCGACCACTTCGTAGGTGTAGGCCATGCGTCGACCAAGAAACTGAGCGACGAAGGCGGCGCGTGACCCAACCACGAGTGGCGGAGTGGTTTCCCATTCGACGGCCTTGATGTTGACGTACCACTCACGTACGTTGTCCCAGTTCCCGGCATAGGCGGCAACCTCGGCCGGCGGGCAGCGAATCACGGTCTCGGTCAGCACATCAACGGCCATCGCGGAGTCTCGTCTTGAGTGGCAGTCGTCCTCAGGCACTCCTGAGCTGGCGTACGGAGCCGTGCAGGATGTGACCGCACGGCACGAAGCCGGCTTTCTGCAGCGTTCGACGCGACGCGACGTTCTGCGGGTTGCAGCGGGCGGCCGGGACGAATCCCCCCTCGCAGCAGACGCGTTTCAGCTCCTGGACCAGATAGGTGCCAAGGCCGCGCCGTCGGAACGGCTCGGCCACTTCCATGAAGATGTCGCCGTAGGGCCGATTGTAGTGAAACAGGATGCCGCCGGTCGCCGCGGTCTCGCCGTCCACGACCAGCACGTGATGCCACCGCCGGTTGTCGTCGGACACGTCGGGTGCTTCGTCGGCCGTGGCGTGTCGCAGCGTCGCGCCGCCCGAGGGGTGTGTGGTCGTCAAGGTGTCATGAAAGAGGATCGACTGCGTCGTCACGTCATCGGCGAAGGCGTGCAACATCACACTCGCCAGCGGGTCGTTGCTTTGCACCTCGATCACGCCGGCGCCGCTTGCGTCCAGCAACGCCTGAAACAGATCGAATACGCGGGACCGGTACTCTAGCGCCACATAGAACTCGTATGCCGTGGGGGTACCGGACCAGGGCCCGCCCACCGCGACCGAACCGTACCCGACGACGGTCGGGGTCTGGGTATCGGCCTCGTTCAGGCGTAGCCAGTACTCGTTGGTCCAGCCCGGGCGCCGATGAATCGAATCGTGGACGATCTGGCAACGCATCTCCAGCCGATACCGGTCCCGCCAGGGGAGCAGGTCATCGGGTGTGGCTGGGATCGCCGAAGCGGACATCTGAGGTGGCCCTCATTCTTGCCCAGCGCGGAGCGCGGTGACAGCCGCCACCACGGTGTCGACCGCGATGTCGACTTCCTCCTCGGTGGTGAAACGGCCCAGAGAGAAGCGCACGCTGCCTCGGGCGCGGGCCTCGTCGCAGCCCATCGCACCAAGCACGTAGCTGGGTTGTAGCAGCGCGCTGGTGCAGGCCGAGCTCGACGAGACCGCCAGGTCCGGCATCCGCTTCATCAGCCTCGCACCGTCCACCCCGGCGAAGCTGAGGTTGGTGGTGGTGGCAAGCCGGGTGGCGCCGTGACCATTCACCTCAACGTCGTCCAGTCTCGACACGAGGGCCTGCTCCAACCGATCGCGAAGCGTCCCGATCCCTTCGTCGAACGGCAAGGTCGCCGCAACCCCCATGCCGACAACACCCGGCACATTCAGGGTTCCGGAACGCAGTCCGCGCTCGTGTCCACCACCGTGCAGAAGCGGCTGGCACCGCACCCGCGGGTCGCGGCGACGGACATACAGGACCCCAACGCCCTTGGGGCCGTGAATCTTGTGCGCGCTCGCGCTCAGCAGGTCGATACGCATGGCGTTGACATCGATCGGGGTCTTGGCGAACGACTGCGTGGCGTCCGTGTGAAACAGCACGCCGCGTTCCCGGCACAGCGCCCCGATCTGAGCGATCGGATGGACCACGCCGGTCTCGTTGTTTCCGTGCATCACCGACACCAACAGCGTCTCGCGTGTGATCGCCGCGGCCAGTCGGTCGAGATCGATACGACCGGCGGCGTCGACCGACAGGTAGGTGACGTCAACGTCCCGGAGCGCGAGCACCTCACAGGTGTCGAGCACGGCGCGATGCTCGGTGGCGACAGTGACGACATGTCGCTTCTTGTAGACCGGCGACCCGAGTACGCCCTGGAGTGCCAGGTTGTTCGACTCGGTCGCGCCGCTCGTCCAGATGATCTCGCGCGGGTCGGCCCCAATGGTCGACGCGACCTGCTCTCTCGCCGTTTCCACCGCGGTCGCCGCGTCGCATCCCAGAGGGTGATGACGGCTGGCCGCATTGCCGAACCGGTCCGTCAAGAACGGCATCATCGCGTCCAGCACCCGTGGGTCGAGCGGGGTCGTGGCGTTGTGGTCCAGGTAGATCATGTCTCCGCACGCCCGGGGGCCGGCAGCGCCGCCACCGTGAAGATCAGCGGATAGAGCTTCTCGTAATACCACAACTTCGCAAAGTACAGCCCGATCGGGGAGGCGGTCATGTCGGTTCGTTCGCTCAACCAGCGCATGCCTCGCTCGTCACCGGTGACGGACACGGCGAGCGCGGTCTCCTCGATGGTGCCGAAGCTGCCGTCAGGCTGTTGCATCGACGCCAAGAACTGCGTGCCGCGGTGTCGCGCCGCCGCCGGCAACAGGTCGCCGCATTTCAGGACCCGTGCCGTGCCGTAGACCGGATTGGTCTGGTCCTCGGTCCACGGGTTGCCAAACCACAGGGGGACCCAGGCGCCGTCGGGTCGTTGCTCGCGCACGAGATAGCGCACGGCCCGCTCCATCGCGCGTTCGATACGTGGGTCGACCGTCCGCCAGGTCTGCCAGGCTCGCAGTGCGTGCGCGGTCAGGTCAGGGCTGCTCTGGTCGAACGGCAGCGTGCCCCAGCCGCGGCAGAACGTGGGGATGCCCCCGTCCCGGTTCTGGAGGTCGATGAGCCAGCCGGCGCCGGCCGTGGCGGCGGTTCGGATTTCCGGGTCGTCACCGAGTACCGCCAACGCGAGCAATGCCCCGGCGGTGTCGTCGCCGTCCGGCACGCCACCCGGCAGATCCGTCCACGCCCATCCGCCCGGCGCCGACAACGTGTATGGGTGCACCGTGGTGTATTGCTGGTCGAGCAGCCAGCGGCGCAAGGTAGCTCGCTCTTCGTCAGAGAACGCGTCGGCTCCCAACGCATTGATGGACAAGGTGGTCAGCCAGGTCGCGAGGTTCGTGTCGATCGGCCAGCTTCCATCTGATCGGACGGAGGCCACGAGGAACTCCACTCCGCGTGTGGTGACAGGATGGTCGGTCAGGCCGATGCCGGCCAGGCTCATGGTGACGAAGCTGGTCAGCGGCGTCGCTTCGAGGAACCCACCTGACGTTGGCTGGATCGACTCGAGAACCTCCAGCGTACGTCGCCGAGCCAGACCGCGGAGCAGGCGGCTGAGTCGGTAGCGACTGGGATGGTGGTGGTGTTGCGCCTGCCCGATGGCGATCAGGGCTGGCAGCGCGTAGCTCACGACCGGGAGCCCAACCCACTTGAATGAGGCTTGCGGCAGGGCCGCACACTCGAATGGCAGCGCCGGGATGTGGTCCCACCCGAATCGTCCCGCCAGCGCGCAATGGGTCAGGATCGGCACCGCGAACGTCTGGTCCTCGCCGTAGACGTCGCGGATGCCGGCGGCAATCGATTCGCTCGACAACGGCCCGACTCGTGCCTCGAGCCAGGCGGCCGCGCCGGCCAGACCGACCGTCTCGTGCATCGAGAGGGTGGCCCAGGCCAGCGTCGTGGTGCTGATGTTGCTCGGGCAGCCCGCGGCGTCGCCGAATCCACCGTCGTGGTTCTGGTTCGCGGCCAGCCACCGGAGTCCGTCGCGCACGAGGGCATCGTGTCCGCCGACCAGGGTCAACGCCGAGACGGCGGTGGCGGTGGACAGGGAGCTCGACGAGAGCTCGCCCTCCCAGTGGCCGGCCGGTGTGCGGGCGGCGAGCAGACGCTCACGCCAGACTGAGGTGGCCCATCGCGAGGAGGGCATAGTAGGTGTATTCACAATCCGGCTTATCATCCGCCCAGGTGCCGCAAAACGCCTTGCCGGTCCACAGCGTATCGATAAAGTCCAGTGTCGGTTCCTTGAGACGTGCGAGTGAAGCCTTTTGTCCCGACAGCGCGTGGAGCGCCGTTGCGGTCGAGAGCAGATCGGGCATGGGGGCGTCCTCGGTGGCGGAGAATCCGCCATCGGGATGTGCCCGCGCGAGCAACCAGGGCACGGCGTCGGGTGGCACCGGTGACTGCAGGTGACGAAGCAGCGTCACCGCGGCTGCCGTGGTCGGGGTGGTCCGGACCGCGTTCTGCAGACTGGTCTGCGACAGCGCGTCGCCGAGAAAGACTGGCTCCGGCGCGTGCCCCAGATCCTGCAGCGCGCCCCAGGCCAGAAACCCGTGATACACGCTGTCGCGGTTCCACCGCTCGTTGATCTGACCCACCAGTCGGTCAGCCAGGTCGGGCGGCGTCTGCTTGAGGGCCGCCCAGCATCGAGCCAGACAGCACAGGTGCACCAGATTCAGGCCGTCGCCATCCCCCAATCCTTCCAGATAGCCACGGACACCAGGCGGGAATTCCTGTTGCAGCGCGATCAGTCCCTCGAGCGCGAAGACGGTGTAGTACAGATCGCTCTGGCCGGCGCGGTCGGCGGCGCCGCCATCGTCGTTGAACTGGGAGAGGAGGTACTCGGCGACCGGGCTAGACGCTTCCTGCAGCAGATTCGGCGCCAGGCGCGCGACCTGCAGCATTTCGAGTCTCAAACTCACTGCAATAGCCCTCGATCAGTTTCTCGCCGAAGATCTTGCCGACGATTCGGCGCATCAGCCCTTTGAGGGTCGGGCTCGACAGGAATCGCAAGGACCGTATCGACTCCTCCTTATAGGCTTCCAGGAGGTCGTCTGTCTTGTCCAGCACGCCGCACTCGGTCGCAATTCGGTGCACGTCTTCGGGGAGATCGGGCGCGCCGTGTCTGATCACCGAGGCGATGCGTTCGCGGTCGGCGCCCTCGGCCCGTTTGTGGGCGATGGCAAGGATGAGGGACAGGCGTACCTGTGCGAGATCGTTCGAGTCGGCCTCTCCTCTGAAGTCTTCCAGATCGTCCTTGATCTGGTAGGCAATACCGAGCGCCTCGCTGTACTTCCGCAGCACATCGTGCGTCTTCTCGTCCGCCTGACCGAGAATGGCGCCCAGACGCAACGCCACTTCGAAGGCGGCCGATGTTTTCTGGCGGAAGATGTCCAGCACCTGCATCGATGCCAACGGCTGCGGGTCGCGGGCCCAGAGCAACTCGCGGCCCTGGCCACGGCTGAGGGTCACATGGCCCTGCGCGGCCACGGCCATCAGTTCGGCGTTGCCCAGCTCGCTGAGCAGCCGATACCCTTCGCCCACCAGAAAGTCGCCGATGTTGAGCGCGACCGGCATGCCGATTTCGGTGTGCAGCGCGGGACTGTCGTATCGCTGCTCGTCGCCATCCTCGATGTCGTCGTGAATCAGCGAAGCCTTGTGAAAGCACTCGATCGCAACCGCCGCCTTCTTGACCGCTGGGGTCAGCACCGGGTCGGCGTCTTGCCGGTCTGATTCGAGCGCCATGTAGGTGCAGGCGGCCAGGTAGGGGCGCCATCGGTTGCCACCCTTTTCGAGGTAGCCGCGGGCGATCCGGGCGGTCTCGTCGTCCGGGTCCGCCGCGCCCATGATGGCGTTCAACGAGGCCGATCCGAACCAGCTCCGTACCGTCGTTTTCAGACTGTCGAGATCGAGACGATAGGTCTTGTCGTCCGAGGTCAGGTGGATCAGGTCCCACACCCAGTCGAGATCGACCGTGGTGTTGATGCAGTCGTCCTGCAGGAGCGGGATCGCGACACCCGGAATGGCGGCCGCCTCCATATGCGGGAAGCATTTCTCCAGCACGTTGATACAGCTCACGCCGACGATCGCTTCGATCTTGCCGGTCTCGATCATCGAGCGGACGATGGCCGACCCTTCCGCCACCAGCACGGCGTAGCCGAGTCGCTCCGCCTCGACGGTGAGGTCTTGGATCGAGCACAGCCCGCATTCCTTGCACAGCAGGCCGAATTCGTCGAAGGGCGCCGGGCACTTGTCTTCGACTCGCAGGCACTTGGGAATCAAGAGCAGGCGCCGGTCGTACGGAATCTGCGCCAGCGACTCGCGCCACGCCGCGTTGCTCACCAGAATCGAGGCGTAGTCGCTGTAGATCGGGTCGAGGCCGGCCGCGGCCAGCACCGCGCCGGTATGCTCGGTCAGCTCATCCAGCGTCAGCGGTGGAATGGCGCCCACCTCGGCGACGTAGTCCTCGGTGATTTTCTTGAGCCGAACGCGATCCTGCTTGTCGTCAGGAATATTCGATTGCGCCTGCCGATACGTCTGCCGAGGCACCTGCATTGGGAGCTGCAGGCCCACGGCCTGCGGCTCGACAGGCGCCTCGATCTGGTCAGGCGTTTCGGTGCTCATACGGTCCACTGTCCCTTATGTATACGCACCGAAGCCGAAAAACCAGTGCTTTTTCGCAAAACGATAGATCCAGTTCTCTTCCGGAATCTCGTTCCCCGGGTTGTACTGGCTTGGCCGCGACTGTAGGCCGTCGAGCTCGGTCCCCGCTGTCTGGCGAATCGTGGTGTCGCCCGCACCATGCCGCGTGACGATCTGTTTGAGCAGATCCGGACGCTCGAGCACGATGCAGCCCTGGGTGGCCTTGGCCGCCGTTTTGCGGAAATCCTTGAGCAATGGCGACTCGGTCATCGTCTTGTAGATGTCGCCGTCGTTGTCCTGAATCTTCTCGTTCGCGAACTGGATGATCGGGCACGGTTCGACGTCCCCGAACGGACTGATGTGATGGCTGATGCCGGTGGCGGCGGGACACAGCGCCTCACCCTTGTCGTCCCAATACGCGTCAATCAAGCCGATGGGCTTTCGGTTTCGCATGTCCATCACGAATCGGCGCACGCTCAGTACCTGCTCCGGTCGTAGCGCGAGCTGCCCGTTCGGGACCGGGCCGACGACGCGATACGTGTGGAACCAGCAATAGTGCACGCCCATGCCGATCAGCGTGTCGATCCACTCTTCGCGGACCAGATCGTCGATATTGGTCTGACAGACGCTGCTCGCCACCCCGGTGATGAGGCCGTGTCGGACACACGCCCGAATGCCCTCGAGCGTCCGGTTCAACACCCCACTTCGCCCGCGGCGGGTGTCGCTGATCGACTCTGTCCCTTCGACGCTGATCAGCGGCGTCGCGTTCCCGGCCTCGCGCAACTGCTCCGCCACGGCGTCGGTAATGGGATGACCATTGGTGAAAATCTGGAAGTAGCAGTCAGGGTGCGCCTTCAGGATCCGGATCAGGTCCGGGTGCATGAATGGTTCGCCGCCCAGGATCCCGAAGAAACTGTTGCCGTGTTTCTTGGCGTTGTTGATCAGCGTGTTCATGTCCTCGAAGCTGATCATGTGCTGTGGTTTGTCGACGTCCACCCAGCACCCTTGGCATCGCAGGTTGCAACTGTTCGTGATCGAGATATAGATGAACGGCGGGAACGTGATGCCCTGCTTGAGCCGTTTCTTGAACCGCTGGACCGACCGCACGCCCTTGTACCCGAAGTTGTAGGCGAACTTCCACAGAATGCGCGCGTCAGCCGAGCGCATGGTCCGATACCCGAGTGCGGCGGTGGCCCCTAGCACTAAATACCCCACTCGGTTTCTGATGGTGCCGGGCGCGTGTCTTTGACGGTTTGCGACATCGCCTGGCGCTTCGCCAACTTGGCCCTGGCGCGGGCGGCCCGTTCTTCGATGTCTTCGGCCGATGGGAGGGTCATCAGCACTTCGTCCGGAATATCCAGGTCCTTCTTCAGCTTGCCCAGGCAACGTTTCCGCTCGAGCAGCGCTTTTGACTCGTCTCGTTCGGTCGAAAACCGCTTCCGCGCCTCTCGCTGCCGGGTCCGGAGCGACCCATAGAGGTCGCCGCCCAACAGCGTCGAGATGTCCACCTTCATCGCTTCGCGCTGGATGTCTTGCTCACGCACCACATCGCCGTTGATCGGTCCCTTCCCGTATTTCGGAAACAGAATCGCCACTTCTGGGCACACGCGCGAGCACGCGGGGCAGTCGGTCTTGCAGTTGTCCTGGTTCTGCACGGTGATCTGCTGTTTCTTGTCGACGCCGTAGACGTCGAAGAGACAGAAGGTCAGACACTGCATGCAGTTGGTGCAGCGGTCAAAGTCGATCACAGGAAACCACGGTTTCCATGCTTCGAGCGCCCGTGCGCCAGTGGCCTCCCGCACTTCCCGGGCCGCCTCGACGGGGTCCCCCTCGGCGAGGTTTCGAAAGTGCACCTCCTGGTCGGGCGGCACTATGGGGGGTGTTTCCAGTCGGTCCAGCAAGCCCAACACGAGCACCGGGGCGTCGTCGGCCGGCGCCACCTGCTGCCCGGAGACCGGGCGCGTCACTTCGAAGCCGCTGTCCAGCAGCGCCGACAACGTGTCAAAGCGAGCGTCATCTGCCAGCGGGGTGCTGCCCGGGCCTTCGTACAGGACGACCCGGAGGTTCTTGCCTTCCGTCCGGCTCACGCGAGCAGCTCCTTGATCACGTCGTCAGCCGAGTCCTCGCGCATGTTCAGCACCTCGACCCCGTCAGGGGGCAGCGGGGTTCCGGCGGCGTGGAAGAGCCACTTCACCGCGCGTGGATAGCAAGCGGCGATTTTCGTACAGCCGCCGTCGGCAATCTTTTTCAGGGCCGGATCCTTGCGCGCCGACATGTCGCACAGATCGGCCACGGCGTCGAACGCCTGGCCGGAATCGCTCAAACGGCGCAGGACGTCCTTCTTCACCTCGGGCGGGACCACCTTGGCGTAGGTGCAGTTGCAGTAGAGGATGCTCATCACGCCATCCGGTGCGTCGGTGTCGGTCGGCCGGGACGCAGTTGTTCAAGATGTTCCATGGTGGCCCGCACGCCGCTGAGCGAGGTCAACGCCTCGCGTGTGAGCGACTCCAGCACCGCCGGATCCGCCTCCGCGCGCAAATTAATGACGAGTTCACCGCCGTCGACGCGGTCGAGCAACGACTCCCGCAGGTCAGGTTCTCGGTCCGTGCCCACCAAGCTCACGACCGACAGCGTGCCGGTCCCGTCCTGGGAGTCGAGCGTCATCTTGAGATGGGCGATCTCCTGTCCCGCGTCCGCAACGCCCGCGCGGATCCGGTGGGCCAGTGTGACCAGCGCCTGATTACCGTCGAACGGCTCGTCCGATACGAGCCGGACGGTGCAATTCAACCAGCCCAGCAGGGCCTCTCCCTCAGCATATATATCGTAGTCGATCTCCAGGGGCCTGGCACCGAACGCGGAATTTTCCCCAGTCAACACGGTTTCGAACCATTCCTGGACCCCGGTGCCATCCTTGGCGGAGCAGGTGAATATGCGAGCCTGCGGGTAGGCGTCGGCCAGCGCTGCGACCAGGCGATCGAGAAACTCGTGCGGGTGTGCATCGCACTTGTTGACGACGATGAGGTCCGCCTCCTGGAGCTGTTTTCGGTAGACGTAGGCGACCTTGTCTGAAAATGACCGGCCATCGGCAATGCCCAGGATGCGCGCGGCGCGCATCGGGTCGACCAGCACGCTGAGTGGCGCCACCCTGAAGCGGTCGCCATAGATGCGGCGCAGCGGATAGGACACGGTGGCGATCAGGTCCGTGCAACTGCCCACCGGCTCTGCCAGAAAGATGTCAGGCCTCGAAGTCTGGGTCAGGTTGTCGGCGGCATCGAGCAGCGAATTGAAACGGCAGCAGAAGCACCCGCCGGTGATCTCCTCCACCGCGAATCCCTTCGATCGCAGGAGTATCGTGTCGACCAGGCCGCTGCTCTGGTCGTTGCAGATCAGACCGACCCGTTTGCCCTGGTCGGTGAGATGTTGGGCGAACCGAGCGACCGCGGTGGTCTTTCCCGCGCCCAGGAACCCTCCGATCATGACGTAGCTCGCCAGATCACTCATGCCGTTGCCCCAACATCTTGTCGATGGTCGTGTCGAGCAGAGAGATGTAGCCCTGCACGTCCATGCATTCGTCGCCGGGTCGGCCCCGGACCCTGAACAGCCATCCTCGGCCGTAGGGGTCGGTCGTCAGCAATCGGACGCTCTCGGCCTCGTTCATCGCCGGATTGAACCCCTCGAACCGACCGGGCAGGGGCGAGAACATGTCCGTCACGGCCTTGAACCCCTCCAGCCAGCCGATGACCTGCCCGGTTTCGACCGCAGTGCCTGGTTCGGTCTCAAACCCCAACTCCACGATCTCGCCCAGCATCCGCACCGCGAATTTGGTGAACCCGACGCGCCAGACATCGTCCTCCTCCGGCTCGAGCCAACTGTGACCGGCGGTGTAGAGCCGGTGCTCGAGAAGCCGCGTGGAAAAGCGCGACCGCTTGTAGTGAATTTCTTCGGGCTGCATCACCGTTCAGACGGGGCTTCGCCCCGAGCCCCCGCGGACACTACGCCGGGAGCTCGAGGACCTCACTCCGAGGCCGCGAGGCCCGCATTGTCGCGCGGAGCGGCTTCCTCGGCACCCCACTGTCTGGCGCTGGCTCGATTCCATCCTGTCGATCGTAGCAGGGGTCGTGCGACTGTGCTCTTGCCGCCGGCGGTCGACACGAAACGGCTGGGTCACTTCTACCAGGGGTCGCACCGCTGAGCCAGATCGACAACCCGTCTGAGTCGAGTCCGGAACGCCAGCACGGCCGCCGCTACGATGGTTACGACCGCGGCTGGAGCCGTGACTACTTCCATGGTCAGTGCCTTCCTGGTGCGTCTAGACGGATGGCTCCTAGCAGCGCGTCGGTCGCTCAGATGCTGGCCAAGCCTCATCGATGAATCGGTAGGGCACGGAACAACCAAGCCCGCTAGACAGGTTCGCAGTCTTGTCGAGCGTGACGGTCGCATCACCGGTCCGCAATGGCGTTGATTGCGTGTGAGTCGAGCACGCGATTTTCGCTTCCGTTCCGCGCCACCGCGATCATCGCTCGGCCAATGGCGACGGTGCTTGTCACTTTACCAGGGAACAGGCGCCGAAGAATCGGGTACGCCCAACCGATGCCTGCGTAGACGACTCGGTACCAGAACACGCGAGACATTGCGCCGCGCATCGGCTGAATGTACGCGGGGCGAAAGATGTATGCGGCCTGAAACGGCATCGCGAGCAACCGGTTCTCGAGCCGACCACGGACTCGCGCCCACATCGTGCGACCGCGCTCAGTCGAATCCGCACCTGCGCCTGATACATACACGAACGTCATGTCTGGGGCGGCGGCCAGGAGCGCTTCGGCGGCTGACACCGTCAGATCATGTGTGAGCCGGGTGTATGAAGCCTCGTCCTGACCGACGGAACTCACCCCTAGACAGAAGAAGCAGGTGTCGCGGTCTTCAAACTCGGTACTCAGCGGGCTGTAGTCAAAGAAGTCGTGGTGCACGACTTCGCGGAGCTTCTCGTTTTGCTCGCCGGACTGGCGGCGCCCCACCACGAGAACGTCTTCGACTCGGGGCTCGTCGAGGCACTCCTTTAGTACGCCTCTCCCCACCATTCCGGTCGCTCCGAAGATGACTACTCGCACAGGCTCACGATCCCCGATCTACTGAGAGCTCTTCGACGTGACCCTGGGCTGCCTCGTCCGAACGTGCAGAAAATGGGCCACGACTCGGTGATCTCGTCTTTGTGCGCCTACCGGGTGCGTTTCCTTAGTGATAATCCACGATTCCAACACGGTCCCCTGCGACCGGTCGAGTCGCCGTCCGGCCACGCCAACCCCCGGAGCACGTCCGCCTTCCCGTTGAGTGACACCGAATTCGTGACCTTCTAACGCCTTGGCATTCAGCCGTCGGCGCTGCCGAGCCGCTGCATTACATGTTAGACGTGGTCGTCCCGTGCCTGCATTCCAGGGCGAACTAAGGCGCAACCCGTCATCATCCGGAACTGAGCAGCTACGTCTCGAGCCAGTCTGACTATACGGCCGCCCTCCGCCTCATCATCGGCGTGGACGTAGGACCAGAACCCTTGCGAATCCGCCATCACTTGCTCCTCTGTTCGCCTGCGGCTTTCCCTTATCTGACTCTTCTCGCCGCGCGGACAACCTCGGCATGTGTCCGCCCAACGTCAGCGTTCACCTGCGGCTGCCGAGTGACGTGCGGCGGCCGTCTGGTGCAACGCCTTGTTCGGCTGGTTTCTCACTGACTGGCAGCCCGTTTCAGTCCACGCGGCAATTCCTCACGGATGACCCGGCGTAGTGTTTGCTCCAGGTGTTCCCGCCGCGCCTCGATGTGGCCACGGAGAGACGTATTGATCAGTGTCTGGTAGTTCCCACCACCCTGGTCGTGAGCGGCCTGTCTGAACCAAGCCAGGATGTCATCGTCGATCCGGATCGTAATCCGGGTCTTGCCGGGCGGGACCTTGATTGGAGCACCGCGTTCGCCCTCACTGAAGTCGTATTCTCGTTTCATGAGCTGGCCTCGTACTGCACGCGCTCTCTGGGCTTGGCTTTGCGGGCTGACATCAGTCGCGCCGCCGTCCCTCGCCACGTGAAGACAACAACCAGGATTCGTCCCAAGGCATCCATGCCCAGCGATACGAACCGGTCTTCCGTGGTGTGGCTCTCTCGAATAGTGATGGCTCGCCCGTCGTAGAGCACGGTTGCCGCATCGGCGAAGTCAACACCGTGTTTACGGAAGTTGGTGGCAGCCTTGCGCTCGTCCCACTCGACGTCCACAGGACTCAGTATATGCACGAGTGTGCATACGAGTCAATCCGGCGCCTTGTTTTGGGGTCTGTTTTCTCAGTCGAACTATCCATTACACGGACCAGGAGAACGCAATAGCAGGCACGGCCTACGCAGCATATCGTGATCTCAGGGTCACTGTGAATTGTCCGTAATTATATATTGCCGCTGAGTTTGGTGGGCAAGCTTGAGCTGTCCGGGGGCCTGACAGTGGCCCTATCTGGACCTGGATAACGTGATAACGGGTTCGGAAGACCGGGCGTTTGACCTAATCTCGATAATCGATTCGGTCGAGGGGGCTCCAGACGGCGCGTCCGCCTCGATTGAGGACGTGCGTGTAGATCATCGTTGTGGCGACATCCCGATGACCGAGCAGCTCCTGGATGGTGCGGATGTCGTAGCCGTCCTCAAGAAGGTGGGTGGCGAAACTGTGGGGCAGGGTGTGGCAACTTGCGGACTTGGGAATATTGGTGGAGTGGAGAGCGGCCTTGGAAGCGCGCTGGATGACCGTTTCATGCAAATGGTGCCGGCGGTGTTCACCGGTGTCGCGGTCCCAGTAGCGTCGCGTGGCCGGAAACACCCACTGCCACGCCGACTCCGTGCTGGCGGCGGGATACTTGCGTGCCAGTGCGTCGGGCAACGCCACGCGCCCGCCGCCGTCAGAGAGGCCGCGTACATGTAAGCGCTCTGCGGTGCGGATGTGTTCGCGGAGGGGGTCGGCCAGCGAGTTCGGCAACAGAGACCGACGGTCGTCGGCCTTTGGGGTCGCGAACCAGGACTTCCTGTCGCTCGAAGTCGATGTCTTTCAAGCGGAGCTGGAGACCCTCCAGTAGTCGGAGACCGGCACCGTACAGCAGAGTTGCCACGAGTCGACTCGGCCCGTGCATGCGGGCTAGCACCGAGGCGACTTCCGAGCGGGTCAGGACGACTGGAACCCGAGTGGGGCGGCGGGCATGGGGCGGTGAATTTGGCCCGCCAAGGTCACGTTTCAGGACCTGCGCATAGAGAAAGAGGAGCGCAGCGAGCGCCTGGTTCTGGGTGGACGCAGCCACGCGGTGTTGGGTGGCCAGGTGGGTCAGAAACGTCGTGACCTCAGCCTCGCCCATCTGGTCGGGGTGACGCCGGCCGTGGAACAAGATGAACCTGCGGATCCATGAGACATAGGCTTTTTCGGTACGGGGGCTGTAGTGGCGCGTCCGCAGGCGATTGCGCACTCGGTCGAGCAGTCGCGGCTCTGAGGTCGAGGGCTGTCGTTCGCGGTCCGCGCACATGGTGACCTGTGCGCACGCCAGAAGTGTGCGGTTGTGAGTCGCCCGGATTGGAGAGATCGGGCCGGAGGAGTTGGCGGGTACTGCGCGGGGGCCGCTGGCCGGAGTACGCAGTAACTGTGTCTGAGGGCGGGTCTGAATCAGGTCTGTGCGCTCAGCGGGCCTTTGTTCAGGGCGAGGATGACACCAAATACGACGACCCCCGCGGCATCAAGGATCGGCACGGGCAGGCCGCCGAGCGACACGCTGGGGCCGGGCGCGAGCAGGAGGGCCGCGGCCCCGAACATCGCAATGCGAAACGGCAGGGTGAGGGCGCTGCGTAGCTGGCCGGTGATGGCCGAGGCGAAGCAGAGGACGCCCAGCGTGCCAATCAGCACCGGCACGAACATGTCCAACGGACTCGCGGTCTCACCGGCCGGGGTCAGCATGAGCAGTTCCGGGCGATACACGAAGATGAAGGGCAGGGTGAAGCCGACCAGCGCGAAACGGAACGCCGCGAAACTGGTCTGCATGATGTTGGTGCCGGCAATCGACGCGGCGGCGTAGCCGGCCAGTGCCACCGGCGGGGTCACCATGGACATCATGCCGAAATAGAAGATGAACATGTGCGCGGCAAGGGGCACGACGCCCAGGTTGCCCAGCACCGGGCCGATCAGGGTGGCCAGCAACAGGTAGCAGACGGCTGACGGCAGTCCCATGCCGAGCACGATCGACGACACCATGATCAGCAGCAGCGCCAGAAACAGGCTCTGTTCGGCGAGCGGCAGAATGGTGGCCGGCAACCGGGTGCCGATGCCGGTGAGGGTGACGATACCGATGATGATGCCGACGGAAGCCGAGGCGGCAACGAGCGAGACGACGTCACGCGCCGATTTGGCAAACGCCTGGATGATGGCGCCGAGAGACAGACGGGTGCGTGGATTGAACGCGCCCACCACGACAATCGCAAGCAGCGACACGCTGACCGCGCGGAACGGGGTGTAGCCGACAATCAGCATCAGAATCAGCGTGCCGAGCGCCGTCGCGAAGACGATGCCCTCCATTAGCGACTCGCCGAGCGGCGTCGCCTTGGCCGCGCTGGCCTTCAAGGCCGCGGCGCCGCCTTCGGCGCTGCGAGCGTGGAAGTGGGTAATCAGGAACAGCGACAGATAGTAGAGGATGGCCGGGATCAGGGCGGCGCGGATGATCTGCAGATACGTGACCGGCGGGTCGACGATCTCGAGCATCATGTAGGCGCCCGCGCCCATCACCGGCGGCATCAGCGCGCCGCCCGAACTGGCCGCCGCCTGGATGCCGGCGGCCGTGGTGGCTTTGAACCCGGCGCTTCGCATCATCGGGATGGTGAAGGTGCCGGTGGTGGCGGTGTTGGCCACCGCGCTGCCCGAGAGCGACCCCATCAGCCCGCTGCTGAGCACGGCGACTTTCGCGGGCCCTCCGGGGCTGGCACCGAAGACGGACTGCGCGAAGTCGATGATGAAACGGGTCGCGCCGGTGGCGGCCAGGAACGCACCGAAGATCACAAACAGAAAGACGTAGGTGAACATCACGCTCAGCGCGACGCCGAACGTGCCTTGTGCCTGCAGAAACGCCTGCGCGACGATCCGTTCGATGGTGTACCCGCGATGCGGAAACAGCCAATCCGGCATGCTGGGGCCGATAAACGCGTACACCAGGAAGAGCCCGCACATGATGGGCAGCGCCCACCCAAGCGACCGACGTGCGGCCTCGATCACAATCAGGAGTCCAATGACCCCGACTAGGATGTCGGTTGAGGTTTCGAACCCGGCCCGGTTGCCGAGCGATGAGCCGCCCTGCCAGAGATTCTCGAAGAACGGCTCGTTCTGCACCAGAATCCAGCCGCAGCAGAGAGCGGCCAGCGACGCCAGCACCAGGTCGCTGGCCTTGGCGATGGCGTTGTCTTTGAGCGTCGGGTGAATGGGGATGTTCAGGAAGCAGATCACCAGTCCCAGCAGCGCGAAGACGGCGAGCTGTGGCTGCGGCGCCAGCACGGGGTAGTTCACCTGCGCCAGCGTGAACACGCAGAGTGCGACGGCCAGCACGCGGGAGACGAGCTGTCTGGACGTGGTCTGGGCGCCGTCGGCCGTCGTCGTTACGGCCAGATCCCGATCTCCTGATAGAAGCGGATAGCGCCCGGGTGAAACTCGGTGCCGGTGTCGCGGACGACGTTGTTCGGGTTGATGGCGCGCCCCGCGGCATGTTTCTCGACCACGCTCGCGCGCTGCTCGTACAGGGTCTTGGTGATGTTGTAGATCAACTCTTCGTCAGTCGCGGCGGAGGTGATCAGGTGCATCGACCCGACGTCGAGCCCCTCGTAGGGCTCCGTCTGGCCACGGTAGGTGTCGGCCGGTATCGTGGCGGGCCGGAAAAACACGTACTCATCGGTCAGCTGCTGTTTGGCCCCGTCGTCGAACGGAATGAAGTGAATGTCTTGCGACGCCGACGCCTGCGTAATGGACGCGGTCGGCACCGCGCCCCCGACGAACACCGCCGCGGCCGAGCCGTCCGCGATCAGGTCGACCGCACCGGCCTGGGTCGCGTTGAGTGGCGTGAAGTCGTCGTAGGTGATCCCGTGGGCGCCGAGGAGCGGTCTCACGAAATATTCGAACCCGGCGCCCGCGGGGCCGACGCCGACCCGGTTGCCGCGGAGGTCCTCGATGGTCTCGACGCCCGACCCGGCCGGGGCAATGAACAGCGCCACGTTGGGAGCCAGCGTCATCACGGCTCGCATCGGGTAGGCCTTCTCCCACCCCTCAGCCCCACGCACGGCGAAATAGGTGATGGCGGCGTTGGACATGGCGAGATCGAGTTCGCCGCTGTCGAGCCGCCTGATGTTTTCTTGCGATCCGCTCGTGGCTTCTGCCGTCGTGCTCCAGCCGAATTCGTCACCAAATTCGTTGATCACCTCGGCCAGGGCGCTGCCGACCACAAAGAACGCGCCCCCGGGCGGTGCGGTGCCCACGCTCAGGAAGACCCGTGACGGCGCCGCCGTTCCCGACTCACTAGCCCCGCCGCCGCCACCACACGAGACGGCCAGCGCGCACATCATCGACGTAATCAGCGTTCCAGCTCGGCGCATTCTGTTCTCCACCACTCAAGCCGACGCGTCCGGCCAGGTCCGCCACGACACACATGGTCGACGGCGAACGCGCGTCAAACCCGTAATGCTACTCCAGCCGGCGTCCTCACGCCTTTTCAGGTCCGAAGATCGAGAGCAGATGACCGTCGGGGTCGCGGAAATTGGCCGCCCACTGGTCACCGGTGACGTTGCGGGGCGCGTTGAGGAACTCCACACCGCGCGCGCTCAGCGCCTGGTGCGCGGCGGTGACGTCGGCCACCCCGAACACCACTTCGGTGGCGCCGGCCGGCGGGGTCGCCAGCCGCGCGTGTGCCGTGCTCAGCGCCAGCACGACACCTCCGGCGTCCAGAAACACAAACCCGTCGGATTCGAACTGCATCTCGAGTCCCAGCGTCTCGCGATAGAAGGCACTCGACCGGGCGAGGTCGGTCACGCCGAGGATGATGTTGTTGATCTGGGTCAGTCTGATGTCGTTCACGGCGCCTCCACGACGAATCGACGGGCTTTCATCTCGAACCGCGGCAGTGTGTTCGCGTCAACCACTCTTACAGGGACGGTCAGCCCCATAGACTCGCGGAGCGCCTGGGCCACCCGGGTGGAGACGTCCTGGGACACGGCCCCTGGTTCCAGCTCGAGTTCCACCGTCAGCTCGGACAAGGCGTCGGTCACGGAAATCGTCGACCGGTATTCCACCACGTCGCGAAAGCGTCGCACCACCGCCTCGACCGCGGTCGGGTACACATTGACGCCACGCACGCAGACCATGTCGTCAGCCCGAGACAGGATGCCGCCGGCGGCCCTGACCAGCGTCCGGCCACAGGGGCACGCCGTTCGGTCGAGCCGCACCACGTCCCGGGTGCGATAGCGAATCACCGGACTGGCGGTGCGTCCCAGATTGGTCACCACCAGTTCGCCGGCCGCGCCGTCGGCGACCGGGTCTCCCGTCGTGGGATCGATCACTTCGCAGATGAACTCGCACTCGTTGAGGTGCAGCCCGCCCGGCGCCTCCCAGCACTCGAAGCTGATCGGTCCCACCTCGGTCAACCCGTGGTGGTCAATGACTCGCGCGCCCCAGCCCGCTTCGATCTGAGCCCGAGTGGCCGGTATGCTCCCGCCTGGCTCGCCGGCGACGATCACCGTGCGGACGGTCCGCATCGGGTTGGCCTCGAGATCGAGGAGACCGGTCTCCTGGGCCACCTGCGCCAGTCTCAGCGCGTAGGTCGGGGTGCAACAGACGATGGTCGGCTGACTGGCGTCCAGCAGTTGGAGACGTGTCTCACTCGACATGCCGCCACCGGGGATACACAGTGCCCCCAGGTGCGATCCCGCGTCGAAGGCGGACCAGAACCCGAGAAACGGCCCGAAGCCGAACGGGAAAAAAATGCGGTCGTGGGCGGTGACCTGGGCCGCGCGAAACACGGTGGCCCAGCAGCGCATCACCCATTGCCAGCTGTCGTTGGTATCCAGCCACCGCAGGGGGCGGCCGGTGGTGGACGACGTCTGATGATAGCGGGTGTAGTGGTCGAGTGGTTCCGTGTGGGCCGTGCCCCAGGGCGGGGTGCCGTCCTGGTCAGCCGCTAGCTCTTGCTTCGAGGTCAACGGCAGTAACCGCAGGTCGTCGGTGGTGCGGAGCGTGTGGGCGTTGACCCCGGCGGCGT
>Ga0066376_10000612_pt1 | contig 33373 bp, 27 predicted proteins | sample Knorr_S15_td_Bot_FD_77009 | JGI IMG/M metagenome (GOLD analysis project Ga0066376, IMG submission 77009) | Marine microbial communities from Southern Atlantic Ocean transect - Knorr_S15_td_Bottom_ad_5009_LV_A | ecosystem: Environmental > Aquatic > Marine > Oceanic | place: Southern Atlantic... | reverse complement strand
TCACCAGCTGAATCTCAATCGGGATTAGAAAGTGGTGCTCCCACGGAGAGTCGAACTCCGGTTACAAGGTTGAAAACCTTGGGTCCTTACCGCTAGACGATGGGAGCAGGAAAGACGCACAAAAAACGGGAAGGTCGGTGTTTTCCTGAGGAAGCGAGAATATAGAAGTCGGGCCAAATATTGGCAAACCGAGGTTGGGCCGGATACCGGGCCAGGTCAGGCGGAAGTCATCGCTGGCTGCGTGTCAACCTCAACCGAACCCCCCAAGATCCGGGTGGTGGCTCGACCAGTCCGTGGCCTGCTCGTAGGCCAGCGCCAGCCGTAGCAGGCGCGCTTCCTCGAAGGGACGGGCGATGAGCTGCAGCCCGATGGGCAGTCCACCGTGCGTGAAGCCGCAGGGCAGGCTGATGGCACACAGCCCCAGCAGGTTGGCCGCCGAGGTATTGCGCAGGCACAGGCCGTTGACGCGCCAATACTCCTCCTGCTGATCGACCTCAGCCACTGGCAGGGCGGGAAAGGGCGTGGTCGGCGTCAGCAGAGCATCGACGTTTCCGAGGGCCGCCTGGGCTCGACGCTGGAGGTCCTCCAGGTCTCGTCGCAGGCCCAGGTATTCGTAGGCGGGCATCTGCCTGCCTTCCAGCATGCGGGTGGAGACGATGGGGTCGAAGAGGTCCGGTCTCTCCTCGAGATCTTTGCCCAGATTCAGGTAGGTCTCGACCGCGGTCAAGTTTCCCCGGGCGCGCAGCTGGGCCAGATCGTCGAGTTCCTCCAGCGAGATCTCGTCCACGTACACCCCCATGTCGGCGAACACCTTAACGCTGGCTTTCAAAGCGGCCTCTACCTCGGCGTCCACCTCCTCCCAGAAGTATTCCCGCGGCAGACAGACGCGCATACCAGCCACCTCCCCCGCCATCTCTTCCACCACATCGTCGACCGGCTGATTCCAGGTGTCCCGATCCTCCGGATCAGCCCCGGCCAGGGCCTGATAGAGGATCGCCGCGTCCTGGACGGAGCGGGTCAACGGTCCGATGGAGTCGAGGCGGCTATCCAGCGGCAGGACACCCCTGTTGCTGATGCGCCCGAAGGTGGTCTTGAGGCCGACCAGGCCGCAGAAAGAAGCGGGTATCCGCACCGAGCCGCCCGTGTCGCTGCCGATGGCGATCGGCGCCAGATCGGCGGCTACCGCCACGGCAGAGCCAGCGCTCGATCCCCCCGGGATGCGGTGGGTGTCGCTGTCCCAGGGATTCCAGGGGGTGCCGTAATGATGGTTGATGCCGACACCGCCGAAGGCGAATTCCACCAGGTGAGTCTTGCCCAGCAGGATGGTGCCGGCCTGGGCGAGGCGGCGCGTTACGAAGGCGTCTTGGGAAGGCACGTTGTCCTTGAGCAGCATCGACCCACCGGTAGTGGGCATACCGGCTACATCCACCAGGTCCTTCACCGCGATGGGGATACCGTGCAAGGGCCCCAGCAGGTTGCCACCGGCGATCGCCTCCTCCGCCGCCTGAGCCGACGCGAGAGCCCGATCCGCAATCACGGCGATATAGGCATTGAGCTCCGGGTTCAAGCGGTCGATGCGCTCCAGGTAATACCTGGCGAGCTCCACGGCGGAGATCTCGCGTTTCTGGAGGAGAGAGGCCAGTTCCTGAATACCGGCAAAGGCGAGCGAGTCGTCCATACAGATCACCTAGTGAGATAGATGCGGGTGATGAAGTAAAACAAAAGTCAGCTGCTTCGTTGAGACGCTGAACCCACCGGGCCGGTCACCTGCTTTTGGAATGGCGCGATGGAACGCAGATAGCGGGCGCTCTGCTGAGCCGCCTCGGCTGGACCCCCGAGCCCGGCTGAGGCTTGGTGCACGGTGACGAATCCATCGTACCCGACCCTGGCCAGAGACGCCATGATACCGGGAAAATCGATCCCCCCTGCTCCCACCGGGATCTGGTCGAAGGGCACCTCGCCGCGGCACCAGGTACTCATGAGACTCTCTCCCTCAGGTCCCAGCCGCTGGTTCTGCAGGTATACATTGAAGATGTAGGGCGCCAGCTTCTCGATCGTGGCAGCGCCGTAGTCCTGACCGCACAACTCGAGATTCGCCGGCTCATAAATGAGCCCGAAATTCGACCTGCCCACCTGTTGCAGCACCTCCAGAGACCGGTCGACCTCCTCGAAGAGGCTGCTGTTATGGCACTGATGGGCGAGCCTCAACCCTCTTTCGGCGGCTTCGTCGGCGGCGCGCCGAGCGCATTCGATGTCGTCGGCCGTCTTCATGGTAACGCGCAGCAGGTCGGCGTCAAGGGCCTCAGCCAGGTTGAGATAGGGCGTGATATGCCGTAGCGCCGCCGTCCCCTCGACCGAGTTCTCAGGGATGGGGAAGTCGCCGGTAACCATCGATACCACCAGACCGCGGTCCCCCAGCTGCCGCCGCGCCGCGGCCACCTGGTCGAGGGGGGTGTGCGTGCCCAACTGCGAGGCGCGCATGCACAGGGCGTGGTAGCCCTCGGCCGCGGCCACGTCCGCCAGCTCTGACAGCGACATGACGGCCTGCCGTTTGTCGCTGAACTTCTCCGCTACGCGAACCGATAGCGAGAGTTTCACGATCGACCTGTCACAGGGACCCCTTGTGCCCGCTGCGAATGGCCTCGCATAAACGCATGGTCACGACGGCGTCGTCCAGCGTCGACCAGGGCTGGGCGTCCTCGAAAATGCAGTTGGCGAAGTGGATGGTCTCGTTGAAACCGGCGCCGCCTACTTCGTCCAGGTTCAGCGATCCATCCAAGACGGCTCCGCTGGTGCCGCTGCCCGCTGCCACCGCGCTGTAAAGCTCGCACACCGGCTCGCGGGTCAGATCCAGGTACGCGGAGAAGTCCTCGGCGTGGACCTCCGCCCGTTGGATCCGGTAGCCAACGCCGTAGTGGCTCATAAGCGTGCCGATGGCGCCGGTGTCAAAGCGAATGACGGCGCTGTGGCGGTGGCTCCCCGCGCGCGCGCCATCAGCTACCTCGGAGTACACCTCCACCGGGCGAGCCGCTCGTTCCGGCGTCGGCCCGGCGAGCCAGCGGATGAGATCGACGTGATGGATGGCATCGCAGATAACCGGGTCGGGGGCGATGCCGGCCATGGCGGGTGTGCCGATGAGACTCAGGGTCTTGTTGTAGGTGCCGGAGCAATGGACGGCGCCGCCGCGCTCCTGCACCAGGCGTCGAACCGCCAGCACCTCCGGAAAGTAGCGCCGGTTGAAGGAGACCATGGACTTGCCGCGGCTCTCGCGTCCGGCGGTGGCCATCTGCTCGGTCTGGGCTGAAGTCATACCCGGCGACTTCTCCACCGAGACATGCAGGTGTCGGGCCATGCAGTCCAGCACAATGGCCAGCAGATGCCCGGGCATGGTGACGACGTAGACCAGGTCCAGATCGCAGTGCTCGAGCATCTCCCGGTAATCGGTGAACACTCGATCCGGGTGGTGCTGTTCCTTCACCTGCTCGAGACGATCCGCATCGATGTCGGCCGCTGCCACCAGGCGTAACCGGGGCTCGTCGGCGATCATGCCGAAGTGGTGCCTGGCGTGACCGCCGCAGCCGATCACGGCGGTGTTCAGGATGCTGTCAGTGGTCATAGGATGATCTCCATACTGGGATGCCGCATTCACCGCTGTTCCCGCGCCTGTGTCGCTCACTTCAGTCGGTTGAACCCCAGGTATCCCATGGGATCCTCGACACCCTCCACACCACCCTCGGGAAAATACTCCTTCCAGCGCCTCGTCACACGGGCACTCACCTCCTCGTCGGCTACCAGCTCATCCGGGAAGCCCGGCTTCAGCCGACAGTCGAAGACGACCGGTGCCGTGTAGCAGCAGTGGTGCCGGCGAATCTGAGTCTGTGCCGCGTACACATCCGCGGCGGGCTCGAAGCGGGTGAAGGTCGTCCACAGGAAGGAGACGTTGCGCTCGACGATGCGAGTGTCGTCGACCAGGAAAATCAAGGGCCATTCACTCACCGAGCGGTCGCGCGCCAGGATCAGGGGATATTGGGGATCGTCGGAGTACGACGGGCCTGCTACGGCCAGACAGCCCCCGCAGTAGACCGCCGCCTCCCGGGCGCCCGCCGGCAGATCCCCCTCGAAGACGCGGGGAAGCTCGCGGTGCGGCTCACCCACGCCCAGAAGGATCCCCTTGCTGCCCTCGTTGACCGCCGGGCCGCTGTAGTCGAGGGTGTCCATGGCCAGGTTGGCGATGACCAGCAGATCGGTTTCAAAGTGGACCCGGGCCAGGACATGTTCCAGTACCTGCCGGAAGTCTCCCAGCTCCACCTTCTTGTCGATGACGACGAGGAACTTGGTCAGGGCGAGCTGGCCGGCATCCTCGCCGAGTATGCGGAAGGCAAACTTCAGCGCTTCCCGGGGATAGCGCTCCTCCACGACGATGGAGGACAGGCCGTGGTAGCCGGTCTCGCCGTAGCTCCAGATGCCCTGTATGGCGGGCATGACGAGACGACTCAGGGGAGCCATCAGCTCCTGGATGTAGTTGCCCAGATAGAGATCCTCCTGTGGGGGTTTACCCACAACCGTGGCCGGGAAGACGGCGCCTCGACGATGGAAGACCTGGCTCACTTCCAGCACCGGGTAGTCGTGCTGCAGGGAGTAGTAACCGTAATGATCACCAAAGGGACCCTCCGGTCGCCGCGTGTGTGGCGCAACCGTTCCCTGTATGGCGAACTCCGCTTCGGCGATGAGAGGATGGGGGTGGTCGCCCGGATTGGCCACTCTTGTGAGGCGTTCGCCCTGGAGCAGAGAGGCGAGAATGAGCTCGGGCACGTCCTCGGGAAGAGGGGCGATGGCGGCCAGCATGAGCGCGGGGGGACCACCGATGAAAACAGTGGCGGGAAGCGGCCGATTCTGCTGCTCAGCTGCATGGTAGTGAAAGCCGCCGCCCTTCTGGATCTGCCAGTGGATGCCCGTAGTAGACCGGTCGTACCGCTGGATGCGGTACATGCCAAGGTTGTGGTGACCGGTATCCGGGTCCTCGGTGTAAACCAGGGGCAAGGTGACGAAGGAGCCGCCGTCCTCGGGCCAGGTCTTCAACAACGGCAGCTTCTCGAGATCGACGGGCTCCTGCCGGCACTGGAGGATGGGGCCGCGGCGCGCCGTTCGCATCCCTAAGCGCAGGGCGGGGCGCGCCAGATGGCGATGCTGCCACAGTTTGGCCGGCGACAGCGAGGCCAGATCCTGCGCCAAGGAAACCAGCTGTCGCAGGAACAAACCGGGTTGCGGCCCGAAGGCGAAATCGACGCGCCGGGTGGTGCCGAAGAGGTTGGTGACGCAGGGAAAATCGGCGGAGCGGACGTTCTCAAACAGCAGGGCGGGTCCACCGGAGGCGACGACGCGTCGGTGGATCTCGGCGATTTCGAGATCGGCGTCAACCGGAGCCGTGACGGTGACGATTTCCTTCTCGCGACGGAGGAGATCCAGGTAGGCGCCCAGGTTTCGCATGGGGACAGAGTCAGTGGTGTTGGGATTCAGAATCAGGGCTAATGCGAGCGGCAAACTAGCAGGTGAGACGGCTGCGAGCGCAAGTCCATTGGCGAGAAATTGCGTCTGCGCCCGATGTCGGCCTGACGTCGCCGCCGGAATTGAACGTCGTCTCCGCGCTAGTTCGGTAACTGACGTGGCTACCGGAGCTGGCTGCACCTATCGTTTTGAACGCGGTGAGACCTGCGCGTCTGATTTGCGGTGATTGGTTCACCACTTGCCACGACCCGGCGCCGTTCGCCTATTTCTCAAGCCCACCTACCAGCTCTGCCCGAATAGTGGTGCCTTTCTGGTAGATGGCTAATCTCTCTCAGATCAGGATCGCTGATGACCACTTATTCCGACGACCTGTCCATCCTCGTAACTAACGCACAAACAGGAAATTACGATGCATTCAACGGACTGGTCCGGCGCTTTCAGGACATGGCCGTCGGGTACGCATACGCTATAATCGGCGACTTCCAGCTGGCCGAGGATGCCGCCCAGGAGGCCTTCGTCGGCGCCTGGCTCGAGCTGCCTCGCCTCCGCGAACCCGCCGCTTTCGCCGGCTGGTTCCGGAAGCTGGTCTTCATGCGCTGCAGCCGCCAGACGCGGGCACTGCGACGCGGGGTGGTCTCCACCGAAGCACTCGAGCTCATCGATCCGGCGCCCTCCGCCGCTACCGTACTCGACGATGTCGACCGCCGCCGCCAAGTGTACCGGGCGCTCGCGGGACTGTCTGACGAAGAGCGTCTGGTGACGGTCCTGTTCTATATCGGCCGCCACACGCACGCCGAAATCTCCAGCTTCCTCGATCTGCCGCGTGAGACGATCAACAATCGGCTGAGATCGGCCCGCAAACACCTTGAAACCGGACTTATCGATATGGCCCAGGACGAGTTCCATCAGCATGCTCCCTCACGAAATGACGGTTTCGCCACCCGCGTCGCCACGCTCAGCCAACCCGAAGCGATGAATACCGAGCGCTATGTCTACGGTGTCGTACCGATGAATGGCAGGGATGCATGGGCCCTGTTCTGCGCCTCGGCCGCCGGTGACCTGGCGCGCGTCCGGGATCTCCTCGACCGGGACGCCAATCTCGTCAATGCGCAGTACTGGTACCAATTTCCCATTCACATGGCCGCCCGAGAGGGGCACGCGGACGTCGTTCAGGTGCTGCTCGAGGAAGGCGCTGATCCGGGACAGTCGCGCTACACCTACAACTCTTGGGACAAGTTGCTCGAAGTGGCGAACGACAGAGACCACCGGGCCGTCAGCAAGCTCCTTCAGACGGTGATGGCGGAACGCTTTGGCTACGATGAGCGATTCACCGAACTCGCCGCCGCAATCCGAGACCGCGACCGTGCCCGCATCGACGCTCTCCTGGGGGCGACCCCCGACCTGATCAACCACGCTGACGCCCTGGGAAATGGCCCGCTCCACTGGGCCGCCCTTACCCGACAACTCGACCTCATCGACCGCTTTCACGAGTTGGGCGCCGACATCGACGTTCGCCGTGCCGACGGTCGCTCGCCCGTGCGCGTCGCCATCGACGGGGACTACTGGTACCGTCCTCGCGACCTGCCCGACGACGCGATCTCCGATCCCTGGATCGTCGCTCGCCGCCTGCTGGACCGCGGCGCCCGCCTCGACCTGGACATGGCCTGCTCCATGGGCGATGTCGAACGGGTCGAAGAGATCCTCGCCCAGGACCCCAGCGCTGCTCGCCGCCTGGATCCGTCCCGCTGTAGCCCCCTGTTCCGCGCTGCCAGCTCGGGCCACGCCCAAGCTGTGCGCCTCCTCCTCGATCGAGGCGCAGACCCATCAATCCCCGAGGATTTGGCCCCGCGAGGTCGGGCGTTGCACGCAGCAGCAAGCCGGAATGACCTGAACATGGCCGAGCTCCTCCTCGAACATGGGGCCGACCCCAACGCTGAAGTCGACTCTTCCGGCGACTGCCAATTCGTCGTCGAATACGACCACCCCAGAGAGTGTGGGCCCATGCAGGAGCTCCTGCGCCAACACGGGGCAACCCCGACGCCGCCCTCGACGGACGACGACCTGAAAAAAGCCCTGCGTTCGGGCTACGCGGCCAATCAGGACTGGGCCTTCATGGTCAGGCTCTTCCGCTCGACCGATCCCGAGCTCCACGACCTGTTCCTCCAGCGCTTCGCCGACGTTGTGCCAGGCCTGGTGGCGGGCGACGTGTGGGGGGGAGAGCTGCCTACCCTCGAGTTGCTCGCCAAGTTGTTGGACCACGGCCTCGACCCAAACCGGCCGAATTGGATCGGGCGCACTTTCCTCCACGTCGCTGCGGAGAAGGGATCCATCGAAGTGGCCGAGGCGCTGCTCGAAGCCGGTGCCGATTTCGAGGTCCTGGAACTCGAGCATGGCGGCACCCCGCTGGCCGCCGCGGCGCGCGAAGGACAGGTAGAGATGGTGGGATTTCTGCTGAAGAAAGGGGCGGATCCAGCCACCCCGCCCGAATCGCCCTGGGCCACGGCAAATGCATGGGCCAAACGGAAGCAAGACGAGAACATCCTCAGCCTCCTGAATGACGCCTGAGGGAGGGCGAATTGCTCCACGACCACCCGGTGGACCTTGCGGTACCGGCGATTCCAAAGCGCGTCGGACTCCGACGGCGACGCTTCTCAAACGGCGATTCCACTTGCTTCGGTGCCGGGCAAACGGCACGTTATACGGTCTCATAGACAATATTCGATGGCCAATTCTTACCGGAGCGAAGACGTATGGGATTCTCCTACTGCCTCAACACCAGCACAATCCGGAGCGACGGCGCTTCGGTGATGGACGCCATCGACACAGCCGCGGATGCAGGCTGGGACGGAATCGAGCCCTGGGTAAATGAACTGGACGACTGGGTAGCGCAGGGGGGCACCCTGGAGCAGGTGCGTGAGCGGGCGAAAGACAGGGGAATCGCCATCGCCAATCTGATCGGGTTCCCGGAGTGGGCGGTTCCTGAGGAGGACCGCAGGGCGAAAGGCTTCGAGGAAGCGGCCCGGTGCTTCGAGATCGCCATGGAGCTGGGCTGTCCGTACGTAGCGGCGCCACCCTTCGGAATCCACGATCGCGAGGTGGAGCTGCTGCCCGTGGCGGAGCGCTTCGCGGCGCTGGTGGACCTGGCGGCCGCGTCGGGCGTGAAGCCGCTGCTGGAGTACTGGGGCATCGCCCAAACACTGGGGACAACGGGCGAGACGCTGCTGGTGGCGGCGGAATGCGGACGTCCGGATGTGCAGATGCTGACCGACGTGTTTCACATGTACAAGGGAAGCGGGCATCACTTCGGTATCGAGCACTTTGGCGCAGGACGGCTGGGTCTCGTTCACGTCAACGACTATCCGGCGACGCCGGGACGAGCGCAGGTAACGGACGCCGACCGGGTCTACCCGGGTGACGGACTAGCTCCCTGGAAGGAGATCGTGGCCATGCTGGAGGGGATCGGCTACGACGGCGTGCTGTCGCTGGAACTCTTCAACGAGAGCTACTGGGCCAAGGGGCCAGCGACGGTGGCGCGGGAGGGATTGGAGAAGCTGAAACGCTGCGTCGAGGGATGAAGGGCGAGGGCCACCGAGCTTCATAATTCCGCCGAGATGTAGTATCCCTCTATCACCTGAACCTGCGCCAGGTGTTCTCGCGTTGTGGTCCGCAGCGATGCCGGCGGCACGCTATTGCAGCAGCAACATCTTGCTTGTCAGAGCATTTCCCTGCGCTTCAATCCGATACAGATAGACCCCGCTTGCCATCCGTCGCCCCAAACGGTCTCTCCCGTCCCACACCACCTTGTGAGATCCGGCCGCCTTCTCCTCGGCGACAAGAGTGGTGATTTCCTGTCCGAGTAGATTCGCGATTTTCAGCACCACCTGACCTGGTTCGGTCACTCGGTAGTCAATGACGGTGGCGGCGTTGAACGGATTGGGATAGTTCCTGCCAAGCGCGAAACCATTGGGAAAATCAGCTGTAACATATCCCTGAACACCGGTCGGACGCGGCGTGATCGGGTACATATCGAATAGTTGACTGTCGAGGTAATCGATCCGGTTCGGGATCGTCTGCAATATCGTATTGGCCAACGACGGCGAGATTCGATCTGCCCGAAACCGCACCGCCAGGTAGAGGAGGAAGCTCTCCGCCATATCCTCCCGACGGGGAAAATCGCGGGCGTAGGTGGAGATAAAGTCCCCATCGGCGCTCTGGGCGGCGACCCATCCGGCGGCGGATGCGTGGTCGGCGTCCAGGGAAGTGTGCGCCGCTTCGTGGACGAGGGTTTCCTCGAGGATGCCATCGGCCAGGTAGATGCCGGCCTGCCCGGTGTGGATGAGCAGGTTGTTGTTCCCGCCCCAAATGGGTTTACGCCCCGGTGAATCCAGACGGTCCTCACGTCGGTCCGGAGCGCGGTCGGCAGTTGACCGATCACCCACCCGTACTTCTGCGCCTCGGTCGACATTGACCCATTCATTTACCCGTCGGTCAAACATCGTTCGTTGGCCCGACCGGCGAAGGACACGCTCCGAAACGCAGTCGGATCAGCAGGCGTGATGATCTCCGGCCCGATGAAGATCGTGCCCGAAAAGGGCGGTGCCGCATGAACGGCCTGGTGGGCGAGTGCCAGCAGAAAGGCACACAAGAAAAAGACCATCCCATGTCGTTTCAATGCACCAGCCTCGTTCTCGCTGCTGGACACTTTGTCATCGACATTGGGACTTGGCCCTTGCCGGTGTCGGCCACGGCGATCTCGATTTCTCCGTCGGCGGGCCGCGCCAGAGCACGGTGATGAGCGCATGGCCATACTATACGCACGCCGTGGGGGGTGCGGCAATCCCGTAGTGGGCGGCCTGATGATCAGAATCGGCCCTGTTCCATCGACACGAGGCCCGACCCGTTGTTCGCATGGTGCCCTGGTTTGACAGAAACCCCATATTATTCACAACCTGTTCCAAGCCTTTAATGAGGAGGTAGATATGCTGATCAGGATGGAACACGCCAATATCACCGTCAAGAGCATCGACGAAGCGGTCCGGTTCCTGAAACTGGTATTTCCGGAGTTCGAGAAGCGCGGTGAGCGGGAGACCGAAACGAAAAGGTGGCTGCACTTCGGTACCCCCGATACCTATGTGGCGCTCGAAGAGGTGTTCGAGGAAGCCACGTCGGATCGAAAAACCTACAACGACCCGGGCACCAACCATATCGGCTTTGTGATCGAGGACCTGGCGGCGCTGACGGAGAAGACGGCTTCAGAACAGGCGACGTGTTGGTCGAGGGCGAAGGACCATACCGCAAGCGGGTCTATATCTTCGACGGTGTCGGCAATGAGTGGGAATTTGTGGAATACCTGACGCAGGATACCGAAAAGAGAAACGTGAATGAGTGAGGCTGCCCAGGCTCCGCACGCTGGTCGGCAGAGGGGTCGGGGCTCTGCAAAGGTTCCTCTCATTGCCCTCTCTGGGCGATTCTGGGTGCTAATCGGCACTGGGACGGCCTGAGGGCTGACGGATGTGGGGCCACCAGATGGTCTGATGACCCCATTCGCATTTTTCCGAGATGTCAGATAATCTGAATGTGAAAGGAAACCGGTTCATGAACGAAACAGAAAAATACCTCTTCGATGTTCACGGCTACATCGTCATCGAGGGAGCACTTTCGACAGCAGAGCTTGCGGCGGCCAACGCAGCGGTCGATCACTGCGGGGCCCAGATCAGCATTCACAGTAACGACCTGGCCGGTCGATCGACCACACTCATGGGCAAGACAGGTCGCGGGGACATGAGCGGCCTGTTGACCTGGGAGAAACCTCACTGCGATATATTTCGCGACATGATGGTTCACCCCGCCTTCACGCCGCGACTGGAAGCCGTGCTGGGAAAAGGCTTTCGGCTGGAGGGCGTCGGCGGCATTACCATGGACGAGGGCGCCGAGGGGTTCTGGTTTCACGAAGGCGGCGAACCGATCGATCCGTCTCGTGCCTATATGTATCGCAATGGGCGTATGTATTGCGGCATGACCAATATCGCCGTGCAGCTCACCGATGTGAGACCAGGCGACGGCGGATTCGCCTGTCTCCCGGGCAGCCACAGGGCCAACTTCCCGTGTCCTGACGATATCCGCCTCTACGAAGCCCATCAGGATCGCATAGTACAGATCACCGCCCGGGCGGGGGACGCCGTGCTGTTCGTCGAATCCCTCATGCACGGTGCCCTGCCGTGGACGGCCAAGCACCAGCGGCGAACCATCCTCATGCGCTACAACGCGGGAACCACCGGAGAAGGACTTATGGGCGCGTACACGCCACCGCCGTTTTACGATGAGCTCAGCGATGCCCAGAAGGCCGTTATCACCGCGCCCCATTATCGACAACCCGACAAAGGCTCGAAGCTCTATAAACCCAGATAGACAAAAGCACCAACGGGGAGCTTTTGCATCCCCCCTCCGCGCCCCCATACCGCCCATCGTTCTCTCCACCGGGAAAACCGCGGCTCATTTGACCAGACTACCAATCACACCGTTTATCCATTCACTATGGAAATCCTCGCAGCAGTCGTGCGTGAAAACGGCGGCACCACCACGCTCGAGACGCTGGATCTCGCCGAACCGGGCGAGTCAGATATTCTCGTCCGTCTGGTCGCCACCGGCGTCTGTCACACCGATCTCAAGGCGCGGGAGCTGAGCCGATATGCCCCGAAGCCAGTGGTGCTGGGCCACGAGGGGGCTGGTATCGTGGAGCGTGTAGGCGCCGCCGTCCGCACGGCGGCGCCTGGCGACCACGTCGTCATGACCTTTGACTCGTGCGCGGTCTGTCCCAGTTGCGTCCAGAATGAGCCCGCTTACTGCTACGAGTCGCGCCCCAGAAACTTCGGATGTACTCGTCCGGACGGTTCGACTACCCTCTCCAGCGCCGGCGCGCCGATACACGGCAGTTTCTTCGGCCAGTCCTCCTTCGCGACCTTCGCGCTCGGCACCGAACGCAACGTCGTAAAAATCCGCCAGGATGCTCCTCTTGAGCTCCTGGGTCCCCTGGGGTGCGGTATCCAGACGGGCGCCGGCGCCATTATCAATACTCTCGGCGTTGGCCAGGGGCACTGCGTCGCCATCTTCGGGGTCGGCAGTGTGGGCCAGAGCGCCGTCATGGCCGCGCGTCTGATGGGGGCTTCTCGGATCATCGCCCTCGACGTGCTGGATCACCGACTGGACCGAGCGCTGGCGCTCGGCGCCACCGACACCGTCAACACGCAGCGCGAGTTGGCCCATGAGGCAATCGAGCGGATCGTCGCTCACGGCGTCGATGTCGCCTTTGACACGACCGGCGTCGCCCCGCTGATGCGTCAGGCGATCCAGAGCCTGGCCCCGCGCGGCACATTTGGCTTCGTCGCCGCGCCCCCTGATGGGGAGATTCCCGTTGATCTCAGCCACCTGCTGGCTGGCGGCAGAAGGGTCAGGGGTGTTATTCAGGGGGACAGCAAGCCCCACGCCTTCATCCCGGCGCTGGTGGACTTCTATATGCAGGGACGCTTTCCGATCGACAAGATCGTCACCTACTATCCGTTCGACCGCATCGGCGAGGCATTCGACGACTCTTCAACGGGAACCACCATCAAGCCGATCCTGCGCTTCTAAAGACCCACCATGACTGAAACTCACACCGACATCCTCATCGCCGGCGGCGGTATCGGAGGCGTGGCCGCCGCCCTCGGAGCCACCGCTCTCGGTAGACGCGTGATCCTCACCGAAGAGACCGACTGGGTAGGAGGCCAGATCACCTCTCAGGCCGTGCCGCCCGACGAACACCGCTGGATCGAGTCCTTCGGCTGCACCGCCCGCTACCGCCGCTTCCGCGACCTCGTGCGCGATTACTACCGGCAGCACTACCCCCTCACACCCGCAGCACGAGCCAACCCCCGGCTCAATCCGGGTCAGGGCAGCGTCTCCCGTCTATGTCACGAGCCGAAGGTGGCGGTTGCCGTCATGGAGCAGATGATGGCCTACGAGGTCTCGCGGGGGCGCCTGCAGATCCGGCTTCAGCGCAAGCCGACGGCGGCTCAGACCGAAGGTGACCGGGTTCGGTCGGTGAGCTTTGTCAATCTCCTTACCGGCGAAGAGGAAATCGTCACCGCCGACTACGTCCTCGACGCCACCGAGCTGGGGGACCTGCTGCCGCTCGCCGGCGTCGAATACGTCTCCGGCGCCGAGTCGCAAGCCGAGACCGGCGAGCCCCATGCGGTGGCCGGAGCCGCGCAGCCGGACAACGTCCAGTCGCTGACCTGGTGTTTCGCCATGGGCCACGACCCCGACGGCGATCATGTTATGGACGAGCCGGACGAATACAAGACCTGGCGCGATTACGTGCCCGCCCTGAGACCGGCCTGGCCTGGGAAGATGCTGAGCTGGACCTACACTCACCCGATCAGCCTGGACCCGATCACTCGAGTGCTTTTTCGGGAAGAAGCGGGAGACCAGCCCCACCTGTCCTTCTGGCTCTACCGTCGCATGATCTGCCGCGACCACTACCTGCCCGGCGCCATGCCGCACGAGGTCACGCTGGTCAACTGGCCTCAGATCGACTACGTCGAGGGCAACATCATCGACAAGGGGGAGGAGGAGACGGCCAGATATCTGCGCTCCGCCAAACAGCAGTCGCTGAGTCTGTTCTACTGGATGCAAACGGAAGCGCCCAGAGCGGACGGCGGCAGCGGATACCCGGGACTCTATCTGAGACCCGACATCAGCGGCACCCCCGACGGCCTCGCCAAGTATCCCTACATCCGCGAGTCCCGACGCCTGAAGGCCTTGTTCACGGTAACCGAAAACCACGTGGGCAAGGAGGCTCGCGGCAGCGAGGTGGCGGAGGACTTCGCCGACAGCGTTGGCCTGGGCTGCTATCGCATCGACCTGCACCCGAGCACCGGCATGGACAACTACATTGACGTCAGCTCCCTCCCTTTCCAGATTCCCCTGGGCTCGCTGATACCGCAGCGGATGAAGAATCTGCTCGCCGCCTGCAAGAACATCGGCACCACCCACATCAGCAACGGCTGTTACCGCCTGCACCCGGTCGAGTGGAACATCGGCGAGTCGGCCGGCATGCTGGCCGCCTTCTGCCTGGAGCGCGGCCACACCCCCCATCAGGTGCACGAACAGGCAGAGCTGAGGCTGGAGTTTCAATCGCTGCTCAGAGATTCTGGCGTCGAGCTCGAATGGCCCCGAACCCATCCAGTGTAAGGAGGAGCACAATGCGAGATCTCCGAACCGCTCGCCTTGGACTGCTGTGCCTCACCACCCTCTTGCTGTCGCGGTTGGAGCTGTCCGCCGATGCCGCGGGTGCCTGGGGCCAGTGGCGCGGACCCGAAGGGACCGGCGTTGCACCGCACAGCAACCCTCCCGTCGAGTGGAGCGAAGAGACGAATATCCGCTGGAAAGTGGCGATTCCGGGCAAAGGCCACGCCTCCCCTATCGTATGGGGCGACCGGATCTTCCTATTAACGGCTATCAAAACCGACGAAGCCGTCGAAGCGCCCACAACGCAGCCGGCCGCAGAGGTGGAAGAGGCCCCGGCAGCGCACCCGACCACGGAGGTTCACGAGGCACCTACAACACAGCCGCCTGTGGAAACGGGCAAAGAGCCGACAGCGCGCCAGCACGAAGTTGCCGAGGCGCCCACATCGCCGCCAACCTCGGAGACGCCGAAGGAGGAGCCACGGTGGAGACGTCGAGGGGGAGGGCGCGGGCGTGGAATGCGGGGCGTCACCACGAAAAGCGTCCACGAATTCGCCGTCCTCGCCTTGGATCGCCAGGACGGCAGCGTCCTTTGGCAGCAGACCTTGCGCCGCGAACTGCCGCATGAAGGGACTCACAACGACGGCAGTTGGGCCTCGAGTTCGCCGGTGACCGACGGCGAACACCTTTATGTCTCTTTCGGGTCGCGCGGCATCTACTGCCTCGACATGGAGGGCAATCTCCAGTGGGAGAAGGACCTCGGCCGTATGAAGATCCGGATGAGTTTTGGCGAAGGCAGCTCGCCCGCTCTGCTCGACGATCGCCTCATTGTCAACTTCGACCACGAGGGCGAATCCTTCATCGTCGCCTTGTCCAAGAAGACGGGCGAGGAGCTGTGGCGCATGCCGCGGGACGAGCGCACTTCGTGGGCGACGCCTCTTGTCGTCGAGCACGATGGGCGCTCGCAGATCATCACCAATGGCACCACGCGTATTCGCAGTTACGACGGAAAGACGGGTGAGTTGATCTGGGAGGCCGGGGGCATGACCCCCAACGCGATACCCTCTCCCGTCACCGCCGACGGTGTCGTCTACCTCATGAGCGGTTTTCGGGGGAACGCCCTGTTGGCCATCCCACTGGCGCGTGCTCGCGGCGATATCACCGACTCCGATGCCATCGCCTGGACGCTCGACAGGGACACGCCCTACACCCCGTCGCCGCTGTTGTACGGTGACAATCTCTACTTCCTCAAAGGCAACAACGGCGTTCTGACCTGCCTCGACCCCGCCACCGGCGACCACCACTTTGGACCGCAGAGACTGGAGAGCATCGAGGGAGTGTACGCCTCTCCCGTCGGCGCCAGCGGGCGCGTCTACATCGCCGGCAGGAACGGAGTCACTCTGGTGATCAAGCAAGGACCCGAATTCGAGGTGCTGGCCGAGAACCATCTCGACGAGAGCTTCTCCGCCTCGGCCGCGATCGCCGGCGACGAGATCTTCCTCCGAGGGCAGACAAGCCTCTATTGTATAGCGACTGATGAGTGACCCAGATGGGTGGCCCAGATGAGTGACCAGGCCGTACCCATTCTGGTGTATCACCACGTCTATCCCGAAGCCGCTCCTGAGCTCGAGTCGGCCACTGGTGACAATGCCGCCGGCATCATCGGCGTGGCCCAGTTCGAGCGCCATCTGCAATACCTGGACGACAACGACTGGACCGTCGTCAGCACCACGCAGATCATCGACTGGCTTGGGAACGGAGCCGGACTACCGGAGAGAGCCGTCGCTCTGCACTTCGACAACGGCTGGCTCGACACCTTCGAAGTCGTGCTCCCCATGCTGGCGAACAGAGGCTTCGCCGCTACCTGCTTTCCGATCACCGACGGCATCGAGGCGGCCAGCGCAGGTCGGTCCGCGGCGGTGCGCACCCTGACGGAGGGTGTGGTGGAGAAGCCGTTCATGACCTGGGGGCAGGTTCAGAAGCTGCTCGATGCCGGCTGGGAAATCGGCGCCCACACCGCCACCCACTGCAAGGTCGCCGACCGACACCAGGAGGAGGGAGACGCCGGTGTCGCGCGCGAGGCGGAGGATGCCAACGCCCTCTTCCGACGGCACCTCGGTTTCACACCCGCCCACTTCGCCTACCCCAGTGGATCGCGCAACGACCGCACCGACCAGCTCCTGTCCGCCTACTACCGGTCGCTCAGGTTATGGCACTTCGAGTGGCCGATCCACTGGAGCTTCACCCGCGCCGATACACCCGCTGACGCGATCGACTGCCAGAACATCGACCTGCGCGTCTCCTTCGCCGACTTCCAGCGGATCTTCGCTCCCGAGGGTTCCTCGTAGTCGCGGCTGGCGAGCCCCGCGTGCGCTGAGCTCTAGTTCTCCGCCTCGACCTCTCTGAAGGCATCGGCTCCCCGAGCCAATTCACCCCTCGGCACCCGTGAGTACACCCAGAACACGACGACCCCTGCTACGGTGGCACCAGTCGCCACCAGAAACAGCAGGGGATACCCGTGCGCTTCGATCACATAGCCGCCAACCGACGCGGTCGCCGTCCAGCCGAGGGCGAGGGCCATCAGGGTTACGCCCGACATGATGGGTCGCCACTGCAGTGAGACCAGCTCCTGTTGATACACGTTCAGAGCGGAGAAGGCCATGGCGGCGAAAGCGGTCATGCCGATGACGCCAGCAGCGACCCCGAAAAGCGATGGGAGTAGCGCCACGGGCAGGGCACTGACGCATAGCCCTGCAGCCGCCAGGATGAAGGTACGGGCGTAGCCCCAGCGCGATGCCAGAGACACCATGGTCAGTGCCGCCGGCACGGCTGCCAGCTGCCCCGCACCCATCACCATGCCGATGCGCCCGGGCGTAGCCTGTAGCTGCTGGTCCATGTACATATTGACGAAGCTCATCACCGCAGCTATGGCGGCGACGTAGAACACGGCCACGACTGCCATCGCCGCGATGGGACCATACGGCATTCGATCTGCCGTTCCCCCTCTCGACGACGTCACCCCTGACTCGCCCTGGCGACGCTCGCCGACAGGATCCGATGAATCGATCGACCTTGTCGGACGCGGCGTGGGACCTTTGCGACTGGTCGCGGCAAGGAGGGCAACACCGGGAAGCAGAGCCAACGCCGCCACGAGTAACGCTACGGTGTAGCCTGCCGGGTCGTCCGCGGATACGCCCATGATGCTGGCGCTCACCCCGGGAAGAATGCCCCCCGCCACGCTGCCCGCGAACGCCGCCAGGGGCTGAACCGCTCCCCGCATCGAGAACACGTGGCCGCGCTCGGACGGTGTCGTCGTCGCCATCAGCATGGGAGTGATGTTGACCATGTAGAAGGCGTTGCCGAACTCGCGAAGCACACAGAAAAAGAGGAGCCATGATCGCTGCCACTCAGCCGGAACCTGAGGTGCCAGGGCCAGCATGGCGATTCCCAGCGCAGCTACCGCGGTCCCGGCGATAACGGCGGGACGGCCGCCCCACCGTCGTCCGACCAGGCCGGCGACAAGGCTGAACACCGCAAACGACAGAGCCCCGGCTGACACGAAGAGGCCGATGAACACCGGGCCGTAGTCCAGACGCAGAAGGAAGAGGTTGGCGACGAGAAAGTAGATGCCTTGATAGGAAAAACCCCCCAGTCCCGAAGCGACCAGGATGAGCCAGGAGTCCCGACTGAAGAGGGGGAAGGCGCGCCAGTAGTCGCGTATCATCCGCGCGAGGGTTCGGGCCTCTCCGCCCGGGCCGCGGCGGACAACTCGGCCAGGTGTCCGTCATTGGCGCACCCCTGCTCCAGGTGGATCATGCGCCCCGGACCCGCTGATGCCATCATCTTCTCGCCGTACAGGCGGTCGAGCCAGAACCGGGCGTGGCCGGCGATGTAATCCTTGAGGAGCTGTATCTGCTCCTGGGGCACCCGCTGACCGCAGTTGATGGTGAACATCCTGCGCCGCTTTCCGCCTCCGAAGGCCGCGTGCTTGGTATTGTGATTGAACACCATCAGATCGCCGGGCTCGATCTCCAGCGCCACCGCCGGCACCTGGCTGCCTGAAATCGCCCAATTCGCCTCTGAGTCGCGAATCGCCGCCTGCACCGTATCGGCATACCCCTCCCCGGATCGGTGGCTCCCCGGGATGACCCGCAGGCACCCCGTGTCCCGGGTCAAGTGATCCAGGTAGAAAGCCACTTTGACATAGCGGCCCTGTCCTTCCTGGCGCCAGCCGTCCGAATGCCAGGGTGTGTCCCCGGTGTAGTAATTGCCGTCCGATCCCATGTAGTTGAAATCGTCACCCAGGAGACTGCACAGCAGACCTTCAACACGGGGATCGTCCAGCAACGCGCACAGGCGCTCGTGCTGATCGATGAAAGGGACGATGCAGGATCTGGCCGAACCGTCGTGGGGCTTGCCGCCGTGCCCGCCACCTCGTTCGGTCCACACCGCTTCGAAGGCATCGATGATATCGTCGATAGAGTCGGCGAGGAGACCGGGAAAGGAGAGAAACCCGAAGGTGTCGAAAAACTGCAGCTGTTGTGAACTCAGGCGATGCTCGGTCATGGAGTGCCTCCAAAGATGATGATGTCTCGCTAGTTAGCCGGTAGCCGGCGAGGGCGGCTCCGGCCGTCCGCCGGGAACCATGGCGGCGGTGGCTGTCCAACGCGTCCCGCGGTGAGGGGACACCGTACTCACTCGACGGACGACGGTCAAGTGAGGCGGCGAGACCACGGCTGGCAAGCTGTGTAAATCGAGGAACGCTCAAATTGTTCGCGGCGAGCCCGCGTGGCATCTTGGCGAACCCTCACGGGTCCGCGGCGAGGCCGTGCGCCATCCTGATCCGTCTACCGGCGACGTGGCCTTTGCATACATCGACCGACTGACCGAGTTTTCTCGGCGCCTGATCAATCATCTTCCACTCCCTTTCTGCCAATGGATTGAAAATGACCGCTCACGCGATAACACTCAAGACCGACTCACCCTCTACCGTGGCGGTTTCCTCGGAGGGACTCGATCGCGCCGCCGCCATCCTCGAAGCGGCGGTCGAAGCCGGGGACATATCAGCCGGCACCGTGATCGTGGCCCGCAACAGCGCCATCATTCTCGCGCGCGGGTATGGACGCCTGCGACCGGAGGAGGGCGCGCCGACTGTTTCTCCCGACTCCGTCTTCCTGCTAGCCTCCATCACCAAGCCGGTCACCGCCTGTGCCGCCATGATTCTGGTGGACCGGGGAGAGCTCTCACTCGATGACCCCGTCTCCCGTTACATCCCCGAATTCCGCGGTTGGGACCGCGACCAGATCCACGTCCGCCATCTGCTCTCCCACACTTCCGGCCTACCCGATATGCTGCCCCGGAACACCGAGCTCCGCCGCGCCCACGCGCCGCTGAGCGCCTTTGTCGAGGGTGCTGTCCACGCCCGTCTGTTGTTTCACCCCGACACCGATTTCCGCTATCAGAGCAAGGGCATCCTGTTGGCGGCGGAAATCGTCGAGCGCGTCACCGGCAAGCGCCTGCGCGACTTTGAGGAGGAGGAGATCTTCGCCCCCCTCGGCATGGCCCACAGCGCCCTCGGACTGGGCGGGATGAAAATCGCCGACACGGTCTGGTGCGGCACCAGCCTCCAGGAAAACGCGGACGGTCGTCGCTTCGGAGCCAACTCCCCGTATTGGCGCGATATGGGACATCCCTGGGGTGGCATGCACAGCTCCGCCCCAGACCTGGCCATACTGCTGCAGATGATGCTGAATGGCGGCGAATACGGCGGTACCCGGATCCTGAGCCCGGCCGCCGCCGCGGCGATGGTCAGCGACCACAATCTGAACCTGCGCGCTCCCTGGGGTCTGGGATGGGCGCTGCGAGACTCCCGGGTGTGGAACTATTTTGGTGAGCTCGTGTCCACCGGTACCTTTGGCCATGTAGGCGCCACTGGCACCGTAGCCTGGGCCGATCCGGAACGGCGGTTGAGTTGCATCATCCTCACCAACCAGATGGTCGGGCAGGGCCACCTGCTGCGGCGCATCTCCAATGCCGTCGCCGCCTCCGTCGACGTGTAGAACCCCCTTCCCATGGAATCCCCGATCCATCCTACCTCTGCTCTCTCCGCCCAGGTCAAAGCCCTGCCGCGCTTACCGGAGTGGACAGGACCGCACGGCGGCGACTGGCTGGTGACAGCTGGCAATCGCCCTGGCCCCTACCGCGCGGGCCTCTACCGGGCAGGTACTGAGGAAGCACCAGAGCTCGTGGCTACCAACGGCCTCATCAGCCGGACTTGGCGCCTGACGCCGCTACCGTCGCCCTCGACAACCTGATGACCGGCGAATCCCTGCTGCGCGGCGTCAAGCCGGAGGCCACCTTATCCCTGGACGGCGAGGTGCGGTCCGTTGGCGGTCTGATCGGCCAGGTAGAATACGGCTATCTCCGCCGCGAGTGGGTGGATGAGGATATGGCGGCTGAACCCACGGCCTTCCGCTTGACTGGATTCGACACCGGCCCGACGCTGGCCCCCTTCTCCTGGGAGGGGCGCCGCGGCGGCGCGAACGACCTGCCCTGGCCCGCTCCGGGCATCCGCCTCGACCTCCACTTCTCGCCGCCCACCGACTCGGTTGCAGGCCTTGGCGTTTCCGTACACTACGAGCTCTACGATGGCATTCCGCTGCTGTGCAAGTGGCTGACCATCCGCAATGACGGCGACGCTCCGGTCACACTTGACACCTTTGTCAACGAGATCCTCGCCATCATCGACTACGAAGCGTGCGTCGACCACCAGGATCACTGGGAGCACCCCGCCATCCACGTGGAGAGCGACTACGCCTTTCACGGCATGACCGCCCGCAGCGCCGACGTCACCACTCACTGGGTGCCGGACCCTCAATACACCTCCCAGGTCAATTATCTGCTGCAGTCCCCCGTCCTGCTGGAAAGCCGGCCGCCTCAGGGACCGGATGTCGACATCGCCCCCGGCGAGCAGCTATCGACCTTCCGCACCTTCCTGCTCTTCCACGACAGCACCGAGCGCGAGCGCCGCGGCATGGCCGTGCGCCGCATGTATCGCACCGTCTCCCCCTGGGTCACCGAGAATCCAATCCTCATGCACGTGCGCCACGCCGACGACGACTCGGTGAAGACGGCGGTGGATCAGTGCGCGGAGGTCGGCTTCGAGATGGTCATCCTCACCTTCGGCAGCGGCTTCGACGCCGAGGACGATTCGCCAGCCAATATTGACCGACTCCGATCCCTGGTGGAGTACGCCCACGACAAGGGCGTGCAACTGGGTGGCTATTCCCTGTTGGCGAGCCGTTCGATCAGCAAAAAAGTCGATGTCATCAATGCGGCTACCGGCGAGCCCGGCGACGCCGTCTTCGGCAACTCCCCTTGCCTGTGCAGCGACTGGGGCGCCGACTACTTCCGCAAACTAAAGGAGATCTTCGCGCAGACCGGTCTGGATATCCTCGAGCACGACGGCTCGTACCCGGGAGACCTGTGCGCCTCCCAGCGCCACCCCGGACACCGAGGCCTGAATGACTCGCAATGGACCCAGTGGAAGGTCATCACCGAATTCTACCAGTGGTGCCGCGGCCGCGGCATCTACCTCAACGTGCCCGACTGGTATTTCCTGAGCGGCTCCAACAAGAGCGGCATGGGTTATCGCGAGGTCAACTGGTCGCTTCCCCGGGATCGCCAGCTCATTCTTGGCCGCCAGAACATCTACGACGGCACCTGGGAGAAGACGCCGAGCATGGGGTGGATGTTCGTCCCCCTGGTGGAATACCACGGCGGCGGGAAAGACGCAACCCTCGAACCCCTGTGCGAGCACCTCGACGCCTACGAGGCCCACCTTGCCCAGAATCTTGGCGCCGGCGTGCAGGCCTGCTACCGCGGCCCCCGACTCTACGACACCGAGGAGACCAAGGCCGTAGTCAAGCGCTGGGTGGACTTCTACAAGAAGCACCGCGCTATACTGGAATCGGATGTCATCCACGTGCGCCGCGCCGACGCCCGCGACCTGGACTGCGTCCTCCATGTGAATTCACGGCTGCACCCCCACCGCGGGCTGGCCATGGTCTACAACCCCCTGGACAGAGCTATCGACAGGACGATAACCTTACCGCTGTATTACACCGGCATCCGTGACGTGGCACGCATCAGCCAGCAGACGCAGTCGGCGCGGGATTATCGGCTGTCGCGGGAGTACACCGTGGACTTGCCGGTGCAGCTGGCAGCGCAGGGAAGGACGTGGTTCGTCATCGAATCGGCGGACGTGGAAACCGCATCTGAGAGGGATCTCTGGAGCTCTGGTTATGTTGGTCTCCCGTGACCATCGGTGCTGCATCCCGATTCGCTGGCACGCCGGTCGCCAAGCAACGGGCAGAGTCGGCGGCCTTGAGATAGTTCGCGCGGGAGAGGAGACTCGCGGCACGGCGCTGAGCAACTTCGCCGTAGAGAGCAGGGCATCCGTATGGATATAGAGCGCAAGAAACTTGGGCGCACCGACATCTCGCTCACCACCCTTGGAGTCGGTGGCTACCTCGGCCTCCTCGAGGATCCGCGCCGGAGATGCCGCTGTCGATGGCTGAGCTCCCACCAGCTTCAGCTCGTTGACTCGCATCAGCGTCGACTCAACCTCACCACCTCGTGGGTATTGGCAGCAACAGGCCTCCTTGAATCGGCACGAATCGCGTCGACGATTCGATCAGGCGATTAGCAGTTAGCCCTGGGACACCGTACACCTCGACGGACACCGTGAGCTCGTCGATCAGCTTGTCGACCGCAAGAGCGTAGTCTCCGTCGCCTGAGGCGAGGACGACGGTATCGACGCGATCTGCGTACGCCAGCATGTCGAGCGTGATCCCTACGTCCCAATCCCCCTTGGCTGAGCCATCAGCTCTCTGGATGTAGGGCATGAGCTTTACCTCGAAGCCAATCCTTGCCAGGATCTGCTGAAACTGAGCCTGTTTTCTGTCGCCCTTGTCAACAGCATAGGCGATTGCTTTCACCAGGTTCCTGCCGGCGGTCGCCTCGGAGAGGAAAGAACCATAGTCGAAATGGCAATTGTATTGTTGCTTAACTGTGTAGTAGACATTCTGTACGTCTGCGAATACGGCTACGCGGTCCATTGTTACTCATTCTTCAGATAGTGTAGAATTTAGTGAAAGCGAGGCCGCAATTCCGGTCGGCCACTCACCCACTGCGCTTCATCTCCCCGGCCCGTGCGCCGGATCCGTGTGCAAATGCTTGTTCACCGGGGACTCTTCCTCCGGATCCATCCAGGCCGGAAGTCCACTCCTCGTCGCCTCTGCGTACAAAGTTTCTGGAGCCACATCGACTTCGTCACCCCAGGTCAAGACGCCAAGTTCCTTGTTCACCGAAAAGCTGCGGAAGAATTTGATGTCTTTAAAACCCCTCGTTGGCCATCATCAAATTCGAGGTCAATCAGGTAGTCTCCTCGATATGTGGCAGTCACAACGTCGTGAAGCATGGTGGCTCCTTTATTGAAGTGGCTCAATCTTCCTCGGGGGGCTGTCACTTCTGGCTGCATCCCAGTTTGCCATCAGCTCTCCCTGGTGCTGAGACGCCCACTCGACGACTAACCCCAACGCCCGCGAAGGCAGTTTCCCCGCCAGGATCCTCAGTGAGGTGATCTCAATGGCTGCCTTGGCGCCCCCGTAGCGCGCATCGGTGCCGCGCAAGCGCTTCTCCCACAATACGAAACGCCGATTGCGCAACTGTGTCAAGGCCAAGACCACCAGACGCCCTGCTGATCTGTCCAAGCAGATGCTCGTTTGCGTACGGGGTCCCGCATGGAGGTGTCCAGACGCCTCCCGCGTCCACCACAACCAACTCGACCACAACCCAGATAAAGCTTAGATTCCGCCACTCACCAACACCCTGCGGTCGTGCATCCATCTGTATTGCCAGGGGGAGACAGGAATCCCCCTCAACATGGCCAAACCCAACATCCTGTTCTTCTTCACCGACGACCAGCGCTTCGACACCATTGGCGCCCTTGGAAACACCGAGATCGCCACGCCCAACCTCGATGCCCTCGTCGCTCGCGGTACCGCCTTCACCAACGCCTACATCATGGGCGGCTCGTGTGGCGCCGTCTGCATGCCCAGTCGCGCCATGCTGATGACGGGGCGCAGCCTGTATCGCATTGAGGAACAAGGTCAGTCCATCCCCGACGATCACGTCCTCCTGGGGGAGGCTTTGCGGCGAGGCGGCTACGACACCTTCGGGACCGGCAAGTGGCACAACGGCACCCGCGCCTTCGCCCGCAGTTTCTCAGACGGGGGCGAGATTTTCTTCGGCGGCATGGGCGACCACTGGAACGTGCCGGCCTGTGACTTCGATCCGAGCGGAGAATACACCAGTAAAATCGACCAGACCGTCGATTTCCGCACCCAGGACGTGCGCCAGTGGACGAGCGACCATATCCGCGCCGGCGTTCACTCCAGCGAGCTGTTCTGCGACGCCACCATCAACTTCCTGCGTGAGCGACGCGACGGTGACAACCCCTTTTTCGCCTACGTCTCCTTCATGGCGCCGCACGATCCTCGCACCATGCCGCGCCAGTATCTGGAGATGTACGACCCCGCCCGAATCGAGTTGCCCGCCAGCTTCGTGCCCGAGCACCCCTTCGACAACGGCGAGCTCAAGATCCGCGACGAGATGCTGGCCCCCTTTCCGCGCACACCCGAGGAAATCAGAGAGCACATTGCCGCTTACTACGCCATGATCACCCACGCCGACGCCCATATCGGTCGTGTCCTGGCGACCCTGGAAGAGAGCGGCCTCGCCGACGACACCATCGTCGTTTTCGCTGGCGACAACGGTCTCGCCCTCGGACGGCACGGGCTGCTGGGCAAGCAAAGCGTCTACGACCACAGCGTCCACGTCCCACTCGTTATGAGCGGCCCCGGCATACCCAGTGGCCAGCAGCGCGACGCCCTCACCTACCTCATCGACATCTATCCGACCCTGTGCGATCTCACCGGAGTCGCCGTGCCGGATTCGGTGGAGGGCAGCACTCTGGTCCCAACCCTTAGCGATCCGAACGAGCGCATTCGCGACAGCCTTCTCTTCGCCTACCGACACCTTCACCGAGGTGTTCGCGACCAACGTCACAAGCTGATCGAGTACAACGTCGATGGCGTGCGGACCGCCCAGCTGTTCGACCTGGAGGACGATCCCCAGGAAACCAGGGATCTGTCCGCCGATCCGTCACACGCGGAAGATCTGGCTCGTCTGCGGGATCAGCTTCAGCTGTGGCGGCGGGATTGGGGCGACACGCAGGAACAGGGAAGGAAGTTCTGGGAGGGGTACAGCTACAACTGAAGTGCTAAGCGCCACTCACTCTTCCGCGATAAGACACGCCTCTATGTAACGCGGCGCCGTGCTGTCGGCTGCGTCCTCGCGCCGGTTGATGTAGTAGACGACAAAGGCTCTCCCGTCCGGAAGCAGACACACCTCCGGATACCCCACGTCCACCACCGCACCGTCGTCGCGAATGATGCACTCATCATCCGGGTCGATCAACTCGCAGTCGGCTGAGAGCAATCGCGCCCGCACCCCGAAGCTGTCGTCGAATCGGTACCCGTACGCCAGCAGCACGCGCCCGCTGGGCAGCCGCACAGCGCATGAAGGATACCCCTTGCACAACGGCTCTGGCTTCGACCAACTGTCGCCGCCATCCGCCGAGCGCGTCCTGAAAAGCCGGGGATCATCGCCACTCCAGCGACGCATGAAGGCCACCAGCTCCCCCCTCTCGGTCTCGTACAGAAAAGTCTCGTTAAAATCCTCCGCCACGTGCGACTGCCAGCTCCAGGTCCGACCGGCGTCCACCGAGCGGAAGAGATAGACCTTGTTGAGATCTTCGATGCTGTACGCCGTGATCAGCAGATCGCCACCCGCCGTTTCCAGCACGTTGCCGCGCACCGCCACCGGTGCGTGCAGATTCGGGTGTAGCGGCTCGATGCCCGGCACACCATCCAGATACACCGGGTCACCCCAGGTCGCTCCCTCGTCTTCAGAGCGCCACACGGCAGTCCCCCGCTGAACCCCGTGCCACGGCCTATCGCCGACGCCGCGACCCGGTGGACAGCCCGCCGCGATCGCGGCGGGGACCAGCTCCTTCCGGTGGGTGCTGTGGACGAGGGTACCGTCACCAAGCCGGGTCAGATTGGGGCACTGGTACCCACCCAGGAAGACCTGAGGCGAGGACCAGGAAAGCCCCTGGTCCGACGACCGGATCAGACACGATTCGGTGGCGGGATGCCAGTGCCCGGCGTGGCCGTACTCAAGCCACGAAGGTACCCGGCGGAAGGCGACGACCAGCCCGCCCGCCTCATCGGCGACCACGGCTGGACCGGGACCGCAATAATACTGTGGGTCTTTGTAGACGACACGGTGGTCGATCATCTTCACCGGCACGCTATCTCACTCTCTCCCTCACTCACTCACCCCCGCTGTCCGGGTCGTGCCCGTCGTGGCCGTCGTGCGTCCGCGTCGTGCCGCCACAGCCATTGACGAGATCGCTGCGATCCCCATTTGTACGCAAACTTCAGCTCCCTCCCGCTACCGGGCTGGTTTCGGCGACGCCCGTGGCCTCCTCGAGCTCCGCCACACTGGCCACCGCCACCAGCACACTGCTCACGCCGTCGTTGCGCTGCACCCATTCGATGGCCCGAGAGGTCGGAGGCACGTTCTCTCCCGCCCGCGCCAGCTCTCCCCATGGGCCTGAAACGATGGGGTACACCAGCGCGAGATCACGGCGGATCGGCTCTCCCCGGGGCGCCAGTCTCACCACGTCTTCCTCGGTGGCGATCTCCCAGTCCGTGCCCACCTGCTCGGCCCAGTTCAGCCACTGACCGCCCAGAGCCTTCATGATCAGCACCCCCTTGCCCGCCTGGCGCGCCAGGTCGATCCCCGACTCCTGCCAGCGGCAGACGTAGTTGTAGATCACCAGGTCGCCATCGGTGTCGGGTTCGGGACCTCGCCGGGCGTAGGCTTCCTGGGCGGCACGGTAGTGTCGAATCAGGCACAGCGCCCGCACCTTGCCCGCCTGCTTCAATGCGGCGATGCGCTCACGAAGATCCTCGTTATCCATATAGACGTGGTGGTGGATGCGGAGAATGTCGATCGCCTCCCGCCGCAGGTTGCGGAGATTCCCATCGACGATTTCCTCGAGCTCTGCCGCGGCGGGTGCGCCACCCTTCGCCTTCAGTGAGAAGTTGCGCTCGTCGTCGGTTCCCTTCAGTTCGTCCGGGATGTGGATCTCGTCGCCGTACCCCATATCGAAGAGATTGACCCCCAGCTCTGCCGCGCGCAGGTAGATGCGACGCTTCTCCTCGGGAGACGGATGACCTTCAATCCCCTCGTATCGAGCCAGAAGTCCACCGAGCCCCATCTCGCTGAGCTGTAGATCCGTCCTGCCGAATGCGCGAGTTTTCAAGTCTCCATATCCCTCAGTTTGAACCACGAGCAGAACTCTCTCACGACGATCTGTCGCTTCCCTCTACCTCGCCCATCTTCTTGTAGATGTTGAGCAGCGTCAGGTCATCGCCCGGCATGAACTTGAACCCCCATCGACTCAGGCGATTTTCCAGCTTCTTCATCCAGACGAGGGAGCCTTTGTGCTGGTGGACCTCGCCGTCTATTTCGAATTCCATTTCAAAAGGAAGGTCTTCGGCCACTTCGAAGCAGACCCCCCCCCTCGGACAGATCGATGCCCTGCGCCTGAACCAGGCTGAAGTTGCCGATGAAAGTTATCGGCGTCCGAATCGCGTTCCTCTGTGTACGAGAGGTCCCAGGTCCCGCGGCCTTTTCCTTCTGAGCCTCGCCTTCAACACCCTGATCCGCTACCATTCTCCGCAGAGCTTTGACTTCATTGATGAGCTGCTCTCTGGTCTTCTCGTCGTCGTCCACACTCTCATCTCCCATGGCAGGAATTGGCGATTCGCCTATAGGCGGGTCAAGCGCAGTCCACGTGACCCTCTTTCCACCGCCCGAAGGCGACGTCCGACTGCCCGCCCTGGTTGATCTTCGACATCTTTTCACGCGTTTCCAGCCACATTCTTGTCCACGTTTTCGCATCGCGAAGTTCCTGGCCGGCGGGCTTCCCGCTCCGCACGACGAATCCGGGGAAAATCTCTCGCCCGGTGGTCTGTCCGATCGGGTTGTAACGAAGATCGAAACTCCAGCGGATTCGATCACTGACATTGGCAAGTGACCCGTGAACGGTGTGCTTGTGAAGAAAGATGACATCGCCGCGGCTGACAGGTAGGTTGACCGTCTTGTCCACGTCGAACAGCTTCTCCGGAATCTCTCGGCCGCCCTTTCCAAGGTAGTTGGCGCAGTGCGCCTTCAGGCCGCGGCGATGACTTTTGGGCACGACTTTCAACGGCCCCTGTTCCAAGTCGGTGTCGTCGAGCGAAAACCAGACGGTGAGCATGTTCGTCTCGTCCGCTGCTTCGATCACCACGCCGTTGTCCTGATGCCACTGGGTCGCTCCGAGGATAGGATCCCCGAACTGATTCACCGGCAGGATCGACTCGGGCGGCTTGATGCGGACATGCTGAACGGGGTTCGAATAGACCTCGGGACCGATGATGGATTCGACGGCATCTACCAGCTCATCACAGGTGAAGACGTCGAGGACGGCCTGACCGGACCAGAAGGGCGTGTCTGGTTGGACGTTCTGAAAAGGGAGCGAGAAGTCGAAGTGCTGCTTGTGAACGTCCCCCGTTTCGATGACGATCTTGATGAATCGCTCGCCGAACTCGAGATCCTCGAACGTTGAGGATATGTCTCCTCGCTCGTAGAGCTGGCGAGCCAGCGTGTCGAGAACGCCTTCGTATTCGGCGATTACGTTGTCGAGGACCCTGTGCGGAATGATGTTCGGAACAACGACGTAACCTTCCTCGCGGAAATGGTCCAGCTGTTCCTGGGTCAGATGTGGCATCGATAGAGGGCTCCTGAGTGTAACGGTCGTTTGAGCGTCAGCCGGCGTGGATTGGCACGCGCTGCATCGCCGGAAGTGACATACCCTCGGATCGGTGATGTTGCAGTAGGGATGCGCCACTTTCTGTCCGCGTTTCTCACAACGTCGGAGCATAACCGTAGAGCGAGGCGCCGCTCGGGACGCGAAGAGAAAGTGGGGTATGTCGAGAGCGCTCCGTTCAACGCCGTCGTCCTGTCCAATCTACGAAGGGCGATCGCCGCTGTCGATGGCAGGTGGCCCCCCACACCACCGACGCTGCATGAATAGCCTCGATCAAGGATCCGTGCTCTCGTGCGTGTTGATCGGCTTCAGCTTCGAAAGCGTCTCGTCGGCCATCAGGTGATCGACCGCTGACGACTGTACTGGCGCCGCCGCACCGGTCTCCCAGGGCCGTGTCGGCCACCACGGCGTCACCTCCCCTGCGGTCTCGGGCTCGACGGTCCCCCCGGGTGGCGGCATGACCACCTTCACCCCGGCCAACTTCGCGGCGGCGAGGATGCGCTCGATCGGTTCGGTCCAACCGTGCAGCGCGAGGTTGAAAAGCCCCCAGTGCACGGGAAGCATGACGCGGCCTCGCACAAGTTGGTGAGCCCGCACGGCTTGCTCCGGGCCGAGGTGAACATCCGCCCACAGCGCATTGTACGCACCGGACTCGATCAGAGTCAGGTCGAAGGGACCGAGCTTCTCGCCGATCTCAATGAACTCGTCCTGCATCGCCGTATCGCCACTATAGAACACGCGGTGCGTGGGACCGTTGAGCGCCCAACCCGCCCACAGCGTCGCGTTTTGATCGGTGAAGAGCACCGCGCGACCTGAGAAGTGGCGAGCCGGCGTGCATGTGATGGTGAGGTCTTTCACCCTGGTACTCTCCCACCAGTCAAGTTCGACGATGCGCTCCCTGGGCAGGCCCCAGCGCTCGAGGTGCGCGCCGACCCCCAACGGGACGATCCAGGGCACGTCGAGGTCGCGCATCCTGCGGACGGTAGGGTAGTCGAGGTGGTCGTAGTGGTCATGCGAAATGATGACGCCATCGAGATCGGGCAGATCCTCGAGTGCCAGAGGGGGTGCGAAGAAGCGCTCGGGGCCCATCCAGGTAAATGGCGAAGTGCGCTCGCCCCAAACCGGGTCGACCAGCAGGCGACTCCCGTCGATTTCGATGAGCAGTGTCGAGTGTCCGAGCCACGTGACGCGCAGCCCCGAGCTCGGTGCGGTCTCGAAGAGTTTCGCCGCTGTCTTCACAATGACGATTGGCTCATCAGGCAGCCGGTAATCGGAGCCGCCGAAATCCATTGCCTCATCATTTTCCCGACAGATCCGTCCACCCGCTCGAGACGGTTATCGAACGACGAGCCCTTCCACTGGGCGGAGGTTTGTATTCGCTCGAGTCGCTTGCCCGTCGGACTCGCACCGGGAGCATCACCTGCGCTTGTAACGATGCCGACGATTACGATCACACCGACGATGGCAAGTACCCCGAGGACTTTGGACGCTTTCACCATTACCTCTCGAGCCCCGGTCTCGCTGCTAATCTCGCTCTCGCCCTCCTTGTTCCACCTCACGAGACGCCTTGACAATGGCAGCTACTCAACGGACCTTACGCGCAGGTGCTTGAAGAACGCCACTTCACCTGCGGAGATACTGATGTTACCCGTCGCATCGGTCACGTGGAATCTGTTGTCACCCACCCATCCATTCCTGCAAGACCCAAGATCTCAGTGAGTACCGAAGACGAAAAGGTAGTCGCGATGGCCCGCGCCGACGGCATCGCCATTCTGCCCGACCTGCTAGATGCCGACGAGCTAGCGAAAATCCGCCGCCAATTCGACCAAGCCTACCTCGACACCGGCAAGGGGCCGGGCAAACCGGGCACACGCGATAGCATCTCTGGTGAAGCCTTGCTCCGCTATCCGGCCCTCGCCAATCTCTTCATCCATCCGCGTATTCTCGACATCGTCGCCGCCATCCTCAGCGACGATAACCCCTGGCTCTGGCAGCTGAAAACCAACCGCTACACCCCCGAACATCCCGGCGTTCGAAAACATACCGATGGCTTCCCGGGTGAAATATCGCCGCCCTTCACGCGCCAGGCGATGGCCGTCTTCCTCGACGATATCTCGGTCGACTCGGGCGCCCTGACCTATGTCCGCGGCACCCATGCGCTCCACTACGAAGACCCTGCGGTCCCATCGCGCCAGGCGCCCTCCAAAGAAAATATTGAACTCGGCGAGTACATACCGGCCGAACTCAAAGCCGGCAGCGTGCTCTTCCGCGTCCCCGAAGTCTGGCACGCCGTCATCCCCATTCACCATCTCCGCCGCTACGTCACGGGTTCCTACGCGACCCGCGGCGAGGTGAGCGTGATGATGGCAGAGAAGATCAGAGGGGTTAGCGAGAAAAGGGCGTCGGTTCCCGCAGTCGAAATCCCTGCCGAATTCCGCAAGATCCTTTCGTATTGACTGTGGCGCGCCTATAGCCTTGCAGTCGCCGGGCGCTTGAACACTGGTCCGAGCTCGGTGGACTCCGTCTTGCTGAACCGATAATCGCCAGCGTCGAACCCGGCCAGCTGCTCGGGCTTCTTGGCGTTGTTGTCGATGATCCAGCGCGCCATCAGCCCTCGTGCGTATTTGGCGAACAGTCCCATGACCCTGTACTCTCCCTTCGACTCATCCTTGAACACGGGGTGCACGACCGGGCACGACAGCTCCTTTTCCTTCACCGACTTGTAGTATTCAGCACTGGCCAGATTGCAGATCCAATCCGGCCGCTCAGCCGCCAGCGCCTCGGTGATTGCGCTACCCCAGAACTCGTACAGGTTCTTCCCCTTCCGCGTCTTCAGCTTCGTACCCATTTCCAGGCGGTAGGGCAGGATCAGGTCGCAGGGCTTCAGCACGCCATAGAGCCCCGACAACATGCGGATGCGCGCCTGCGCCCGCTCGATCTGCCGCGCCTTCATCGAGGCGACGTCCAGGCCCTGATAGACATCGCCCGTGAAAGCCCATAGGGCCTGCTTCGCCGGTGGCGGGGAGCCGCCCCTTGGCATAGCCTTGCCCATTTGTCGTTGGATGAGGGCGGGATCGAATTGCTGATAGCGCGCGTAGTTCAGTTGCGCCAGTCCCTTGCTCAGCCCCATGAGCTCGGCCAGGTCCGATGCCTTCTTCTTCCGCAGCACGCGGGACAACCTGGTGGTCTGTTCGTCCAGAAAGGATGGCAGTCCGGTTTTTTTGGTCGGTGCCGGTGTCTCGAAGTCGAGTGACTTAGCGGGGGATAGCAGAATCAGCATGGGGTTCCTCCGTTTGTTGGGTGTAGCTGTCGGCACTCAGGTTGGTCAACTACGGGATTCTCAAATCTCTTACATGAATGAGGATGCTGTTCCTCGGCTTCGCCCTAGGCGCAGTCACCCAGAGGCGTAATACCACATCCGCGCTTGGGAACATGATTCGAAGATATAACTGACGGAATTCACCGCAACTGAATCGATCCCGTCAAGATAACAGCTACAGGCCGTCTTCAGGGTGCTCGTCTGCTTCACTCGTCTGGTTCACTCGTCTACTCGTCTACTCATCTGGCGCCTCAGGCCTGGGTAGGCGTCCAGCGCTCAACAGGTAAATCACACCCACTAGAGCGATGGTGGCGCCGAAG
>Ga0066376_10000611_pt1 | contig 33412 bp, 28 predicted proteins | sample Knorr_S15_td_Bot_FD_77009 | JGI IMG/M metagenome (GOLD analysis project Ga0066376, IMG submission 77009) | Marine microbial communities from Southern Atlantic Ocean transect - Knorr_S15_td_Bottom_ad_5009_LV_A | ecosystem: Environmental > Aquatic > Marine > Oceanic | place: Southern Atlantic... | reverse complement strand
TGACTTTTTAACTCCTCCTAAATCGGCGCAGACCTATGGCCAAAGAAAATAAGCGGCGTAGCCCTCGGGAGGAAATCAAAGCCCCGTTGGCCTTGGTTTTGGCAACCGGTTCCTTGAAGGGGGAAACAGTGGATTTGTCTCGGGAAGGGGTACTGATTAAAGCCAAAGGTCAGGTGACCATGGTTTTGAATTTGCACGGCCGAGAATATCGAGGTCGTTTAGTGCGGGCCACGCCATTGGAAAATGACGAAACCGCCTACGCCATTGAGTTGGATGACCCGTTCGAAGGGGTGGAAGCCTCTGAGCCTAGTTAAATGAACTTCACCATCTTGTTATTGAGCTTCGTTCTATTCGGCTTGGCTCTCTTGGGAATGGCCGTGGGGGTCTTAGTGAAAGGACGGAATTTAGCCGGCTCCTGTGGTGGAAAAATCATCATTGACGAAGATCTTGAGGATTGCGTTTGCGTCGTCAAAGAGGCCGAGATGTGCCCCAGTGATGAGGAAAACGATTTGGTTCGGCTGGCTCAAATTGGCAATCCGAGTCGTAAGGATTTTCACATTCATCCGGGGCGTGCCAGCGACCCACCGCTCGACGTCTAAAGCCGCGGTTCTGGAAAGCGGTCAGTACGGAGGGTTTTAAAGCCGTCCGCTTGGCGCAAAATAAACATGGCTTGAGCTTGGGGAAAATGTTTTTCCAGGAGGTCCATGCCTAAAGCTGGTTTTAATACAGAAAGGGTGGTGGCGAGTGCATCCGCCGTCATGCTGTTGGCTGCTACGACGGTCACTGATGCAATCCCAGAGGCTGCCGGATAACCCGTGCGGGGGTCCAGAATGTGAAAAACCCGTTTGCCTTCCAACATACGGAAGTTTCGGTAATCCCCACTGGTGGCAATGGCTTGATTGTGGAGCGGTAGCACCATTTCTAAATCTGTCCCAAATCCAGAATAATCCGCTGGCCGTTCCACCCCTACGGCCCAAGCCACGCCGGGAGATTTTTCCCCTTGGGTACGTAATTCACCGCCGACTTCAATAAGGAAGTTCTTCAGGTCGGTGTCCAACAACACTTGATGGACTTGGTCTACCCCGAGTCCTTTGGCGAAAGCGGAGAAGTCTAAGGCTACTCCCGCGCTTGATTTGGAAATGCCGGACTGGTCCGCATTCCAATGGATTTTCTGCCACCCAACCATTTCCAGTAAGCCAAGGATTTCTTCCGTGCTCGGTGCCTCATCCTTTCTTTGAGCGGGGCCAAAGGACCAAGCATTGACTAGCGGCATCACGGTGGGGTCAAATGCACCAGCGGATTTTTCGGCTAAATCCAACCCAAAACGAAGCAAGTCGGCGGTCAGAGGATTGAGAGGAATCACCTGGTTCACCTTGGCACGGTTAAATCGGGATAAATCAGAGTCTGCTTTGTAAGTAGACATGGTCCTGTCCACTTCATCTAAGGCACCCTGGATTTGGGCTTGCATTCGTCCTGCTGGAGGAAGTTCCTGTCCAGGCCGACCACGAATCGTGGCATGCCAAGTTGTTCCCATGGTGCTACCGGTGAGCATGAGGGTGGAAGTTTCCGGAGGACTGGAAGTTCCGTTACAAGCGCTGGCAAAAAACAGCGCAAAAAACCAGAGGACTTTGGTCTTAGCCGCCAAAGTCATCCAAGAAGACGTCTTCAGGTTCCACGCCAAGGTCAATCAACATGTGAATGACAGCCTGGTTCATCATGGGCGGGCCACACAAGTAGTACTGGCACTCTTCTGGCGCTTCGTGTTCATTGAGGTAAGAATCCATAAGCACTTGGTGAATGAAACCGGTTTTTCCTTTCCACTGGTCTTCATCCAGTGGGTCAGAAAGCGCTAGATGCCATTCGAAGTTGGGGAACTCTGCCTGAATGGCGTCAAACTCTGCGGTGTAAAAGGCTTCCCGAAGTGAACGCGCGCCGTACCAAAAGCTGACCTTTTTACTGGTCTTTTCGGTACGGAATAGGTGCATCAAGTGGGAGCGCATCGGGGCCATGCCGGCGCCACCGCCGATGAACACCATTTCGCGGTCATTTTGCTTGAGGAAAAAGTCTCCAAAAGGACCACTAATGGTGACCTTATCACCGGGCTTCTGGTCAAAAATGTAGGAAGAACCTTTGCCAGTAGGAGTGCCTTTGGGGGCACGCGGGGGTGGAGTGGCAATCCGCACATTCAACATGATGCGGTTACCTTCGGCGGGGTAAGAGGCCATGGAATAAGCCCGCTCCACGGTATCGGTAGTTTTGGAATGAATGTCCCAAAGCTTGAAATTGTCCCAGTCTTCGCGGTATTCATTTTCTACCTCAAAGCCTTGGTAGGGGATGTCGTGAGGAGGGATTTCAATTTGAATGTAGCCGCCGGATTCATAATCGATGTCCTCACCCTCAGGTAATTGAACAATGAGCTCCTTAATAAAAGTGGCTACGTTCCGGTTTGACACCACTTCGCATTGCCATTTTTTCACCGAAAATATTTCCGCCGGGACTCCAATCTCCATGTCCTCTTTGACTTTTACTTGGCAGGCCAAGCGCCAATTTTCTTTGGCTTCACCACGGGAAATATGACCTTCTTCGGTGGGAAGCAAGCTCCCGCCGCCGCTATGAACCTGCACCTTGCATTGACTGCAGGTGCCGCCGCCACCACATGCGGAAGGTACAAACAATTTCTTTTCCGCCAATGTGGTGAGCAAAGTGCGGCCGGCGTTGACCGTTAAAGCGTTCCCTCTGTCGTCGTTAATGACCAGTTGAACGGCACCCGAAGAAACGAGTTTGCTCTTGGCCCAAAGAATGACAAAGACCAAGGCTAGGACCATTGCCGTTAACATGCCGACCCCGAAATAAATGGTGGTGTAGTCCATTAGGAAATCAGAGTTGGATACCGGCGAAGAGCATGAAACCCATGGCCATGAGGCCGGTGGTGATGAAGGTAATCCCCAAGCCGCGCAGTCCGGGGGGAACATTGGAATAGCGAAGTTTTTCGCGAATGGCTGCCAAGGCGATGATGGCCAACCAAAAACCAATCCCTGAGCCGATGCCGAATACGGTGCTTTCAGCCAAGCCGTATTCTCGCTGCACCATGAACAAGGAAGAGCCAAGAATGGCACAGTTCACTGCAATGAGCGGCAGAAAAACTCCTAAGGCGGAGTAAAGAGCGGGGGAAAATTTCTCTAACGCCATTTCTACAATTTGAATGACAGCCGCAATGACGGCGATGTAAGCAATAAAGCCAAGGAAAGAAAGGTCAATTTCCATGGCAGATTCCTTGCCCAGCATCCAGCCCAAAGCACCTTCTTTCAGTAGATAGTGAAAAACTAAATTATTGAGCGGGGTGGTGACCGCCAAAACGAAAATCACCGCTAATCCTAAGCCCATGGCGGTATCCACTTTCTTGGAGACTGCCAAGAAGGAACACATGCCCAAGAAAAAAGCGAGGACAATGTTCTCAACAAAAATGGCTTTGAGCGCAAGGTTGATGAGTTCCATTAGTTACTGTCCTCCTGCATTTCAGTACTGAGGGTGCGCTGTAACCAAATGAGTAGGCCAATAATGAAAAAGGCACCAGGAGAAAGCACCATCAAGCCGTTGGGGAAATACCAACCGCCATTATTGACGCTTTCCATGACGGTGTAGCCTAAAAGTTTTCCAGAACCGAGAAGTTCGCGGAAAAACCCAACGATGATGAGAATGGCTGAGTAACCCATGGCGTTGGCAAATCCATCCATGGCAGATTTCCATGGCGGATTGCCCATCGCAAAAGCTTCGGCCCGGCCCATCACAATGCAGTTGGTGATAATGAGGCCGACGAACACCGAAAGCATTTTGCTCATTTCAAACAGATAGGCTTTCAGGATTTGGTCCGCAACAATCACCAAGGAAGCAATGATGGCCAATTGGGTGATAATGCGGATGCTGCCCGGGATTTTGTTTCTCAATAAAGAGATAAAAACATTGGACAGAATTAACACGAAGGTGAGGGCGGCGCTCATCACAAACGCCGGCTCTAACTTGGTGGTGACGGCAAGCGCCGAACAAATCCCAAGCACCTGGAGGGTGATAGGGTTTTGCAGGTGGAGCGGGTCCAGCAGAATCCCTTTGGTTTCTTTATTCATCAGTTGACCTCCCGCATTTTTTGAAGGAAGGGACCATAACCAGCGTCACCTAGCCAAAGCTTGACCATGTTGCCGACCGCCACACTGGTGATGGTGGCGCCGGAAATCCCATCAACCTCAAATTCAGGGGACAATACTTTGCCTTGTTTCACCACATCCAGAACGGGTAGGCCTTGGGCATCAAAACAGGTTTTGCCCGGCCACTTGGCTTGCCACAGCGGGTTTTCAATTTCTCCACCCAATCCAGCGGTTTCTAGGTGCTCATAGAAAGTGATGCCGATGACTTTTCCGGTGTTCAAATCGATTGCCAAAAATCCACGCAGTAGGGACCAAAGCCCATTGCCATAAATCGGCAAAACCAAGCATTCTTTGCCCGGAGTTTGGACTTGGTAAGCAATCAAAGTCTTGGGCATGCTTTTAAGGGAAATTTTCTTGGCCCTTTTTCCCCAGGCATCCCCCTTCTTGGGGAAGGTCATTTCGGCTTTTCGAGGATCAAATTTCCAAACGTTATCGACGCTAGCCGACTTAGCGGTAGCTTGGTCGAAAACAAATACCTTAATATTTTTAAAGACTTCCTCCACCTGTTCATGGGTGGGTTTTTCGTCATGACTTATCAATTGGGCTACTCGTAGCACATTGACTTGCTTGTCCAACAATCGGTTGGCATCTTGGCGCTCTTTGAGTCCAACCGCCAAGGAACTCACGGCAGTGGAGCAAACTAGGCAAAGGCCGATGGCGAAACCAACGATGTATTTATTACTGAATTCCAAGGCGCTTCTCCCGGCGTTTGATGTTGGCTTTTACTACGTAATGGTCAATGGTTGGAGCGAACACATTCATGAAAATAATGGCTAGCATCATGCCTTCCGGATAGGCCGGATTGAGCACCCGAACCAGGACGGTGAGGATGCCGATGAGGGCGCCGTAAATCCACTTGCCGCGGCCAGTTTGAGCGGCAGACACTGGATCCGTGGCCATAAAAACGGTGCCGAAAGCAAAGCCACCCACCACGAGATGCCAATGCCAAGGTAATGCCATGTAATGCGCATCACTGGGGGACAGGAAGTTCAGCAATTCGGTCATGCCGAACATGCCCAGCAAAGTGGCTAGCATGATTTGCCAAGAGCCCACTTTGGAAACGATCAAGATGAAAGCGCCAATCAGACAAGCCAGGGTGGATGTTTCCCCCATGGAGCCTGGTATCACCCCGATGAATGAATCCCACCAGCTCAGGCCCGCTGTGGCGGCGTTGCCATCTAGATAAAAATTGGCGAGTGGAGTAGCGCCGGAGTAGCCGTCGGCCCAATTTTCCATGCCGCCGACCCACACATTATCACCAGACATTTGACCGGGATAGGCGATGAACAAGAATAAACGGCCAGTGAGAGCAGGATTGAGGATATTCATGCCAGTTCCGCCAAACACCTCTTTGCCAATGACGATACCGAAGCTAATTCCCAAGGCAACTTGCCATAGGGGAATGCTGGGCGGCATCACCAGTGGAAAGAGCAGGGAGGTGACTAGAAACCCTTCGTTAATTTCATGTTTGCGGACCAGAGCAAAGAGGGTTTCAAAGGCACCGCCAACTGCCAAGGTCACTGCGTAAACCGGTAAGAAAGACCATGCGCCTTGGATGACCGCGTCCAGGATGCCGACGTCGGCGCGGGCGGCGCCTGCTGCCATGAGTTCCTGCACCCCGGTGTTCCAAAAAGCCATCAAGGTGGCTGGAACCAAGGCATAAACCACCATCATCATGACTCGTTTTAAGTCAGCTCCATCACGGACATGAGCACCGCAGGTGGTGGGGGTAGCCGGAGTGAAAAGAAAACTTTCACCAGCTTCAAAAAGCGGGTAAAGTTTTTCTAATTTTCCACCCTTTTCAAATAGGGGGGCAACCTTTTGCAGCTGTTTGTGGAGGAATTTCATCTTAACCCTCCTTTTCAATGCGAGTCAGCATATTGCGAACCAAAGTGGAAATCTCAGTTTTAGAATGGTCTGCGTATTCACAAAGTGCCAAATCTTCTTCGACCACTTCCAGGACGCCTAATTTTTCAGAGCCCATCAAGTCATTCGAAGCCAATGCTTTAATCAATTGGGTGGGAAGAATGTCCATCGGCATGAGTGGTTCCCATGCACCAATGGGAACGATGGCCCGAGGGCTACCGTTGGAATCCACATTCATGGCAAACTTGCGGCGGAAGAATTTGGAAAACACCGCGTTGCTGACGGTGTGAGTGCCGGCCAATGGGTTGGGCCAATCCACGAACTTTTTGTGGGTTTGGCTGTCCAAAAGAGTGACCTGGTTGGACCTTGCTCCCAAGTAAGCTTGCGGGGAACTTCCTTCGGAGTGCAGTCCAGAAAGCACGCAACCCGAAATCATGCGGGTTTCTTCGGCGTTACTTTCATCCTTGGTGATTTGGGCTAGGTCTGCGCCTTTGGCTACTCGCAGAAGGCGGGGATTATGGGCGGCTGGGCCAACCAGAGCGATGACTTTTTGGGTAGCCAACTTGCCGGTGGCGAGAAAATCACCCAAGTCCGCGACCTCTTGGTAGCCAACGTGCCAAGCTTTCCGGTCACCACCGACCGGACTTAGGGAGTGAATATGCACCCCAGCATTACCGGCAGGATGCGGACCGGAAAAAGTTTGCACCTGGATGTCGTCGGCGGTGAGTGCCGACCAATCTTCCCCCGCTTTGTGGCACAGCCAAACCGGGCAATCAACGAGGTTTTTTAGCGCTTTGATGCCGGTTTGGAAAGCGCTTTCTCTGCCCGCCAATACCGTCAATGGGGATGGCGCTAACGGCCGCGTGTCCATGGCGGTGACCAACAAAGCTTGGGGTTCATCGCCGAGCCGAGCCACGCTGTCAAACGGGCGTTGACGAAGGGCGGGCCACCAACCGGTTTTGGCTAACTTGCTGCGCCATAGTTGCTGACTATCCGATTCCCCTGGGATTTCCAATTCCACTTGCGAAGAATCTGCTTGGCAATCCACGCTTACCGAAAGTAAACGCCGACGTTCTCCGCGATTGACTTCGGCAACCTTGCCGCAGGCCGGGGAGGTAAACAAGACTTCGGGGTCTCGTTTGTCATAGAAAAGTGGCGTGCCGATTTGGACTTGGTCACCGGAGCGGACCAACATCTTGGGTTTGATACCGACAGCTTCCTGGGCCAAGACTGCAATGCGGGTAGCAGTTGGACCGTTCTCGATGGCAGTCTCAGTGAGACCGCCAGCGATGGGAATGTCGAGCCCTCGCTTGATGCGAATCGCGGACATCGAATGTTAGATGGACAGAGGGGTTTGGCGACGGATCTGACCACGATTCGACCCAACAGGAATGATGGGAAGGCGGCCGAAATTAAGCCGCAGATTGTACTTCTTTCTGACTCTAATTGGGCATTTTCCAATCAAAGACAGTTTCTTGCCCTTGGAGAATTTGGATGGGTTCGGTTTCGAACATTCTTAAGCTCTCCACTTCCACTTGGAATGAGATTGTGAGGGTGTACTCCCCGGCGGGGACGGTGGAAAAGAAATAATTCCCGGCGGTATCGAAGGTGGAATGGAGATAAGCATATTCCCCCTCTTTGGTGGGTTGCAGGCTGAGCGAAGCCATGGAGGTAAAGGTGGTTTCGGCTGGAAGGTTAAGGATTTGTCCTTTCAAGGAGCCCGAAGCCTCCAGGGTGATGACCCCTAGATTTTGGAACCCGCGTGCAGGCAAGGATATGGTTTTAGATTTCCAGTCCAAATGCTGGCTGGCTTTGACGTGAACCCTCCACTGCCCTTCCTGGAGATGGTGGAAGGCAAAGAAGCCCGTCTGATTTGTTTTCACATAGGCACCCGAAGGAGCGTAGTCGTAGATTTCACCATCCATGGAAAAGGTGAGGGTATGAATACTTCCAGGGGAAGAACCTTCTTTCTCCACTAGGACAGGGTGGAGGCCTACTTTTGCATTCGGAATTGGGCCGCCAAGTCCCCAAACCTTTCCCTCAAGTCGGCCGTGATTGAGTTCCACAGTCAACAAGGTTTCGCCCTCGACGACAAAAACGCGTTGTTTGTGCGGAGGGGCGGCAATGGGAGGCCGGACACTGACTTCATATTCAATGGCATCCAATTTGCCGATAAGTGCGATTCCGTCTGGGCCGGTTCTGCCGTCACCCTGTCGGCCAGACAGGCTCAATTCCCGGTATAGGTCTATGGTTTCATCCATGGAAATTGACCTTTCTTTCTCGTTAAAGGCACGTAGATCGATATTTGCCCGTGGTACCGGGATTCCTCCATCCAGCACCAAAACTCTTAGAGTGCATTCGGTTGGGAGTTGGCATTCAATGGCAGATGTTTCGCCGGCCTTTATTTGGAGTGGCCAGCGCTCTTTCTCATTGGCCTCCCTTTCTATTCCAAAGAGACGTAATTCACCGGGGCCACCCATTAATTGATCAAAGGTGGCTTGACCATTTTTACCAGTTTTCTCAACGTAAATTTCGGCGAACTCAGGTTGGGCTTCACTAGAAAAGCAAAGACTTTTGTAGGTTGCCGGGGAGCCGTCGGCATTCAAAAGGGTGACTTTGAGTACGGCGGCTTTTTCAAGCACGACAGGGAGGACTGTTTCTGTACCTGGAGGGGTAAATTCCTGGTGTAATTTGACCCAACCCTTTTTTGAAACACTAAGGGAATGGACTTTGTTCTGGAGACCGTAAACCATCCATTTGCCATTTTCATCCGTGGTTCCCCTGCGGATGTCTGCTCTTTTAGAAAACTCGTAGGGGAAGCTTTGCAAGGATTGGTGTTCTAACTGCCGAAGAGAATCTTCAACCCGAATGTAAGCTCCCGCAATAGGTTTTCCGTCCGGGTCTTGGGCTAACAGGGTCCATCCCTGCACCTTTGGAAGTTCAATCTCCAGAAATTTCCCATTTTGTTCAATTTGAATGTTAAGGCTAAGGGCTCCAAATTGAGAGCTAAGGCTCAATTTAGCTTCACCAGGGGAGAGTTCCTTGAAGAGGAATTTGCCATCTTTGTCGGTAATGGCTGAAGTGGTAGAAAAATGACCTAACGGCCCTTTAGTGGAATAAAGGACTTTGGCCTTGGTTATAGGTTGTTGCGTCCAATCAGTAATGCGGCCTTCTAACTGGCAGACGGGCAATAATTCCACTTTTATAAATGTATTGGCGCTTACAATTTGGGGTCGGAAGTCAAGGTATCCGGGGGCGGAGACTTGCAAGGTTTTTGTGCCCTTCTCTGGCATACCGCTACAGGTGAAATAGCCGTCTTGGTTTACTCCAATCCCTTCCCCTTCATTTACCCCTGGGATGGAAAGCTGAAAATAGAGTGAGAGGTCATCCAGTCGTACCCGGGCCGAGGGAATGGGACTTCCTAGGTGATCCACTACTTGGCCTTGTATTGTGAGTCCCGCATCAACTTCCAAGAAGAGATTGAGGTTCTGGTTTAGGAGTTTTACGTTTTGCGTCGTGGTTACCCACCCCTGCGGCGCTGCTTTGACGTTGTATTCGCCAGGGGTGAGCCCGAAAAAATGAAACTCACCATTTGCATTGGAAATGCTGATGTCTAAGGGCGCTGTCCAATTGAGAGGATTGTCCGAGGCAGGGTTTTCAAGGAGAATCATCTGCTTGAGAAGGGGATTTTGGTTGAAATCGGTCAATTTTCCGCGGATAGAAAATGCCGGAAATAGGGTGATTGGCCCTAAATCAAAATCTTCCTCTTTATCCCAGTTGAAAAGTTCTACCTCATTCCGAGTCCAGTGTTCTCCGCCTGCTTTGAGCCAATGAGGTTCTTGCTCATTTAGGGGAACGCGGACCACTCCTTGGTCATCGGCTTCAAATACAAGGTAATCCAATGCACCGGATTGGATGGTCCAGCCAGCTGAATTCATCAACCGGTCATGATTTCTCATCGCAAGCCACGCAAAGGCACCTTTGGCAGGAGAGCCGTCTGGGGCCAACAGTTGGGCGGTGACCCAAGGGCCGGCATCCACAGCGACTAGATCCGGCCGCTCGATTTTGGTCCGAGTTGGTGGCGGGATATTTTCAGAATTTTGGGCCTGGAGGCTGGTTGCGAACTGGTCGGAAATGGCGGCAGTTGCCGGACTTTCTTCCAATTCAGGGTCATTGGTGATGAGGACCGGAGCTGAGGAAGGGGTGAGAAATATCCATCCCACCCCCAAAAGGATGAAAAGTATGAGAGGAAGTAGCCAACGCATTCTAAATTGCGGCAGAATGAGCGGGATGAAAAATGCTCCCCTGCTGCTTTGCATTCTAGGGCTCTTGGTCCTTTGGGTGACAGCCCCTTTTGCCACATCTCACCGTGACGACAACCGGGAGGATTTACTTGCCGCCTCTCAACAGACCTCGGTGCTAGCTCAACAAGTGTTGGAAGCCACCGTCCACTTTGTTCAAGTGGTAAAAAGAGGAGAGGGCGGGAAAATTGAACGTGGCTCCGGCTCCGGCTTTGTGGTGGATTCGGTCAAGGGATGGGTGATGACCAATCACCACGTGGTGGGTGAGGTGGGCTCCGTTTTGCGGGTGCAGTTACGGGATGGCCGCATATTTGACGGCACCGTGGTGGGGTCTGATGCGCGGACCGACGTCGGCGTGGTACGGATTCCCGAAGGCGTAGTACGGCATCAATTGGCGTGGGGAGATTCCGAAGCTTTAAAAAATGGCGAATGGGTCATGGCGGTTGGAAATCCCCTCGGTTTGGTAGGGACTTCCAGTTTGGGCATCGTCAGTGGACTTCATCGCGAATTAAAATTGCGGCCGAATTTCTTGTCCGATTTCATCCAAAGTGATGCTTTTATTGATCGCGGTTCTTCAGGCGGACCTTTGGTAGATATGGCCGGCCGAGTTGTAGGAATTAACACCGCCATTGAGGGCAGCGCCTGGCAAGGGAAAGGCTGGGCGGTGCCGACCCATTTGGCGCGGCCAGTTGCCGAAGCCATTTGGGAAACTGGCGAAATGGAGCGCGGGTGGATGGGGTTGATTCCTGAAGATCTGGACAGTGCTTATGCTGCTCAAGTGGGGATGAAGTCGGCGCATGGGGTCAGGGTGAAGAATGCAAAAGACGGCTCTCCTAGCCGCAAAGCGGGCTTGCAACGAGGGGACGTGCTCCTTTCAATGGATGGGGTACCGCTATTCAGTACTGGCCAATTGCGGGCTCGGGCTGGGGTGTTGGTACCCGGAAAAACCGTTTCCTTTGAGATTTGGCGTAATGGCGGGACCCAGGTGCTTCGGCTGCAAACGGTGGCGCGGCCAAAATAAAAATGCGGCAGCCGGATAAAGGCTACCGCATTTTTTCTCATCCCCTAATCTCCCCCCTAAGGAAGCTCAGGAACCCTATTTACGCACGACGGGAGTCAAGGTTACTGAAAAAATTAATTTTCTGCAAATTCCGGTTTGATGGCACTGTGGGTGGAGGCGCTGGCCTCCGGCGGAACGGAACCCAAAGTTTCCGGCAAGTCCATGCGTTCGGCACCGAAAAACTTTAAAGGGTTGTCCCAAACCAAGCGTTGGATGTCCTCCCGATTGGCACCGCGGCTTTCTAAGAGAGCGGCAGTTTTGGGAACGTTGAGAGGGTCCGCTTTACCCCAGTCCGCACTGGAATTGAGTAGCATGCGCTCGGTGCCGTGGTCGAAAAATAAATTGGCGAATCGCTCAGCAGTCAACTTGGTTTCTGGATAGACCGTGTGGCCCGCCCAATAGCCCCGCTCCAAAATCATGGCGGTGGTTTCTTCGGTGGAGTGGTCAATGATGGCCTGTTCGGGTGGTACATCCAAATCTTTCAAAACATCCATGGTCCGGATTGTGCCGCGTAATTTGTCGCGATGCGGGGTATGAACCAGGATGGGTAAGTTGTGAGCCAAACCCATTTCCACTTGTTTAATGAAGGCAGTTTCTTCGGCATCGGTGATGCCGTCGTAACCTAGTTCGCCGATGGCTACCACCCCCTTGCGGGTGAGAAATTCGGGCAGCATTTCTAAAACTTCGGCGGCCAATTTTTCGTCATTTGCTTCTTTAGGATTGAGGCCGATGGTGCATCGGTGATGAATGCCGAAGTCCATGGCTCGGCTGGGCTCAAATTCCAAAATACCGGAAAAGTAGTCCCGGAAAGTGCCGGCAGTGGTGCGGGGCTGACCTAGCCAGAAAGAAGGCTCCACCACCACCCGGACGCCGGCCAAATACATGGCTTCATAGTCATCGGTGGTGCGTGAAAAGCAGTGAACGTGGGGATCGATGTATTTCATCGTGATTTCGAACAGGTCATTTTACCCCTTTCCCGCCGACTCTTTGGACTCTTTGGACTCTTTCGCCTTCTCCAAGGCGTCCATCGCGGTGTTGACCGCTTTGCTGACCTGGGATGCAGTCATCCCGGTAAGGAGTTTCAGGCCCTCGTCGATGTGGGTGACCGAGTGAATGTGAAATTGGCGCTTGCGAACTGCGGTAATAATTTCTTGGTCTAACATCAAGTCATTCACGTTGGCATGCGGTAGCAAAATCCCTTGGGTGCCAGAGAGTCCGCGGGCGTTACATAGTTCGAAAAAGCCGCGAATTTTTGCGTTCACTCCACCGACTGCCATGACATTACCTTTCATGTCTACGGCTCCGGTGACCGCCAAGTCTTGGCGGAGGGCGAAGCCACCTAAAGCGGAAAGCAATGCATAAACTTCAGTGGAGCTTGCGGAATCACCGTCTATGGGTCCGTAACTTTGGTCAAATGCCAAGGAGACTTTGTAAGGAAGGGTGCGAGTTCGGCCAAAACGATGCCGCATATAACTTTCCAGCATCAAAACGCCTTTGTTATGTATGGGTCCGGATAAATCTACATCTCGTTCAATGTTGAGATAGTTTTCTTCGCCGGCGCCGACCACCGCGCTCACCCGGGCAGGTCGGCCGAAGGAAACTGGCCCCAAGCCAACGACGGTCAACCCATTGAGAGAGCCGATGCTGGTGCCTTCGGTATCTAGCCGATAAATCCCTTCCAGCACATCTCGGAGATGCCATTCATGGTCCAAAGCATGAAGGTTGCGGTAGCCAATCCGGGATTCTTCTACGGCGGCCTTATCGACCCGCCTTTTGCCTTTTCTTTGGGCATAGAAAGAAGCTTCCCGGGCGTAATCCGACATGACTTCAAAGCGGGCCGAGAGACGATTACGGCGGCCGGCGTCAGTCACCGCCCTTTCGACTAATGCCTGGAGACCGGTTTTAGAGAAAGGCAAAAGTCCTTCGTCGGCAATGCGTTCCTTAATGCAGTCTGAGAAAGCCGACACGTTTTTTTTGTGGAGGGGCAGGGTGTCTTTAAATTCTGCTTTGACTTTAAAAATCTGCGGGAAATCAAAGTCATCGTCGTGCAGGAATTCATAAAGGGAGGAATCGCCGACCAGAATCACTTTTAAGTCCAGCGGAATGGGGGCTGGCCGGGCGCCGGTAATGCCTAAAGGAGACAAAGATTCCAAAGCGTGGATTTCAAGCAGTCCGGTTTGCAGGGTGCGCTTTAAAGCGCGCCAAACTTCGGCTTCTTTGAAAACATCCCGGGCATTCAAAACCAAAAATCCGCCATCCGCTGCGAGCAAGGATCCGGGCCGGACGGCTTCATGAATGTGGCCCATGCCTTCGCGCATTTTGGAGCGCTCCAAGGTGCCGAACAGTTTGGAGTAGTTGGGGTGCTGTTCGTAAACAATGGGGCAAGCGTCGGCGCTGCCGGAGCGAATGGTATTCACCGCAAAAACTTCCAAGCCGATGGCCTCAGCGTCTTGGTTGGCATTTCCGCGCAGGAAAAGTTGCGGCTGATTGACGGCGTGCATGGCGCAATCTCCAAGCCAGCTTCCGAGGGGCAAGTCTGCGTCTAGCTCCTCAGCCAAAGCTAGGGTCAAACTCTCTACCGCCTCTTGGACGACTTCGGCGTCCTGGGCTTGGGATTCACGGAGCAAGCGCAATGCCAAGGAGCGAGATTTACGTTGGGTGACCCGCAAGGCGGTCAAGGCATCCTCTCTTAAGGCAAAGAGTTTTTCCTTTTGCTTGGCCGACGGCCGATGGGATTTTGGCAGTTCGTCTAGGGCTTGGGGCGGGATGGGCTTGTCTCCAATCCGGAAGAAAATATCGCGGGTGGATTTCCCTTTTTGTTCCAGGCTCACTAAATCCAGGCCTTGAGCTTGGAGACGAGTGCCGAAGCGACGGAACAGTTGAGCCTCAGCGTTACGGTAGCGGCGGAATAATTTGCTGCGGCGGGCTAGGTGTTGTTCAGATTCGAGCAGCTCAGGGATTTCACGGCTTAAGGTCCGTACCCAGCGCTCCATGGCTTCGGCCAGAAGGGCGCCGCCGCCAGTCGGCAAAGTGAGGTGCTGAGGGCAAAGTGGTTCAGCGAAATGATGAACGTAGAGATGGTCTTGGGGGAGGGGGCAATCCAGCCGCAATTCTTCGAGCAAATGAACGACCGTTTCTGCTTTGCGTGCTCCTCCAATGCCACAGATAAAGACGTTGTAACCAGGGGCGTTCACTGCCAAGCCCATTTGGATAGCGTCTAGAGCTAAGCTTTGACCGAATAAACCGGCGGTGACTTTGCGGGTGGTTCGGGAGTGGCTTTTGCTGGGAATCCAATCTCCAGGGCAAGTCCAGCGCAGATCCTTGGCGGGCAGTCGGCGGGCAGTCATCCAGGAATTCTAAGGTTCACCAAGCAAGCGTTGTTGAATCCGTTGGATAGAATTTTGGTCGTTGCGTATCTCGGCAAGGTGAAGGGCTTCTAGCCAAGCAGTGCGGGCGCCGACTAAGTCTTTTTGCCAAGCCAAAATGGCGCCAAGATTTTCCCAAGCTTCCTGGTGGTTGGGGGCCGATTGGGTAGTGCTCTTGAGCTCGGCTACCGCGTCATCCCAGTTTTCTAATGCCATGTGAGCTTGGGCCAAATGGTAGTGGGTGGCGGGTTGGTCGTATCCTAATTCGATTGCCCTTTGCAGGTGCGGGATGGCGAGTTGCGGTTTTTGTAACACCCGCAGAGTTGAGCCTAGGCTATGTTCAAATTGGGGTTGGTAAAGCTGGGGAGAATCGAAACCAACCCAAGCGGGCAGGAGCCAGGCTAGGGCGCCTAATAGGATGCCGGGAACAGAGTAGAAACGAGGTGGTGTACGGGTCAGGGCCCAGGCGGCAAGCAGCACCGCGGGCGGAATGATGGGTAGGCGATATCGCGGCGAGTACCAGAAAATGAAAACCACTACGATGGGTAGCAGAAAAAGGAGGAGTTCGGGAAGAGCGCGGCGGCCGTCGGCACGCCAAAGACGAAAGGCGCCGAGAAAGGCGAGTGGCAGGAGGAAAACGAGAGGTAGAAAAAGGAAAAAGGGCAACCCACTGATTCCATTTTGCTTTTCTAATTGAGGGAGATAAACGTCCCCGTAATTTTGGCCGAGGAAAAACCAGCGCATTTTTTTGGCAAGAAGCCCGGCGGCGGCACCGGGATTTTCCATCATCCAGCCCAGTCCACGGCGCAAGAAATAACTGCTCGTGTTGGACCAACTTGAAATTCCAGTGGCTGCCCTGGCGGTTTCAAATGCGTCGGCGTTTTGCTGCAGTCGCCCGGCAGAAATGCCAGGAATGGGTTGGTAAATGCCATGGGCTCCGGGGGCGTTGCCGTGAACAAAGGTGACTCCGGCCTGGGCGCTGATGGGGATGAACTCGCCGACTGCCAAGTAATTGTGCACGGTGGCAGGAGCAATGCAAATGGCCGCAGTGGCAAGGAAACGCAATATTTTTCCTCGGCCCAGCCACCAGGCCAAAAAAGGGAGTGCTAAGAGGAGGGCAGGATTTGCCAGGGTGGCGATGCCGGCGAGGGCGCCAAGCTTGATGGTTGGCTGGTTCCAAGGTTTACATTGGGTCCGTACCGCGCCATACAAAAGTGCGGCGGTGGTCAACAATTGCAAACTGCCGTTGAGAGTACGGCCCGTCATGTAGGCGGCTTCCGGCAACAACAAAAAGAAAACCGCTGCGGTGATGCCGACTGCGGGCCCGAAGCGGAGACGGCCAATCAAGGCAATCAGAATCAAGGTGCCGACGTGGCAAAGAGCTTGCACCACATAAACCCCCGGCAAGTCCAGGCCGATTGTTCGGAGGATGCCCAAGAAAAATGGATAAAGCGGTGCGCTAAGGAAAGGGGTTTCGCTGACCCAGTGTCCATCCGCAATCCTTGCCGCCCAATCCCAATAAACTTGCGCATCTTCCACCGGCAGTTGGGCGAAAGGATTGCCGTGCCATTCAGTCCATAAGAACAGCGCTTGAGCCAGTGCCGCCAACCCGGCAATCACGGTCAATCTGCGGCGGAACTTGGTTTTTTCCACGGGGCCTACTTTATTTCATCTCCGCGGATTCTTTACTTAAAAGTAGACCTAAAGCAAAGCCACTCAACAGTGTGAACGCACCAAGTCTGACTGACTGAAAAGTGGGAGTGTCGGTGATGCTGGTGCCGGCATGAATCAACCATGCACAGATTCCGAGGACTTCGGCTTGGCCAAGATTTTTCCAAGAATGAAGAAATGGTTTGAGTAAGGACCAGGCGAGCCACAGAAAAGGGATGAACCCCAGCAATCCCTGGGTGGCGAGGATTTGAAGGGGAAGGTTGTGGCATCGGATATGCCCTCCATTGAGAACGAAAGGCGCTAGTTTTTCTCCGAATTCGGGGTGGGCGGCGGCAACGAGGGGATAGTTTCCGATGCCATGGCCCAAGAGAGGGGAATCTAGAAAGGCATCCCAGGCGGCCGTCCAGTGCATTATTCGGATGGGGTTGAGAGTTTGTTGCAAGTCCAGGGACCAGAGGTCTGCAAGTCGGCCGGAGGAATACGCAAGGCCGGTGCAAAGGGCGGCCAACATGAAGCTGACGGTCATCCAAGTCGTTTTTTCATGGCCTTTGTGAATGAAGGCAACCAAAACTCCCAAACCTACCCCTACCAGTAGGTTGGCTTTTTCTTGGGCACCGATGAGTCCGGCAAGGGACAACAAGGCGGCCAGGCAAGCGAACTTGCGGATTTTCCCTGTATGTCGGAATGCTAAATCAATGGCAAGAGGGAATGCGGTGGTCATGGCCACTGAAAAAGCCCAAATATGAGTGATGCCGGAATAGTGGCCCCGCCATTTTGTATTGGGAGGGAGCCAGTCGAGAAATTGGCCTATGGAATAGATTCCTCCTAAGGCGGCAAGAAAAAGGAATAGGTAAAGAAAATTCTGAGGTTTGGGGGCGTTCTTTGTGATTCCGGCGGTCACAAAAAGGAATCCGAGTGGCCAAAGGGTTCCCCACTCCTCTATGGCTCCTTGGCTATTTCCTCCAATGATGGAGGATAGGCCAAATGAAATCAGCCACAGGGCAAGAGGGGTAAGAAAGGGTAATTTTGTGCGCGGGATTTGCGCCCTAGGTGAAGTTAGCCAAACCAGCAGCCCAAGTCCCCCGAAAATAGAAATTCCTGCTTTGCTCCAGGCGAGTGAACCCAGTGCTGTAGCGAGAAAAAGCAGACCGGCTTGGATCATTTTCATGAGTGAAGCTGCTCCAAAGTTTTCAGCATGGCTTCACCGGTTTTTTTTGCTGACCATAGTTTTGCTTGGGCAACACCGATCTTTGAGATTTGCTTGGAATCTGGGAGTTGGATGATTTCCAAAATTCGTTCTGCTAACTCCATGGCATTACCGGGACGAAACCAAAGGCAAGCATTACCAAGGACTTCGGGCAGACTGGTTGAATGGGCGGCAATGACTGGGGTGCCGCAAGCCATGGCTTCTAGGGGGGGGAGACCAAAGCCTTCTGCTAGCGAAGGAAATACAAATACTTTTGCAGACTGAAATAATGACGGAAGCAAAGAATCAGGGATACTTCCAGGTAAGAAAATACCTTCATTCGTTACGCCTTTTGTGGCGGCAATTTGAAAAGGTTTATTACCGACTCGTTTGTTGGATCCCGCTAAAACCAAGGGGTGCGCCTCTCTCACCCCTTTCGGAAGTTGGCACCAAGCGCGTACTAAAGTGTCCCATCCTTTGTGTCTTCTCAAGGCCGCTAAAAATAAAATTCTGTTTGGCGGGAGGTTGAGCTCTTGAAGGGAGGCGGGTTGGATAGAGGAATGAAACTGTGGGGCGGGATAGTTTGGAACTACGTTTAGGAGCGGTCGGATGGCCGGAAATTCTTTTTCCAGACAGGACTTGGAAAATTCGCTTACCGTTGCAATGCGGTCAGCATTTTGAATTACGGACCGTACCTTTTCTCGGAATTGGCGTTTGCGGAGGGCTCCTTTCCAGCCGACTCTTCCATCTTCCAGTAAGGGGTTGATGTCGTGAATCGTGGCTACTTTTTTTATTCCCTTGAGTTTTGGCAGAGTCGAATTCGGTGACCAGATAACGTCGGCGGTGCATTCTCCATGGCGCCAGTTTTCTATGGGAATAGAAACTTCTTCTGCTGCCTTACGCAACAGCTGAAGAACGCGGGCGAATGAGGAGCGCGCTTCTGCCTCGCAGCGAGCATCAAATGCTAAGCGCATTCGTCGGTGTTTAAAAAACGAAGGCTACGCCGAAGTAAGGGCCGGCATATTTAATGTCCACAACGAGATTGGTGGTGCCTCCATCTCCATCGTCTAAATCCCCGGACAGGTCGAGGGTGATTGAGCGATAGCCGATGACAGCTTCCGTCCAGTCATTGAAGGCGTAATTAAGATTGGCGTCAATGTCCATGTAGGTCACGTCTACGTCTTCTACGTCAACCGAAAACCCGCTCACCTCAACTCCCGCACGTAAACCAGTAAATGGCAGAAGAAAATCACCCCTTAATCCCAGCATCGGAATGGGGAGTTGCAGGTCGGTGGCAATGGAAGTCTCTTCTCCCTCCTCAACAATGATGTGGTCGTCTCCAAGGTCGTCGGTGTAAATAACATCGTCGGTAACTTTAATGCCGAAGCTGTTAAAGGTCATCAAATCCGCCCCCAAGAGGAGGCCTACCCGGAATAAAGGGGAGTTGAATAAGTCCAATTCGAAGAGTATCTTTTGGACATCAAAGTCTAAGGATGAGGAGAGATTAACATCCAGGGATTCTTCAAGGTCAGTTCCAGGATTTAAAGGGTCATCAAAAATCACCGTTAATTGTTCCGAAAAAGGATGACTGGAGCTGTGATTGAACATGGAATAAGCAAATTCGAAAGGCAGAATAGGTAAGGCAAATCCGACCCTGCCGCCATAATAAGCGGAGGAGGAGGAGCCCTCTGACAAAGGAATGTCGCCACCGAGGGATTCTCCGTCAGGGAGTTCTAAGACCGGAACCGTTAAGGAACCGCTCAGGGTAGTCGCTATGCCTCCTCCGAATCCGTTGGCGTGGAGGAGCCCGTTCCATGCGGAGTCTCCGGGGGTAGCGCAAGCAGGGAGCAAAATGGCGAGGCAGAAGAGTAGTTTTTTCATGAATGGAACGGCCTATGTTGGCTAAGTAGCGAGAAACTTGAGGGCTACCCTACTTCGGCGGCAATAACCAGACACGAGAATTTGTCCTCTAGGCGCTAAGATTTGAGCCATGGCATCCCATCGATTCACTGCCACCGCTTTGGTCCAAGAAATGGCAAAAGCAATCAGCCAAAGAGGCGGCCGAGCCTTTTTGGTGGGGGGCGCGGTGCGTGACCGGATACTTGGCTTGAAAGCCAAAGACGCCGATTTGGAGGTGTTCGGCGTAGAGCCAGCAGATTTGGAAGACTTGCTCGGGGGGTTTGGCAAAGTTCATCTGGTGGGCAAACGTTTCGCCATTCTGCATGTAGCCACCGACGCTGGCCAAGTGGAAGTTTCCTTGCCGCGGCGGGAATCCAAAACCGGTCCTGGCCATAAAGGATTTACGGTGGAGGCGGATCCTCACATGGATCCAAAGGATGCTGCGCGGCGCAGGGACTTTACCGTTAACGCCATCATGGAAGATGTGTTGACTGGTGAGGTTTTAGACCCATGGAATGGCCAAGCCGATTTAGCAAAGGGTTTATTACGTCACGTTTCCTCTGCCTTTGCTGAAGACCCATTGCGGGTTCTACGGGCGGCCCGTTTCGCCGCTCGATTTGGTTGGCGCATTCATCCAGACACCGCAGCTCTTTGCCGCCGTTTAGATTTGTCAGAATTACCCCGTGAGCGTTTAGAAGGAGAGTGGAAGCAGATTCTGATTCATGGACAATTCCCGGGGACCGGACTGCTGGCATTGGAGCTGGTGGGCGGGCTGAAGTTTTTCCCTGAATTGGCAGCTCTTCGGGGGGTACCGCAAGACCCCATTTGGCATCCGGAAGGAGATGTATTGCACCACACCGCCCTGTGTTTGAACGAAGCAGTGAAAATTCGTAATCAAATGGAAGACCCATGGGTGGAAATGTTGGCTATCCTTTGCCACGATTTAGGTAAAGCAACCGAAACTCAATTTGAACGCTCCCGTTGGCGGAGTACTGCCCATGACACCGGTGGGGTGGATCCCACCCGCGCCCTGCTAGCCCGCATCACCGTGCAAGAGGACTTAGTGGAGCAGGTGGTGGCGTTGGTAAGAGAGCATTTGCGTCCCGCCCAACTTTGGCAAGCTCGGGAAAATGTTTCCGACGCCGCTATTCGTCGACTGGCTATGCGGGTGAACATTCCCGCATTGACGCGGGTTGCGTGGGGAGATGCAGCCGGGCGCACTTACCCGCAACCGGAAAATTGGCCGCCTGCGGAATGGCTGTTGGATCGGGCCGCTGGCTTGGGTGTGAAAGATCAGGCGCCGCAACCATTCTTGCGCGGAAAAGATTTATTGGACCGTGGTATGAAGCCGGGCAAAGAAATTGGCCGAATTTTGGAGCAAGCTTTCGAACTCCAGTTGGATGGCGCATTGGCCGACCGCGAGGCGGCAGTGGTTTGGCTCAATCAGGAATTTCCTGAACAATAGACCTGATGATTCCCTTGGCAATCACACCGAATCATGCGCATCGGATTTGATATCACCCAAGCGGTAAAAAAACATGGCCGCGGGATTCACCGCTACATCCATGAGATTCTGCCAGCCTTTGCAAAAGTTCACCAAGATTGGCCAACTACGCTGTGTATTCGGGGTACGCGTTGGTGGCAGAAAAATCTTGCCGCCGAACTCATTCCCTCGGCGCCTAGGCGCTGGATGCCTTTGGATGCTTGGGTAAGTGCTAAGGGCTTAGACCACTTTCATAGCTTTGGCAACCACCTCCCGGCGTGGGGAACTCTCAGTCGAAGTTTTACAATTCACGATTTTCGGGCGGTGGATTTTCCAGACGAAGTGGGTGCAAGTAAGCAACGCTTGAAAAGAAATATCCAGCGAGCCGATGCAATTCTCTGCTTAACTCAACATGGCCGGGAAACTTTGCATCGCCACTACGATTTCCCTGAAGACCGAGTCATTGTGGTGCCTCATGGCGTGGACCATCAAAAATTTTGCCCTCAAGATGAGGAACAATCGAAGACCGTCGCTGCCAAATTTGGCCTTCATCGTCCCTTCGTAATGCAATTGGGGTCATGGTTCCCGCACAAGAATTTAGAGCTTTCGTTGCGTGGTTTTGCTGAGTCAAAATTGTTCCAAGAAGGATTTCAATTGGCCTTAATTGGGGGTGGCGCTTCAGGGAGTTATCAGCAAGAGTTGCAGAATTTGGTTTCGGATTTGAGGATCGCCAAGCAAGTCCATTGGATAAACAATGTGAGTGGTGGAGAATTGCCGCCCCTCATCGCCGCTGCTTCCTGCCTACTTCAACCAAGTCGGTACGAAGGATTTGCTTTACCAGTTTTGGAAGCCATGGCAGTCGGAATCCCCGGGGTGGTTGCCGACGCTACTTGTTTGCCCGAAGTATCGGCGGGAGTTTGGCCGAAGGTGAACCCCGATGACGTAAAAGGCTGGGCCGAGGCTATGGATGAAATGGTTTTGCAAAATCAAGCCCGCGAGTTGGCAACCGCTGGCGGTCTTGTACATGCCGCGGGATTTACTTGGGAAAAAACCGCAACTTTGACCGGGGAGTTTTTACAAAAAGCGGCCGAACTTGGGCGTCGGTGTTAATGGAACTCCAGGCTTGATTCAAGGTCTGCCTAATTCAGACGAGATTTCAAGATTTTGCCGCTTACCCAAGCAACCAGACGTCGTGGCGAAACTTTTCCAGAGAATGCCATGGTGGCATTGCGCCATCCATGAATAAAGGAAGGTCGTCGGCCTAATAAGGACAAGGATTGAGCCACCACTTTTTCGGCCTTTGCGGTGTGACCCATGGCTGAGCGAGAAATCCCGGCAACCTGATGAAATTCGGTGTCGGTACTGCCGGGACTTACCGTGAGCACATCCACCCCCGCTGGCGCCAATTCCACCGCCAAAGATTCGCCCAGCATGAGGTCGTAGGCTTTGGTGGCTCCATAAGCCGCCATATAAGGAGTCGGTTGATACCCCGCCACACTAGCCAAAATCACCATCCCGCCGCGGCCTCGCTTTACCATAGGCGGAAGCCAATCACGGGCCAGCATAGTGACGGTTTCCACATTCAGACGGGCCATTTCCGCTAACCGGTCCGCATCCATGGCTAGGAAATGGCCAGTGATTCCAAAACCAGCGTTGTTGACCAATAAACCAATTTCCCGATTTCCGATTTCTTCGGCTATTTTTTTTCGCCACCCTGGCGCCGTTAAATCCAAAGAAAGAATTTCAACTTGCACTCCATGGTCCTGGGCGATTTCGCCCGCCAGTGTGCGCAAACGCTCAGTGCGTCGGGCAAGCAAGAATAAGGACAAGCCCTTGGCGGCCAATTGACGGGCGTATTCCGCCCCAAGTCCAGCAGAAGCCCCGGTAATCAATGCCCAAGGGCCGTAGCGGTCAACAAAATCCATGGCAGAAGCCTAGCTACGGCGGGGGTGAAAAAAATGAGGCGTCGCGATCCCCCAACCGCAACGCCCCGCTCACCTGGGAAATAACAGGGAGACTAAATGCCCCAACCATCCCCCCGGATGCTCGAGACACCCTGTTTACGCTCCGTGGCGGTAGCGGTTGAGTATTTTTCTGAAACTTTCCATTTTTCTTTTATTCTTTTCAGGTGGAGCTCTCCTTCTCTGAATGGGCCAAAAAGCCTCTGACCTGCTTGGCAGGGATTGGGCCTGCTCGGGCAAGTCGTTTTTCCGACGGCCTAGGGGTGAGCCAATTGGGCCAATTAATCCGCCTCATCCCCAACCGTTATGAGCCCCCGCCGGTGGCGGCAACGGAGGAAACTTTTGTCGATGGAGCTCATATTTGGTTGTCCGCCACGGTGGTTGGGGTCAGCATGTTTCGGCCCCGGGGACGCCCTGCCACAGTTCGCGCGGTGCTGGATAGTTCCCTTGGAGATTTGGAAGCCCTTTGGTTTGGCCAACCTTGGCGTCGAAAATCCTTAGAGGTCAACCAGGAGATTTGCCTTGCAGGCGTCCTTTCAAAAAAAGAAGGTCGGCCGAAGCTACTTTCTCCCCGGGTGGTGGATTCGCAAGCGCTACCTACGGGTGAGGGACTTCGGCCGGTGTACTCTGAAATCCAGGGATTAAGGAGCAATCAAATTGCTCAGAGCATTCGTGCTGCTTTAGCTGATGCGCCGCCGCTGGCTGAGATTCTGCCGAAAGTTATTTTGGATGCAGTCGGTGTACCTACTTTGCAAAAGGCGCTTTTATTTTTGCATCAACCGACTCGGCTGGAAGAAACCATTCTTGCTCGGCGTCGCTTGGCTTGGGGAGAAGTGTTGCGGATGGAAACAAGTCGGCTTCAAAAGAAAAAATATCCTTCAGTTGGGGCCCACCATTTGGACGAACAAGTCTGGCAGAGAATTTTTAAACGATTGCCTTTTTCACTGAATAAAGAACAAAAGGAAGTGATTGCCCTATTGCGCAAGGATTTGGAAAGTGGAAAAACCATCCGCCGCTTGCTTCATGGCGAGGTCGGAAGTGGAAAGACGGCGGTTGCCTTTGCTTTAGCCTTGGCGGTAGTTGCTCAAGGCGAACAAGTGGCTTTATTGGCGCCTACTGAAATTTTGGCTCGCCAACACTTAGCCACTTTTAAAACATGGCTGGCGGATTCCAAGGTTCAGGTGTGCGGATTATTCGGCGACGACACCGTGGTCATGCGGCGTAACGCGTTGGCTGCGCTCTCTTCCGGCCGGTCGGCGATTGCCATCGGAACGCATGCTTTGTTTGGGAAAGAGGTGGCCTTTCAAAAGCTTCAATTGGTGTTATTTGATGAGCAACAAAGATTCGGAGTCCGCCAAAAATCGGCCTTAGTGCGAAAGGGAAAACACCCGCACGTATTGACAATGACCGCCACACCCATCCCCCGGACTTTGGCTTGGGCGCGTTATGGTGCCTTGGAACCTTGCGTGTTGCGCAGGCGCATCGGCCATGGTGTACCCATTCGGACTCAAGTGCACGCCATGGAAGATTGGGCGCAAGTCATGGAGACTTTGGTGCCAAGAATTCATGCAGGAGAACGAGCCTTTGTAGTTTTACCGAGAATTGACGGGGAAGACGGATTGAAAGCTTGGCATGAAAAATTAGAGCAGAAAACTTTTGCCGATATTCCGATGAGGATGGTGCATGGTCGGATGAGTGGAGTAGAGGTCTCCAAGGCAGTTGACCAATTCCGCAGTGGAAAAATTTCCGTGTTACTGGGCACATCCATAGTCGAGGTCGGGTTGGATATTGCCGACGTTCCTCTCATGGTCATCTTGAACGCACAAAACTTCGGTTTAGCCAGCTTGCATCAACTCCGTGGCCGGCTTGCTCGTGGGAAAGGGGCATCTCCCGGAGAATGTCATTTGTTGGCGCCTTTAGACAAAATGGAACGTCTATTGCCCTTAGAAAAATGTGACGATGGCTTTGCGGTAGCCCAAATGGACTTAGACAGCCGTGGCCCTGGGGAATTACTGGGAACTCGGCAACATGGAAAAACCGGCTTTCGCGTATTTGACCCCCTCCAAGATGAGGACCTCATTCAAGCTCTGAGGTTTCCCGAAGTCCACACGTGGTTGAAAAATCCGCTCCAAGCCGAAGGCAACCAGATATTGGTTACAGACTAGAATGGCACCCCGTGCCTTTACGCACCCCCCTTGTCATTCTGGCGGTTTTGATGGTTGCCACGAGTCTGCCTGCCCAAGGTAGCCGAGAGATTCCCGGCCGCCGAGATCGGCCTGGTCGCACTCGCCTGGATTTACCTACCGGCAAGGAGACCACTCCCAAACCTACGCCGGTAGCAGAAACCCCTCTGCCTGTTGAGCCAGGGGGGCTTTCAGGTCCTCAAGACCCGGCTTCTTTCTGGGGCACTCCTCAGGGGCGTGCCGAAGAAATATTTGCCGCTCTGGAATCCAAAGGAGAATTGAATCGCCGCCAGATTGAGAAAGCTTTGGACAATTTGCGTGCTTTGGGCTTGGAAACTAGGGCGACAGCCCTCAAAGCATTGAGAGCACCCCACTCCTCAACCGTCCTGCTTGCGGCCCGCTTATTGGAATGGGTGGGTGACCCGGCCGCCGGTGACCCCGCCACTTTGGTGGAGACCTCCTCCCGGGTTGGCAACGTGGCTGCCGCGGCGGCTTGTTTGGATGCCAGCCTGCGGTTAAACGGTGGAAGAATTCCCGCCCGGGCAGTTTCTTTGTTGAGCCATCCTCAGCGCCAACTTCGTTCTCTAGCGGAAGCGCGCTTAGCCAAAAGTCCCAACCTGGAATACCTAACGGGGCTCTTGCAGCAAGTGGGTTTTGGCCGGGAAGCGGATTCTCGACATCGGGCGGCACGGCTGTTATCTGCTTATGTGGATCAACCGGAGGCACGCCAAGCTTTACGGAATGCTTTGGCAGACCATTCCGTGCAAGTTGCTTTTGAAGCAGCTGATGCCTTAGGTGGAGTGACCACCCCGGAAAATGCGGTTTGGTTGGAGCATCAAATCGTGGAAGGCGGTACCGATGCAGAAAAGGCTTATCTTTTTTATGCATTTTTACGCCAGCAAGAACTTGGTGACGCCCGCTCTTTGAGTGAGGAATTACTGGCTAAGTTATTTTTCTTGTTGGACCACGAAAATATATTCTTGGCCGGCACTGCGGGTGCCTTGGTAGCAACTCAGATTTTTCAATATGACATTCCAGCCAAGTCTCCCGATTTAAATCGCCGGATTGCATTTAGCTTGGTCCGGGCGGTAGGAGGAGAAGAGTTTTACCCTCAGTACGCTCGCTTTTCGCCCTTAGCGGAATTTCAGCTACAAAAAATCACCGGTGAGTCCTTTCCCGAAGGAGCGCGGGATGCGTGGATTCATTGGTTTATCAAGCAGGAAGGCTATTTCCAATTTGTCAGCGGAGCTATTCCGCTGGGCGAGGACTTTGCTTCTTTGCGGATTTCCTGGGCCAAAGGAACTGGAAGATTGCGCATGTTGACTGGCTTTACAGGAGACGATGGTCATCCTCAAACCCGCGTTCTGGGTCCGGCGGCCCTGGATGCATTGGTTGCCAGTTTGCAAAACGCCGAAGTATTAGGAACCAAGGTGCTTCCTGGAACCTATGGTTTGCTTGGAGAACCGGTCACCATGACACTGCTGTTGGAAAACCAAGGGCATCGCAAGCCGATACGTTTTCGGGGGGCAAATCATACTCCTTGGGTTGGCCATCTTTTGGATACTTTGGATTCATTTTGGGAAGCCTACCCTTGGCAGATGTTGGCTAAGGATGAAGGTCGGCAAGAATTTTTAAATGAGCGGTTGGAGATTTGGGAGGCTGCATCGGAGAGTCGCCGTTCTGAACTCTTGGTGGAATGGTCCCTTACCCGCTTGTCGATGCTGAACCGAGAGGAAATTGTGGCTTGGTGTCAACTGTTTCATCAAACACCGAATATAGACCAAGTTTGGAATCAGGAAATTGCCTTCGAATTGTTGGGTTTATTGAGTACTTTTGCCGATGATGTCGCTTTGTGCCAAACTTTATTGAGTACCGCCTTGATTCATCCGGACCCAGCTTGGACTAGCTTTGTACTGCAAGAAATCAGCAAAGTTCCTGCGCGGGACCAATTTCAATTGCTCAACCTTGGATTTCAAAAGCTGGGTAGTGCAGCCACGGCGCTATGTGTCCAGGATTCTCGGCTAGAGGTTCGCAAGGCAGCCGTGAATACCCTTGGTAGTGCCGGTGCGGAGGGAGTTCCCCAGTTACTCAACGCTCTCACTGACCCGAACCCAGAGGTGGTCCAAATTGCCTTGCAGTCGTTGGCGCAAACCAAAGACCCGCGAGCTTTTTCTACCTTGAGGACATTGTCGGGCCCAGGAAACGCGGTACCCACGCGTCAAGGTGCCCTCGCCGCGCTAGGGCTATTTAAGGATTCCGCAGCTTTGGGCGAAGTTTTATTAGGGCTCCGCGCTCAGGATGCTGGTCTTCGCCTTACGGCTCTCAACTCCTTGGTTCAATTGCCTGGCGAAAAGGTAAATTCAGCTTTCGTGGATTTAGCCCCCGAGTTCTTGGATTCCCCGTTGGCAGCTAGCTTTACTTTTGCACTGGAATCCCGAGGTGCCGGCCTAGCCCGGCGCATTTACCGAAGCTTGTTCGACCACGGCAATCAGCACATACGGATGAATGCTCTTCATCATGCAGCTCGCCTTGGAGAACCCGATACCGTTTCCCGGCTTATGGATTTGTTGTCCAGTCGGCCGCGGGATCCGGAAGTCCTCACCGCTTTAGCCCATTCCACCGGCGCCGATTTCCGCGACATGCCGGACCCATTCGGTATTTACACCATTTGGTGGCGAGACCATCAAAGCGAGGCTCCTTCCCTTTGGCTGGTCAACGCCATTCAAGGTCAAGGCTTTACCCTTGAGAAAGATTTCCTAGCCGACAGTGGGGCCAGTCTTGCTGAGGTGGTCACCGATTTGGTGGCGGTACTTTTGGACGGACCTTCCCATTTGCGCGCCTTGACTTGTCGGCAACTGGAATTGTTGACCGGGGTAGACCTCCCGCCGATTTCACCCGGAACTTCTCGGGAAGTTGCAGCTATTTCCGCCAGCCCTTGGCTGCAATGGATAGCTGACTCAACCGCCGAATGATTCTTCCGTCATTTCGGTCTAGAATTTGGGCCACTGTTTTTTTTGTATTCGCCGTTGCTGGTGTGGGTAGTTATTTATTTCGGCAGCAACATGGCATTGCTTTGGTGGAGGAGTGGAGCCAAGAAATCACCATTGCCAGCCAAGAAGCCTCTTTGCCCAATCCTTTTCTGTTAGCAGGCTTAGTTTTCGCCGAAAGCCGAGGTAAGGCCAATGCCATTTCTAAGGTCGGCGCGCTTGGACTATGCCAGCTTATGCCCACCACTGCCCAGGAGTTGGCCGACCGCTATGACGTTTCAGGCCCGCCTTACCAGCCCTTGGATAATTTGCGAATGGGTGCTCACTATTTAAAGGAATTACACAAGCAGTTTAAAAATGATTGGGATTTGGCATTACTTGGTTATCGTTTAGGGCCAGGACGAGTTCGGCGAGAGCTGGCTTCGGCCGGGGGGAAAATTGCTTGGGTAAAAACCATGCAAGCTAATCCACCTTCTCCCTGGAGCTACCGAGACCAAATTGCGGAATACCAACAGGTGTTTCAAAGCCGTTCTCAAAAGAAAGAATCTGTTTGGAAGCATGCCCATCCCTGACATCCTTTGTTTTGTTTGTACTAATGAACGCCCCGAAGGGCGCGAAAGTTGTGGCGGCACGCATCAATCTGTGGAATTTCTCCAAGCTCTGCGTGACGAGCTGAAAAAACGGGGTTTGCGGCCAGCCATCCGCGTTACTCGAAGCGGTTGTTTAGGTCGATGTCAGCAAGGCCCATTCGCATTGGTTGTTCCCGGCATGGAGTGGTTAGAGGAATTTAAATTGCAAGATGTAAAAAAAGTGGCGGACCAATTAGAAGAGGCTTTGTCATGAGCAAGGTTGGGATAGCGGGTGAAGTTGGAGTTGAGGTTGCGAATGGCACCTCTTTGTTGGATGCCATAGAGGATTTTGGTTTAGTGATTCCTTTGGGGTGCACGGCTGCAAAATGCGGGGTGTGCATGGTGAAGGTAATTACCGGAAAATTAGCCCCGCCTTCTACTTTAGAATCCACCACATTGGCGGGCTTTGGTTGTAAAGACGGCCAGCGCTTGGCTTGCCAAGCCCGCATTGCCGGGGATGTGACTCTGCAAACGGCTATACGCTAAAGTGAGCGAATGGTAAAAGTCGGCGTAGTCCTTTCCGGTTGCGGGGTTTTTGATGGGGCAGAAATCCACGAATCCGTGTGTACTTTGTTGTCCCTTTCTCAGGCGGGGGCGGAAGCCGTTTGCATGGCTCCTGACATTCCTCAGCGGCATGTGGTGAACCACCAAACCGGCGAAGTTGCCGAAGGTCAAGAACGGAATATCTTGGTGGAGTCGGCCCGTATTGCTCGCGGTGAAGTTTTAGCCTTGGAAAATGTGGACTTGCAGGAACTGGATGCGCTCATTTTTCCCGGCGGATTTGGGGTTGCAAAGAACCTTTGTGACTTTGCCTTTGAAGGAACGGATTGTTCGGTAGACCCGGCGATAGAGAAACTTATTTTGCAAGCCAAAGAGGCAGGGTTGCCGTTGGGTTTTCTGTGCATTTCTCCCACCCTGGCGGCCAAAGTGCTGGGTCCAAACCATGGCGTCGGCTTAACTATTGGTGAGGATGCGGAAACTGCAGCCGCTATCGAAACCATGGGTTGTTCCCACGTAACCGTGGCTGCCGACGAAATCCATGTCGACGAAGCCGGCAAAGTTGTTTCCTCGCCCGCCTATATGTCAGCCGGTAGTATTGCGGAAGTTGCCAAAGGGGTAGATAAGTTGGTGCAGAAGGTATTGGAACTTGTTTAGTTCCTTGTTATTGCTGTTTTGGAGTCCTTGGATTCAAGAGCTTCAATCTGGGGAGGGTCCAGATGCTCGCTGGCAGGGCATTGCCAATCAGAGCATGTTGAGTTATGCCATTGAGGTTACTCCTGATTTTGATGCAAAAGAAGTCGCCATTGAGGTGCAATACCATCTGTTGGTGGAGGAGGACTTGACGGAAATCCGCTTGCATGCAAAGCCTGGTCCCAAGTGGAAGGTTCAATTTTTTCACGCCAATGGCTCTTCGTGGGCGCACCGACGCCAAGGAGAATTCGTGGTGCTTTCCTTGCCGGCTCCGCTAGCCAAGAATTCCCGCTTGGAATTTGGGGTCCATCTAGAAGGGGCACCCCCGGATGGACTTTATTTTCGGAATAATCGGTATGGCCAAGCAATGCTGTTTACCGACCACTTTTCTTCGCGGGCGCGCGGTTGGTTACCCAGTGAGGATCACCCTTCGGACCGCGCCCACTTCACTTTGAAAATCAACGGGGTAGAGAATCTGGAAGTGGTGGGTTCTGGAATAGACCCGGACAAAGATGGAGTGTTACAAACCACTGCCGAAATGCCGACCTATCTGTTGGCCTTCGCGGTCGGCCCTTATGCACGGGTTTCTGAAAAGGGGGATGAACGCCTAGTTGCCCATTTTATTTATGACAAGGACAAGGCCAAGGCCAGGATGGGCCTGAAATTCCATGCTGCTTGGATGGAGACAATGGAGAAAACTTTTGGTCCTTATGGTTATGGAAAATATTGCGTGGCCCAAGTTCCCACTCGGTGGGGTGGTGTGGAAAACGCGGGCAACACTTTTGTTATGGAGCGACTATTTGACGGCAGAGACCGCGGCATAGGAACCTTGGCACACGAACTGGTGCATCAATGGTTTGGTGATACTGTGGGTTATTCCCAATGGCATGACGCTTGGCTCAGTGAAGGCTTTGCTTCCTATTTCGGGCCTTGGTTGCATGCTGAACTCGGCGGTGGAGTACCGTTGGCTCAAGCCATGTCGCAAGCTCGGAGCCGTTGGTTGAGGGCCAAGACGGCCCGTGGTCGCCCTGTCCGTTGGCTAGGATTTGAACAGCCCGACGACTTGTTTGGGTCAAGCTCGCCGAATACTTATCAGAAAGGTGCCTGGATTTTGCACATGCTTCGCGGTGAGCTTGGTGACCCCATTTTCTTCAAAGGCCTTGCTATTTATTACCAACAATTTGCCGGCAAAGGAGTCGCCAGTCAAGATTTGATTGGGGTCATGGAGAAAATCTCTGAAAAATCTTTAGAAAGATTTTTTCACCAATGGCTTAACTTGCCGGATTGTCCGCGTTTAGAAATTTCTTGGCAGGACACGGAACTTCATGTAAGGCAAGTTCAAGAAATTCCTTTTGCGTTTCGTTTACCGGTGGCTTGGACAGATGGAACCGGGAAACGACATAAGAATTACTTTGCAGTCACCGACGCAAGCCATATTTTCAAGTTGCCAGAAAGTCCACGGAGTCCAACTATCGACCCCGACGTGGAACTTTTATTCGAACGGCTTTAGGCTTTGAATAGAAAATTGGATTTCAGCCTCTAACGGACCAGCAAAGCTAGGACTTGCACCGATTCACCCGGGATGAATTCGGCATTTTCCGGCAGTCCAATCAAAAACGGGTGGCCATATTCGGCGATGGCTGGATTCCGGCGCATGGCCAGAGGCAGTTCTTCCACCGCGGGGCCAAGCCGGAGCAGGGTGGCTTTGAGGGGTTTAGTACCAGCGGACGAAACCAACAAGTCATCTCCGGCCCTGAGCCGTTTTGAAATTGCTGGCGGTGCCCAGGCCAGAATTAACTGACTGTGCTTTGCCGCTAAAGTCACGATGGCCTCTCCAGCAAGCACCGCTTGGCCAGGCTTGGCGTCAATTCTTTGCACCACTGCGGCAGCGCCAGCGCGAATCATTAAGTTTTCACGTCTTAAAAGAAGAGCGTCTACCCGAGCTCGTTGGACTTCCACGTTAACGTGCAAGGCCAAAAGCCGGGAGTCATCGGCGAAGGGAAGAGCATCGGGCTGAATGGCATTGAATGCGGCCAAGCGGGCCAAGCTTTCTGATTCTTGTAACTCATTTTCCTTTGCCTGGGCAGCCATCGAAGTCAGGGCAACTTCGGCTTCGGTAATTCGCTGCAGCGCATCTTCAATTTGGGTGCTGTTTAATGCCATTTCACTGCGTGCTGCTAACCAGGAAATTTTTGCTGATTCAGCTTGGGCTTTAGAACCAGCCCGTTGCAGGACGAGGGTTTCCTGCCGACGAAATTCAAGTTCAGCAGTGGCCACCTGAGTTTCCAAAATGGCGCCGCGAGATTTGTGAGATTTAGCCAGGGCTGTTTGCCTTCCGATGGAGGCAAGTAATTCAGCGCGGTTAAGGCTGAGGCTTAAACCCTTGAGACGAGCTTTTTCCACGTCCACATGGAAACGCCTGAGGTCGGCGTTCCAATCCGATGCCACTTCTTCGGCGGCAACTCTGAGGGTGTGGCGCAGAGAATCTACTTCGGCCTGAGTTTGGTCAACCGATTTCCGGGCGATGACGATTTCTGCCAAGAGTGGCGTGTCATCGATTACGGCAAGCACTTCACCGGCCATGACCGGGTTGAATAAAGTTACCCGGATTTCAGTCAGCCGACCAGGTTCTATTCCGGATACTTCCCAAGTTTGAGTTTGGGCCATGCCGCGGAGTTCGGCGTAACTGGACTTGTCCGCCCAACTTAAAGAAATCCAAGTGGCAACTCCTAGCCATGCAAAAACCGGCAGGATTTTGCGTAACAACAAACTTGCTCGGCGCTTCAGAGGAATAGAGACTTTTTTCATGTTCTAAGCCTCTTGGAGGGCGTCACGTAAAACTAGGCCGGCGTCCTCGACTCCTTCGGCGGCACGAATTTGGGAAAGGAAAGCTTGGCCACCCTCATGGTCTCTTAAGCTGACTTCAAAAACGATTTCGACGGCTTCGGCGCTATGTGAGGTGGAAATCCGGTGGGTGCGTAAACAATGGGCTTCTAAGATTTGGCTTAAAAACCCTTCGGCTTCTGGGATGAGGCGACAACGGAGGTGTCCGTCAAAGCCGCTTCTAGCTCCGAAATTAGTCAGGTGAAGGAACCAAACCGTGGCGCAGAAAAGCAGAGTGGCCAAAGCGCCCTCGGGAACCCGTTGTCCGCCTACGGCCATACCAAGCACCAGAGAAAAGAAAATGAAGACTGTGTCGCGAGTGTCTTTGAGGTTATTCCGGAAACGAATGATGGCTAGGGCGCCAAGCAAGCCAAAGGCAGTGACCAAACTGTTGCCAATGACAAACATCACCATGGTGGCGACCATCGAAACCAGCACTAAGGCTTGGGTGAAAGTCTTGGAGTAGGAAAGGCCGGCGTGGGTGCGGGCGTAAGTTAAGGCCAAGACTTGGCTAAAGATAAATGCCGAAGCCAGCGACAACGTTAGGG
>Ga0066376_10000606_pt1 | contig 33656 bp, 29 predicted proteins | sample Knorr_S15_td_Bot_FD_77009 | JGI IMG/M metagenome (GOLD analysis project Ga0066376, IMG submission 77009) | Marine microbial communities from Southern Atlantic Ocean transect - Knorr_S15_td_Bottom_ad_5009_LV_A | ecosystem: Environmental > Aquatic > Marine > Oceanic | place: Southern Atlantic... | reverse complement strand
ATTTGGGTATCGAGTGCTTAAGTCTACTCTATCTCCACCATAAAAATGGATCAACTGGCATTGGAAAGTCGCTCAATCCAATCGCTAATTGACAAGACTTCAATTCCTGAAGCTAAAATGTATGTTGGTGGCGTGCGCTCAACACAGGACGAACGACTATTCTTCGCCCGCTTCTCGGATGCCGCTCTTCGTTTGACAGATGAACTGAACTTTCCCCCACATCCGCTCGATATCTTCGGCATCGCAATAACTCACCCCCGATCGTAGTCCCGCCATCAGGTGCTGAAAGACTTCGGCAGCAGGCCTCCCGGTAGGGCAACGGGACCTGAATCGCCCAGCCGACAGTCGCCTCCGTGGATGCCATACCTCGCGTGCTACCTTCATCTTTCTGCCATTGCGTAATATCACAAAACCAGGGCTTTCATTGGGACCCGACAGCATGGTGCCAAGCTTCACCGTGGAAGCGCCAGCAGCGATGCCTTTGGCAACGACCCCGCGTTTTCGTATCACCGTCAGCTGTGACCTTAATGTCATTCTTCCTGGCCACTCGGACCGCGTCTCCATCACGGCGGTGAAATGGGGCACACCAACGCCAGCCACCCGCCGGGTGATCAGCACCAGCAAAACGTCGTCGTAGGCTAAGCCTAACGGTTCGATCCCGGCATTCGGTCCAATCAATTTTCCCCTTATTTCGATACCACCTCGACCCAAACTAATTTGTTCCGAATGTCACCGAACCGCAATAGCCGGAACGGGTCAACTAGCTTGCATCGAAGATATTTCGTTCACACGGTTTTGACGTGAGTGTATCGGGCGCATCTCAGGCTATTCCTGTCTCGGTTGCTGAGCCCAAACACGTCTGCTAAACTTCAGGCTGCGATTGGCTTGATAACCTTCCAGAGGTTGTTTATCTCATAGGTTATCGTAATATTTGGAGGCAGTTGACATGAAATTGGTCTTTTTCAACGATTATCGTCTGGGCGTGCTCCAGAATGGCAATGTTGTGGACGCCATGGCCGCCTTGGAAGGCTCCCATTTCCATAAACCCCAAGACCTGATGGAAGAGGTCATCGTCGGTTGGGACCGGCTGAAGCCAAAAATCGAGGCGGCGATTCAAGGAAAAGACGGCGTTTCCATCGACAGCGTCACGCTGCGGGCGCCCGTCCCCAGGCCACCCAAGATTCTCTGCGCAGCGGTCAACTATCTGGAGTTCAATAAAAGAAAGCCAGCAATCTTGGATGCCTTCCTAAAAGCCCCCAATGCTGTTATATCCACCGGCGAGACCTGCGTGCTTCCGCCGGTGCCCGCATCTGTTTTTCACCACGAGCCGGAATTGGCCTTGGTCATCGGTAAGACCGCATCCAATGTTAGCCAGGAAGACGCCCTATCCTACGTGTTCGGCTACTGCAATTTCCTGGACATGTCGGCGCGGGGTCTGCAAGGCGCGATTGGGAACAGCTTCTTCTTAGGCAAGTGCTGGGACTCCTTCGCTCCCATGGGACCCGCCCTGGTCACAGCCGACGAAATTCCCGACCCCAACAACCTTCAAATAAAACTTTGGAACAACGATGAGGCCCGCCACGACTTCCCATCCAGCGACATGGCCCATCAAATTCCCGAGCTCATTTCCGAGTTCTCCAAAGTAACGACGCTAGAGCCGGGCGACGTGATAGCCACCGGCGTAAATCATCAAGGAATCGGTGCGGTCCAAGATGGGGATAAGCTGCGCATGGAGATTGAGAACATGGGCCCGCCCCTGTTCATAAACATAAGTGATCCTTCCAAGCGGGAATGGCCTCGTGGTATCGACACTGATTTTGCTGCGATGATTATCGCCATGGACCCCGTGTAATAACAAGTCCACGCTGATTAGTCGTTGATTAACTAACCCCGTACCGAAGAATCCCCGGTCAGGAAGAATCCCTGGTCAGAAGGAAGGGAGGAGAACCATGGCAGAGATATTGGGAGTCGGGCTTACCCACTATCCACCGCTGATAATCCCGGACGAGGAAGGCCGCATACCCTTGCGGATAACCCTGGCCAGGGATGAACGGGTACCACCGGAAATGAAAATCCCGACCAACTGGCCTGAAGCTATGCGAATCGAGTATGGGGAGGACGAGGGAGTCACTGCCGCCATCGCCCACCGGGAGCGGCTGGTCAAAAGCTTCCTCCGGCTGCGGGACGAGATTGTGGCATTCAATCCCGATTTCGTTCTGATTTGGGGTGACGACCAGTACGAGAATTTCAAAGAAGACATCATTCCGCCGTTCTGCATACTCGCCTACGACGAGATAGTGTGCCAGCCCTTCGCCGGAGAAGGGCCGTTCAGCGGTAAGAGCAATGTTTGGAAGGAGCCGGTGGATAAAGAATTCAAGTACCGTGGTCATCCCGAGGCGGCTCGTTTTCTAACTTCTGGACTGATAAATCAGGGAATCGACATGGCCTATTCCTACAAGTCCTTGCACCATGCCGGTCTGGCCCACGCATTCATCAACACCCTAATGTACCTCGACTACGACCGCAAGGGATTCGACATTCCAGTGGTGCCCTTCACAGTGAACTGCTACGGCAGCAAGATCATCAGTAATCGAGGAGGCATCCTTCCCCACAAGGTGAACGGCGTGCCCTTGCCCGTAGACCCTCCGGGACCCTCTCCCAAACGTTGCATGGAGGTTGGCGCTGCCACGGTCAAGGCATTGCAAGAAAGCCCTTACCGCGTCGCCATGGTCGCCTCGTCAAGCTGGTCCCATGCCTTCCTGACCGAAAAAAACAATTTCCTCTGGCCGGACATCGAATCGGACCGAGCCAGGTTCGAGGAGTTGAGCAGCGGCAACTACGCTGCGTGGGCCGACGTTTCCACTGCCATGATAGAGGAGGCCGGCCAACAAGAATTGCTCAACTGGGCCTGCCTTTTGGGGGCAATGCGCGAGTTGGACCGAAAACCCGAGATATTGGACTACCTGGAGACCTACGTTCTAAACTCCAACAAATGCATGGCTATATTCAGGCCCTAACGGAGTCAAAGGCAACCGACCATGATGCTACAATAATCATGGCAATCAAAACCAGTTTTCCGCAGACGCTGCAGAACCGTTTAACGAAAAACCTCGGCGTTCTCAGCGCCTCTGCGGTGAGTCCCACCACAAACGATAAAAAGCTTAAGGGGAGGAAAACCATGGCCTCAAATACGCCGGTGGACGTTACTGTCTGGTATGACTACACTTGACCCTTCTGCTACGTCGGCCTGGCTAGGCTCGACAAAGTTGCTGAGAAGCAAGCCATCAATGTTGACCGCAAACCATATCTCTTGCGCCCTGACAAACCGCCCGAAGGCGAACCTCGGCGCATGTTTGATGGGGAAACCGAGACTGAAGTCAGCGAGGCTATGCAGGAAAGGGCCAAAGGTGTCGGCCTGACCATGAAGCGGCCCCAATGGTCCCCCAACACCATGTTGGTCCACGAGGCCACCGCCTACGCCAAGGAGCAGGGCAAAGACGACAAGTTCCACCATGTTGCCGCTGCCGCCTACTGGGAAAATGGTACGGACCTAGCGGACCAGGATGTGGTCAAGGGATTCGCCGAGGAAAGCGGCTTAAACTGGGCCGAGTTGGCGCCCCTGCTCGAGTCCCACCACTATCAAGACCAGGTGATGCAGAACCACGAGGCGGCCAAATCCCTAGGCGTCGGTGGTACTCCCAGCTACATGATAGCCGGTGAGTTGCTTAAAGGAGATGTCAGCCTGGAAGAACTGCAAGCCGCCGTTGACAAGGCCGCCAAAGCCTAAACCTACCGGCGATCACGTACCATGCCAATAGGCATTGCCTTAACACTGTCATTCTGAGGAGCGGAGCGACGAAGAATCTCCCGTACCAGGCGTAAAGATTCTTCGCTTCACTCAGAGTGCCAGTGTTACCGGAACTTTGGGGCAAAGCCATGCCAATAAAGAAGAGAGCCTTCGAGTTAACTCGAAGGCTCTCTTCTAATTTCCTGAAACACAGTCTGCGTCCCCCAATCACCTACTCCAACAAGAAAGCCTTAATGGAGGCGTATATCTCATCGGGCTGCTCCTCCGCCATGTAGTGGCCGCAGGTGAAGGACTGACCCCGGACGTTCGTCGCATAATCCTTCCAAACTCCAAGGACGTCCTGAGTGCGCCCGACGTAGCCCGTCTCGCTCCACATAGCCAGCATGGGACAGCTAACCTTATTATCAAAGTCGGCCTCGTCATGAACCAAGTCGATGCTGGCACCTGCCCGGTAATCCTCGCAGGTGCCATGGATTGCCGCCGGGTCGCAGAAGCAACGTACGTACTCTTCCAAAGCCTCCGGCGGGAAAACCTGGGTGGAATCCTTGGTGCGCTCAAACCCACGGCGAATGAAGTAATCAGCGTCGGCTCCAATCACTCTCTCGGGAAAATCAAATGGTTGAATCAAAAAGAACCAGTGGTAGGTATTGGTAGCCATTTCCTGATTCACAATCTGAAACATTATGCGGGTGGGGATGATGTCCAAAGTCGCCAATTTTTGGACACGTTGGGGATGGTCCTTGGTCAAACGGTGCGACACTCTGGCTCCCCGGTCGTGACCTACCAACAAGAACTGGTCAAAGCCAAGAGCCTCCATGACGTCCACTTGGTCTTGGGCCATAACCCGCTTGGAGTAATTCATGTGGTCCGGGTCCCCCACCGGTTTGCCGCTGTCGCCGTAGCCTCTCAAGTCCGGAGCCACCACCGTAAAGTCCTGAGCCAAGCGGGGCGCAATCTTATGCCACATTACGTGGGACTGGGGATATCCGTGGAGCAGCAGTAGGGGCGGACCGCTCCCTCCTGTCACCAGGTTGATGGTAGTGCCGATGGTCTCTATCTGACGAGTCTCGAATCCCTCAAACATGGTTTTCACCTAACGCTAAATTCCTGGCTTAAATATTTGGCTTAAATTCCTGGCCTAAGTTAATGGCCTAAATTGCCGAAAAAACTCCCTTATATCCTCAGCCAATAATTTTGGTTCTTCCATGGCCGCAAAGTGGCCGCCCCTGGGCATTTCGGTCCACCGGGCAACGTTGCAGGCCCGTTCCGCCCATTCCTTGGGCGGGTGGCTCTGGTCTTGGGCAAAGATGGCGATGCCGCAGGGCACTTCTATCCTCTGGCCTTGAGCCAGGTGGGAAGGCTTTGCCCGGTTCTCGAAATACAGACGGTTGGCAGAACCGATGCCGCCGGAGAACCAGTAAATTGCGATGTTGGTCAGCAACTCGTCCACCGTGTAGTAGTTGCGCCGCTCCTCTGGTTTCTCGTCCAAACCCCAAGTGCGCCAACGGTCCACGATCCAAGCCGCCAGACCCGCAGGCGAATCGGTCAGACCGTAGGCAAGGGTTTGCGGTTTGGTGCTTTGAATGTGAAAATAACCTCCCTCTCCTTGACTCCAAGCTTCTCTTTCGTCCAAATAAGCCTTTTCCTGAGCTGTAATCTCTGCTGAACCCGGCCCAAGGTAAGGGCTGAACAAGGCAGTGCTGACCGACGTCAGATGGATGGCCATCACCTTAACGGCATGGTCTGCGCCCAACCTGGCGGTCACCCCTGCTCCCCAGTCGCCACCTTGGGCCGCAAATCGTTGGTAACCCAGTCCCTCCGTCATCAGTTTCGCCCATACCCCGGCCACGGCGGCCAGGTTCATTCCGGGGGCCGTGGGACGGTCGGAGAAGCCGTAACCGGGCAAGGACGGCACCACAACGTCGAAAGAGTCCATTGGGTCGCCTCCGTAGGCGCCCGGGTCTGTCAGCATCGGGATAATCTTCAGCATCTCGAAGAAGGTGCCGGGCCAGCCGTGGGTGATAATCAGTGGTATCGGGTTTGGGCCTTTGCCTTTTTCATGAATGAAATGAATCCCCAGATCGTCCACATCGGCCCGGTAATGGTGGAAGGCGTTGATCTTTTCTTCCTGGGCTCGCCAATCAAACCCGGCCTGCCAATGCGCCACCAACTCCTTAACGTAAGCCAAGTCCGCGCCGTAGTCCCATCCGGAACCGAGCACCTCGTCAGGCCAACGGGTGCGGGCCAACCGCCTCCCCAGGTCTTCTAGGTCCGAATCCGGGATATTCACACGATAATCTTGAATGTTCATGATTTCCTAACTTATCGATCTTTACCTAGCTTGGCGAAACATAGCCTGCCATGCTTCTTGCCATACATAACGAAGGCGAAATATCCCAGCCAGTCAAGGCTGAGGCCTCATTATAGCAACACGCACCGGCAGTAAGCCCGGTGGTATAGTAGGGGCGGTTCGGTAAAAATGGAATATGGGACAGGATAGCTTATGGAATCCGTATTAATAGTGGGCGCCGGGATGTTCGGGCTCACAACCGCGATAGAACTCCGCCGCAGGGGCTACTCTGTGACAGTCTTGGATCCCGGACCTTTGCCCCATCCGTTGGCGGCTTCCAACGACACCAGCCGCATGGTTCGTATGGACTACGGCGATGATGCCCTTTACGTGGAACTTGCTGGCAAAGCGATTGAAGGGTGGCGCGTTTGGAACCAGCAGAGCGGCCGAACCCTATACCATGAGGACGGGTTTCTAATGGCCTGCAGTCAGCCCATGGCTCCAGGTGAGTTCGAACACGACAGTTACCAGTACTTGAGCAAGCAGGGTTACGACCTACAGCGCATGGACTCGGGCCGAATAAAGCAACAGTATCCTCTCTGGAATGGTGATAGATATAAAGATGGGTACCTGAATCCTGCAGCGGGTTGGGCCGAGGCTGCAAACACTGTAATCTGGTTGGCGGAAGAAGCTCAGGCGAGCGGTGTGGAACTGCGTTTGGATACTCAAGTCTCTGGATTCATCGAAGCTGATAATAGAATCACTGGGGTAATTACCTCCGGCGGATACCGGGAATCTGCCGAATTGGTAGTGGTCGCCGCAGGCGCCTGGACTGCTGCACTTTTACCTGATTTGGCCGAAGTAATGCAACCGGTTGGACAGCCCATCGTGTACTTGCAACCTGTCGACCCGGACCTCTATCGTGGGCCCCAATTCCCTCCTTGGGCAGCCGATATCCCTAGGACCGGATGGTACGGTTTCCCTGCGAACCGGGACGGTATCGTCAAGATTTCCAACCACGGACCGGGACGCCCCATGACAACCGAAGAACCCCGGGACCTTAACGCTGCCGAGGTTTCCCGGTTCAATTCCTTCATCAAGGACACCATCCCGTCGTTGGCCGAGGCCCCGATAGTCAACAGCCGCTTGTGTTTATACTGCGACACCTGGGATGGAAATTTCTGGATCGGCCACCATCCCAACAAAGAGGGTTTAGTTGTGGCGGCGGGAGGCAGCGGCCACGGATTCAAGTTCGCCCCGGTTATGGGCGGCCTCATTGCCGACGCAATCGAGAAGGTAGACACACCCTACGCTGAGCGGTTCGCTTGGCGGCCAAAGGGCGAAGCAACCGCCGAGGCCATACGTTATACCGGGGAGTAATCAAGCATACTGCTGGACGAACCGGGAAATCCATCACAACTATAAAAGGAGACACCATGAGTTCAACAGGTGACCAACAGGACTCTCAACAAGTTTCAATCGAAAGGCTCAAATTAATGGCGGAACTTGCGGGTTTGAACATGACCGACGAGGAAATAGAAGAGATAAAACCCCTATTCGACCTGCACTACCAATACGCCAAACAACTACACGACGTGGATTTGGGCGCAGAAGAAATAGCTGTCTCTTTCGAGGCTGACTGGCCCGAATAGCGCCTGGACCGAACCCGACTTATCGCCTAATCACGGCTCACTAGCGGGCCGAATTTGCCACAAAGAGGTAACTTATGGTCAACACCAGCACGGAGCTGCATTTTTTGACAATCCGAGAAGCTAGCGAGCTCATCCGCAGCCGTCAGCTCTCGCCCGTAGAACTCACCAGAGCCTTCCTGAACCGCATAGAAGCCACCGACGACCAGCTTCATTCCTTCATCACGCTTCTATCGGACCAAGCCCTGGAGCAGGCCCGCACTGCCGAAGCCGAGATAATAGCTGGTGCCTACAAAGGTCCCCTACACGGCATCCCCATCGCTCTTAAAGACCTTTACGACACCGCAGGCATACGTACAACCTCTGGCTCCAGGGTAGACACCAACCGGGTACCAACCGAGGATTCGACCGCCACCGCCAGGCTGAAGGACGCTGGCACCGTGCTGTTGGGCAAACTAGCCATGCATGAATATGCTTTGGGTGGCCCCGACTGGACCACAGGCTTCGAACCTGCCCGAAACCCCTGGAACTTGGCCCACATCACCGGCGGCTCCTCCAGCGGCTCCGGTGCGGCGGTCGCGGCTGGTCAGGCCATGGGCGCCCTGGGTTCCTGCACCGGAGGCTCCATCCGCGGGCCAGCGTCCCTGTGCGGCATCGTGGGCCTGAAAGCGACCTACGGCCGGGTTAGCCGCGCCGGTGTGGTCACTCTTTCTTGGTCTCAAGACCACTGCGGCCCCATGACCTGGACCGTCGAGGATACAGCCTACATGCTTCAGGCGTTGGCTGGGCACGACCCCAAAGACCCAACCACCAGCACTGCGCCAGTGCCCGACTACTCCCTGTCCCTTAAGGAAGACGTGAAGGGACTCACCATCGGCGTTCCCCGCCACTTCTTCTTTGACCCTCACCCCAGCGTAAATTCCGAGGTGGTGGCCACGGTAGAAAAGGGTTTGACGGCACTGCAGGATTTGGGCGCCAATCTGGTGGACGTGACCATCCCCAGCCTGGACCAAGTGCGGGCTGCCAATATCGTGATTATGTTAAGTGAGGCTTTCGCATTCCACGAGAAGAACCTGAAAACCCGCCCCATGGAATTCGGAGAGATGGTCCGGGCTCGGTTCCGCATCGGTGGGTTGTTCAGTTCCAGCGACTATATCCAAGCGCAGCGGGTGCGCAAGATGATTAAACGGGACTTCGCTAATGTGCTTAAGAAGGTGGACCTGTTGGTAACGCCGACCATGACCCAGCCTGCGCCCGCCTTTGAAGGTTACGATTCCACCAGCACGGTGCGGGGACCCAGTTTTACCGCCCCTTACAACGTGACGGGGTTGCCAGCAATCTCTATCCCCTGCGGATTTACCGCCGGCGGTCTCCCCGTGGGAATGCAGATCGCCGGTAAACCCTTCGACGAGCCAACGGTGATTCAGGCCGCCTACACCTATCAGCAACACGCCCGTTGGTACCAGCAACGACCAAGTTTCTAGTTCTTGCTGGAGAGGCTTGGAGAACCTCTTTCTTACGAGAAAGGGGTTCTCCAAAATCGTTAAACTTTGATTACTTAATTACTTACTTACCCGAGGATGCCGCAACAAAAAGTCGTCGGCAATCTGATCAAAGGTGCGGAACTCGACACCGGGATGGCTGCGAATATAATTGGTCAACCGCTCCAGCATCAGCAGTACCTGGGGCCGTCCGCTTACATCCGGGTGAATGGTGATGGGAAAGACCGCCTCGTCGTACTCCCGGTAAACGTAGTCGAACTGGTCCCGCCACATCTCCTCAATGTCCCTGGGGTTCACAAAGCCGTGGCTGTTGGGCGAGTTTTTGATGAACATCATGGGCGGCAGGTCGTCCAGGTACCAGCTAGCCGGAATCTCCACCAAGTCCGTTTCATGGCCTCGCACCAGTGCCTTCATCCAGAGGTCGGCAGGCTGCGTGTAGTCAATCTTGGTCCACCGGTCCCCCACGCGAACGTAGTAGCACTCAAAATCCCTGTGCATCAGGCTGTGGTCATATTTGATGCCGTTCTTCAGCAACAGTTCGTTGGTGACGTGGCTGAACTCCCACCAAGGCGCCACGTAACCCGTGGGACGTTTACCGGTTAACGTTGTAATCAGGTCTATGCACTTGGTAAGCACGGCCTCCTCTTGTTCCGGGGTCATGGCGATGGGGTTTTCGTGGGAGTAACCGTGGAGGCCCACCTCGTGCCCCGCATCCACAATCATCTTGGACTCCACCGGGAAGGTCTCGATGGAGTGTCCCGGGATGAACCAGGTCGTGCTAATGCTCAGTTTGTCGAAAAGTTTCAAGAGCCGAGGAGTCCCAACCTCGCCAGCGAACATACCTCGGGAGATATCGTCGGGGGAATCCTCGCCGCCATAGGAGCCCAACCAACCCCCAACGGCGTCAAAATCAACTCCAAATGCGCACGTGATTTTCTTCTCAGCCATGAAAACCGCCTCCTGCCAGATTGGTTACCAGTTCAAGTAAAACATTGATGGGAACACTGTTGTGCCGCCTATGCTAAGCCTCGGTCATGTGTTGGGTGGCGCAGAGTGTAGCAGCGGCGCCGGAGAAAGGTCAACAAGTCTTTGCGGGACGCTCCACCATTCGTGGTGAGCTTGTCGAACCATCTGGCGCAATTGGCGAATCCTTCGACATGCTCAGGAGGAACGGGGTTGGGACGGACTGACAAATGATTTGGGAAGGTGGACCTAAAATAACTATAATGTCCCAGTAAGTTGTTTTCGGCCTGTGGGCCTTGGGAGAATGAACTCTATGGAATATCGGGTATTGGGCAGGACGGGACTAGAAGTGTCCGCCATTGGATTTGGTTGCGGAGATGTGGGCGGGTTGATTGTCAGGGGCGATACTGCGTTGCGGAACCGGGCGGTGGCGATGGCCATTTCCGGGGGCATCAACTACTTTGATACTGCGCCCCTGTACGGCCAGGGCGTCTCTGAAACCCATCTGGGTCTAGCCCTAAAAGAGTGTAAGGCCGACGTTTTCGTGGGAACCAAGGTTGGACTTACTCCTGAGGACAAAAAGGATATTAAACAGGGAATCATCCAATCCATGAAACGGAGCCTCAAGCGCTTGGATATGGACAGCGTGGATCTCATCCAGTTGCACAACCGGTTGACGCCGAATCCCGAAACCGAACACGGTAGACCGGACGTGAACGCCAAAGAGGTTCTGGAGCAGGCGGTGGCGGGCTTCCAAGAATTGCGCGCTCAAGGCAAGGTCCGGTTTTTCGGGATTACAGGCTTGGGCGAGACGGAAACTCTGCGGGCTGTCTTGGATTCGGAGTCCATGGATACCGTCCAGGCTTGCTACAACCTGCTCAACCCCAGCGCAGGCGTGTCAGACACCCCCAAGTTTTATACCCACGATTACGATCAACTAATCGACCAGGCTGCTTCTAAAGGGGCAGGCGTCATAGTGATCCGAGTGATGGCCGCTGGGGCTCTCACCGGTGTTTCCGACCGCCACCCCCTGGCCTTGCCCAGAGTCACACCCATCGGGTCTTCCGCCGAGTACGAAGAGGATGTGCGCAAGGCAAACAGCTTCCAGTATTTGGTGGAAGAAGGGGTGGTCGATAGCCTGCCGGAGGCAGCCTTGCGCTTCGTCTTGAGCAAGGGAGAAGTGAGCACTGCCCTGGCCGGGGTGTCCAGCTTGGAGCAATTGGAGCAATCATTAGCTTGGGCCGAGAAGGGGCCATTGCCCCAAGCAGCCATCGAAGGTCTCGCTCAAGTCTGGAGCCGGTTTTGAACTGGTTTAACCCTAAAACGTTATGCCTTAGGCGACTGTAGTTCGGCTTTGCCCCAAAAATCTCATTTGTACTGTCATTCTGAGTGCAGCGAAGAACCTGTACGCCTGAACCAAAGATTCTTCATCGCTTCGCTCCTCAGAATGACAGTTTCGAGGCAGGGCGGCTGTGGGCCCTCTGGTCTCTTGATGCGAATCTGGAAAGTTGACAGCTGCTATCCGGCTAGCTGGGCGTAACTGACAAGCCTGCCGCTTCCACCCCTGCCCGCGATGCGTCCTCGTCCTCTTGGGCGGTTCCGCCGCTGCCACCCACGGCTCCCACCAAATCACTACCCCTATATGCGGGGACTGCGCCCTGACCGGGAATCATGTGACCCCCCTCCATGGCCATGAGTCCCCGGAAGACGGGCGCCAGAGCGTTCTCGGTTAGTTCGCCGCTGATTCGACCAAAGCAGGCTGATGAGTTTGCCTTGGCCCGCGAGATGGGTGGTGTCCGCCAAGATGCCCCGTCTCCCCGGAACATGGTCAGCAGGTCGCCTCTGGGGTCCACCACCGATATGCTCATCTTGGCGCCCATCTGCTGAACTTTCGCTTTGGCCGCCGCCAGGATTGTTTCTGCTTCCGCCAATGTCAACGATGCCATACGTGTTCCTCCCTATCATTCTATGTCGATCTAGCTGTGCCAATAGAAAACTACCGGCATACATTCTAGGGCAGAATGGGGAGGTTGGGAACAGCAGTTCCGCCGAGGCCTGCCCCGGCAACAATCTGGGGAGCTAGGGAGCGAAGGTTAGCGAAGGAGGAGTAATCGAGCCGTCCATGGTCGAGAAACTTCCGGGAGACGCTTCAACAATGATATCCAGATAAGACGCAGCGTCATAAGCGACCACATTTTGGAGTATCAACAGGGTGTCGGAATCGCTACTTTCGATAACTTTAAAGGTGACTACGGCAGCGGGACCATCTTCGCTGATGCCAACGGCGTCTATGATCCCGACCCAAAGCAGCCCCGGCGTTCCTGCACTGGACTCCAGCAGGCTTTCTTCGGTCAAAGTTCCGGTCTCCACCGATGTGACCTCCACCACATCCGGGTCGTAAGCCAACACGAATTCCAAGCTACCCAGGTTGGCGGCTCCAGCCAAAATGATAGGAACGATGATTTCTCTGGAGCGCTCCACCGGTGGCGTTTGCGTTTGCGCCGGAATGGTGGGCAATACGACTACCGGCACGGAGGTTGCCGTCGGCGCAGTGGTGGGCTTCAAGGTTGGGATTGGCGTAATCGTCGGTGTTGGTCCGGGGGTTATTGTGGGCAGCGGGACCGGGGTAGAGAAACCGGTGGTCGCGGTTTCATCGTCATCATCACCTCCGCCAAGGACCCCCGCAGCAAATAGGGCCCCCACCAATATCCCAACCAAGGCCACCGCTATAAGTATCCATCTATAGCTGGCGCCTATGCCGATGTAGGCTATGTCTAGAAGCCACTTCATATGAGATTAATTACACGTCTTTCGCCAATTAGGTTGGCTAATCTTGTTGACTGGCTCGGGCTAACTGGGCCGGGCTGCGGCCAGGATAATGCGCACATCTTCCACGGTGACCCGACCATCACCGTTCATGTCCATCACTAAGTCTTCAGACACCAGACCTCGCACCATCTTCAATGCTATCAGAGCGTCCAATGCGGTAATTTGGTTGTCTCCGTTTCCGTCGCCGGCTTCGGGTGTCCCGGCAATGAACAAGCCGCTTCCTATTCCAAGGGAGATGGTGTCGCCGTTTCCGTCACTGGCCAAAACATCGGTGAGGGTGACCAATGTGTTGGATGCGGCGTCACCGATGACTCTGAATTTCACAACCACAGCAGAACCGCCACCATTCAATGCGGATGCCGAGGCGAATCCCATCCGCACGGCTCCCGGGATATCGCTGTTATAACTAAATGTCGCTGGCTTCAAGCGCGCACCCTTGGAAACACCCACAACCTCAACCACCGACGGGTCGTAATTCAACGTGAATCCCAGGCTGGTCAACCCTCGGGTTTCCTGCAACATCACAGGCACCAACACCGTTGCTCCCGATTTCGCTGTTCGAGACTGGGCAAAGAGCGCCGGTCCGTCAGGGGGAGGAGTGGACAATGGAGGCGGCTCCGGCGTCGGAGGCAAAACCGTCGGCCCCGGAGTTGGCGTGGGCGTCACTTTAGGTGACTCTCCCTTCCTAGTTAGCGTCAATTGATAGTTGCCCACAGGGTCGCTGGCCGAGGCCGACGCAGATACCAAAATCATGTATCTGCCCGTGACTGGAGCTTGCCACTCCAGTGTGTCACCTCCATCAAAATTGGAGGCTGTGAATCCGGTCAACGCTTGGTTAACAGCCAAGCGAACCGAATCCAGCGTACCTAAATCAACGTGCACCACATAATCTTCACCCCGCTGAGCGTCGAAAAAGAAGAAATCCTCGTCATCGCTAGGGCTCACCGCTCCTGCCAATGTGTTCCCTAAGATCAGTCTCGACGAAGTGCCCGATGCTCCGCCATGCCGGTCTATCAGGGTCGTGTCGGCTCCGATTTTCAGGGAGTAGGTTCCGGTAGTGTCCTGAACCCTAGGCGAGCCGGAGATAGCCACAATGTATTGGTCATTGTCGGGGGCGATCCAAATGACGTCGGTTCCTTCGCCAAAATTTCTCGCTACCGCCGGTCCACCGCTGATCTTACTTACCGTAAGTGAGACCGCCCCGGCGGTGCCATAGGTCAGTTCAAAGCTATAGCGGACGCCCCTTGAGGATGAGAAACTAAAGTAGTCCAAGTCTCCCTCCGGGCTCAAGGACGCCCGATATGTGCTGCCCACCACCGCTTGCGTAGCCAGAGGCTCGATATCTGAGTGTCGGTCTTTCAACGAATCATCTTGGTCCACCCGAAGGGAATAAGTTCCTACTGCGTCGCTAATCTGCGAGGGCCCAGATACGACCACGAAATACGGGGCATCAACCGTAGCGGTCCAATCAATGGCTGAGCCAACTCCCGCATTGGAGGCCTTGACCTCCCCGTCAACATCCAAGATTGTGATTTTCACTCCGGGTGCGGAGTCCAACTTCACATCGATGGCATAGCGGATTCCCCGCTGGGCAAGGAATGAAAAGTAATCCCGGTCGGTGGACGGACTCACCGCACCTCGGTGTTCATTGCCAAATGTAATCTGGGTCGAATCACCGGAGGTTCCGCCGTGGCGGTCTTGAAGGGTGGTGTCGGCCTCAACGATCAACGTGTAGGTGCCGGTGGTGTCTTGGACCTGCGATGACCCTGACACAACGATATAAAACGTACTGTCGGACTGGGAAATCCAATCCAAGGATGTTCCTACTCCCACATTGGATGCGACGCTCTCGCCGCTGACGTTCTCAAGGGAGATGGTGATGGCTTGTACCGTGCCGAGGGTGGCGCGGATATTGTACTTTACCCCCCTCCGGGCCAGGAAGAAGAAGACATCTCGGTCAGTCTCAGGACTCACTGCGCCTTGGTGAGCATTATCGAAACTAACTGCCGTCGCTGATGAATGGGATTCACCATGCCTGTCCTGAAAGGTTAGGTCGGAGGTCAGTTGAAGCTGATACGTGCCAATGGAATCCCGGAACCTGCTGGATCCTGACAATACGATGTAGTACGCCGCGTCGGCGGGCGCAATCCAGTCCAAAGTAGCGCCCAAGGCGTCGTTGCTTATTTGGGTCACGTTGATTCCGTTGACTATGGTAATATCGATGCCTTCCGTGGACCCCAACTCCACATCAACGCTGTATTTAACGCCCCTGACAGCCTGGAAGGCAAAATAGTCGTGGTCATCGCCCCCGTCCACAGTACCGGTGAGGCCGGGCTGGTTGGACCACGGGCTTATGGCGCCTTGATAAACGTTGTCCACGCTGATGGAAGTGGGGGCGCCGAGGGTTTCACCGTACCGATCCCCCAAGTCCATCTCTCCGGTGCCCGTTAGAAGATAGGTCCCATGCAATGGCGTCCCATCGGGACGGAGAGTGCCCGAAACCTCAATGAAATAAGTGTCTGTGGTTCGAGCAATCCATTCGATGGTTTTATTCGACTCGCTGGAAGTAAAGAATTGGCCGGGGGAAGTGCGGGCTCCTCTAGCCACGGAGTCGACCAGCACAAAGTTGGCGTTTTCCACGGTGACGAAGTCCAAAACGAAACTATAACGGACGCCTCGCAAGGCCACGAATGAGAAATAGTCCACATCGAACAGGAAACTGGTTACATCGATTTCGCCGTTAAGCTGGCCGGTGCCTATGGGGAGGGGGGTCGCCTGCGACCGGAAGTCGCCGTGGTCGTCATCGGCACGAGCGACCGGGGTGTTGTCAAATAGTAATAGCGCAGAGGCAATGACCGACACGGCCAAGAGACCTCTCACCAATACTCCAAACTTTGGTATGTCCGCCATCCCCACCCTTACCCTTCGGAACTTGGCGCGGCCCCAGCGGGCGTCCGAATTGCCGTCGGCAACATGCGTGTGCCGACCCTTTGGGCCCGGTCACAAATCGAACTACTTCAACCGGTAGTAATATCCGGCTAGGCCACCAGATATTGTAGAGATTAGGCGTATGTTCGTCAATTCGATTCGGTGCGGATGTAAGCCACTTTTTGAAGGTGTTGAGCCCAACGCCTGACTACAACCTTTGAGTTGAAACACCTCTGAACCAACGAACTTACGGGCCTCACATAATCATCTGCAAGTTTCTTGGCCACTCTGTTCCGCAGACTTGTTCTACCAAATGGTGTTGCCAATGCTCATGAGCCGTTGGCGTAAACCTCGGTAGCTGGATAGAACGCATACCAGCCGAACCAGAATGAAGAGCGGCCAGGCAAACGCAACAATCGCATCGTCGGGTCTGAGATGCTCACCAGTGCGTCTTCAGTCATCCTCCACCCAAGGCCTTCGTCGTCAATCAGTATCAACTCCGAAGACCCGCTTTCTCCCTCCTCCACGGTCAGGAAGATTCTGTCATCCCGCTGATAAGAGCGGGTACCGCCGTCCTGGGGGGTAACTAAGAGCAGGTTTCCACCACCCAGAGAGTCGTTGATTACTTGGGTCTGGTTCAAAATCTCCTGGGGGTAAGCCCTGGCTTGGCCATTGAACGTAAGGCCGTATATCCTGGACTTCGTCGGCAGGGCATTGCTTCTTTCCGGGACCGGGAACATGGTAAGCCCACTGCCCCGGTAGGTGGAGTAAGTGGACCCCGGGGCCCCTTCAGGCAGGTAGGCTTCTACCGGATAGACGCCGGTTTCCACGTCCAGAACGGTGGTATCCGGATGGGCCGCAAGCCAATTCGACCATGTGGTGAGGGTCGACGGGAGAATCTGCAGTTTGATTCCGCTACCCACAAGTTCACCAACGACCGGCTCACCAAGGAACTGATGCCAAAGGCTGTTGGTGCCCCGGTCATACATCAACTTGTTGCTCTGGAACAGCCAACCAGATGTGCCAAAACTCATTACGTTCCCGTTTACTTCTGTGGAATACACGATTCCAGTGCCGCACAGCGTTCAATACGCCAGGGCGAAGGGCACCCCGCCCACAACATCGTTGGCCATCTCATGAAGGTTGAGAATCCGCAGCGGGTAGGCCTTGCTTTCCCCGTTTATGGTGACGCCGAACACCCGGTCATTAGGTTCTAGATAGTCCGCCTGGGATCCGGCTATTGCTGGAGGGTTTTGCAGGTCCGGTATTCCATCTTTGCTGACACCGCCCCAGACAATCTCTTCCAATCGAATATTTGTCTTCACTCCGTCGAATAAGAAGCCACCTAAGCCAGGGTCAATGATGGAATACAACTCTCCTTTCCAAGCGTCGTAACCCTCGGGTGGCTGTATCTGAGGATTCTGGCCCAGAAACTCAATCCACCATTGCCAGTCGACTCTTTGCGGGTCTATCAAGACGACATCCGGACCTTCCAGAAGCCTGTTGAGATACGAGGACATCAGTATTAAGGGCTCCCCGCCCGTCTGAAACCTCATGAATTCCAGGAGAACTGGGATATAAGACAAGTTCTCGCTGGCAATCATCTTCTCGGCAATATCGGGGATAGCCCTGCTCAGGGTAGCCCTCATCAACGCAGTGGGATCATCGGGCAGGTCCGGAAGCGGTGTGCTGGTATTGACCTGACGGCCGCCGTCATCATTTGCCGTAGACGTTGGCTCAGGTGTAGCCGTCGACTCGTTGCCGGGCGATTGGGCAGGGTCGGTGGGCGTCACTGCCGCAGTGGACGAGGAAGTGGACGGTAGAACGGTCGAAACCGCTGTCGGGTCTGTTGTGGGGTCCGATGAAGAGCAGGCGGCCAGCGTCAACAACAAATCCGCGATGCCAATCAACCAAAATGCTTTGTTTCGGAAGAATGTGGGCAATTGGGCGCCCTGCGATATCGCCCGGACCCTATGGTTCTGAAATTGGGCCTGGTCCACTCGGTTTAGCCATGATTGTCTGAGAGCCGACAATTAAACCCGCCTTTCCGAAAACCGCACAAGCTTCGGTGAAGAAATCGAACTCTATAAATGCATTACGATCCGCAATACGGTCTGGATGGCTCGTGCCTTCGGCCCTTTACCGATTTGCGATCAGGTTATCGTTTAAGTTCTCAAGTCTATGATGCGGCGGGCCTTAAATTGGGTTCGCTCGAATTCTCCTGGGGGCTTTAGTTCCACGGCAACCCCAACGCCTATGGCGCGGCGAATCTCTCCTGCAATCTGCTCCCGCAAGGGCTCCAAGGCTGCTGGGTCGTGCTCTCTACTAGCATATGAGCTTGCCTCGACCTCGGTCTGGATGGTCAAGCGGTCCATCTGACCGGGGTCCCGTTCTAGAACCAAACGGAACTCACCGCCAAATTCCTTCATGGACCTGAGGATGTCCTCGATGCGGGAGGGGAATATGTTCTGACCCCGCACAATAATCATGTCGTCGGTGCGCCCGTATATGCCTAAGGGCAAGGTAGGATAGGTTCTACCGCAGGGACAATCGACCATGTCCCAGCGAGCAACGTCGCCAGACCAGTAGCGAATCATCGGCTGGGAGGTGCGTTCCAGATGGGTGTATACCGGCACACCTTCAGAACCCAGGGGGATGGGAATGTGGGATTGAGGGTCCACCATCTCGGTATAGACTAGGTCCAGCCACAGATGCATCCCTTGGTCCAGATGGCGGCAACCCGAATTGGACATCCAGGGCGTCATCTCGGCCATGCTCCCCATATCAACGATATAACAATCGTAGGTCTCTTCAATTTTCTTGCGTGTGGCAGGCACACTGGCGCCGGGCTCTCCGGAGAAAAACATGAACCGGAAGTCGAAGTCTTTTCTTGGGTCAAGGCCCATGGATTTGGCGACTTCTGCCAGATACATGGCGTACGAGGGTGTGGCGTAAAGGGCCGTGGGTTTCAGCATTGCGGCCCACTCGGCTGCTCGTTCGGTTTGCCCGGGCGCGCCGCTGCCGAAGGGGAAGCATGCAGCGCCCAACCGCTCTGCTCCAACCAAGGCTCCCCAACTGCCGACGTACAGGCTGAACACAGAAGCCACCATTACGGTGTCCCGAGGGCGCAGGCCAGCGCTCCAGAGAATGCGAGCATGGGCCTCGGCGATTCGGCTCCAATCGTCCCCTCCAATGCCAAACACCGTGGGCCTGCCCGTGGTCCCGGAGGTGCCGTGGACCCGAAACACCTGCTCTTCTGGGATGCACAGGAATCGGCCATAGGGAGGATGATTTTCCTGCTCCTGCCGGATATCCTCTTTGGTCAAGATGGGCAGTTGGGCCAATTCCTCAAAGCTGCGGATGTTGGACGGGTCAACGGAAACATCCTGGTAGAAATCTTGGTAAAAGCCTGAATTCCGGTGGGCGTAGGCTATTTGGCTCCGGAGTTTTTCCAGGATGATTGGGTCTCGCTGTTCCGGAGGCATGGTTTCCAGTTCCTTGTCCCAATACTCCGAGTCCTCGTTGGGTACGAAGTCGCTGGGATATCGGGGAGGCCACGGCGTGTTCGTTGGCACGGTTGCTCCTTAGCAATTGAAATCGGCCGTTTGGAAAATACTCGGCCCGGTGCTACTCAACCGTCGCTACTTAATCCGAAATTCTCTGATCAGTATGGAAGAGTAAACGCCGAAGCCTGCCGGTGGAACTGAGATGCGGCTCATTTACTGAAAGTTGGCCGAGATTTGGCTGAAATAAGCTGGAGTTGTGACCTTGGTGCTTATTTAGACTCCAGGCTGGAATTTATGAAATCAATCATGGTCTGGGTGAATGTGCCCACGGGGAAAACGCCTTGCACTCCCATGTCATGCAGGGGTTCCACATCGTCTTCAGGGATGGTGCCTCCCACCAACAGGATCACGTCTCCGGCGTCCCGGTCTTTCAAGGCCTGGGTCAGCCGGGGAATCAGCCTCATATGAGCACCGGAAAGGATGCTGATGCCCACTACATCGGCGTCTTCCTGCAAGGCGGCTTGAGCTACCTGGTCGGGGGTTACCCGCATCCCCAGATAGACCACTTCCATGCCAGCGTCCCGGAATGCCCTGGCGATAATCTTTACTCCCCGGTCGTGGCCGTCCAAGCCAAGCTTGGCAAGCAAGATTTTTGGTGTGCGGTTGGTGTTCTGTGTAGCCACGGTTCGCTAAAACACCCCCGGGTCCACATACTCACCGTAAACATCCCGGAGAGCGTCCATAACCTCGCCTTCGGTCGCCGAAACCTCTACCGCAGACATTATCAGAGGCATCAGATTTTCGTCGTTCTTGGCGCCCTTGGTCACAGCATGGAGGGAATCGGCCACATCGCTTTGGCTCCTGGCACTCTTGACCTCGGCCAGCCTCTTCTTTTGCCAATCCTCCTCCTCAGGGTTGAACTGAAACAATTCCAAGGGTTGATTGTTTTCTGACTGGTATTGATTTAGCCCCACCACCACTTGGTCGCTGCTTTCTATCCGCTTCTGGTACTCATAAGAGGACCTGGCAATCTCCTGTTCGATGTATCCGGTCTCAATGGCTTGTAGCATACCTTGGTGCAAGGACCCGCCCCCCATGTCTTCAATCTTTTTGATGTAGTCCCAAGCCGCTTCCTCCATGGAGTTGGTCAGCGACTCCAAGAACATGGAGCCGCCCAAAGGATCGGCGGTGTTAGCAACGCCCGACTCATGAGCCAGGATTAGCTGGGTGGCCAGGGACATGCGCATGGCTTCCTCGGAAGGTATGTCAAAAGCCTCGTCAAAGCCGCTGACGTGGAGGGACTGGGTTCCCCCCAAGACCGCCGCCAACGCCTGCAATGCTCCTCGGACGATGTTGTTTTGCGGGTCTTGACGCATCAACGTCGAACCCAAGGTTTGGGTATGAAACCGTAGCCGCATGGATTCCGGCTGGGTTGCGCCGTAGCGTTCTTTCATCACCCTGGCCCACATTCGCCTGGCGGCACGGAACTTCGCTATCTCCTCGAAAAAGTCATTGTGGCAGCCAAAGAAGAAAGACAATCGGGGAGCAAAGCTGTCCACAAGCAGACCCCTTTTCAATGTGGACTCCACATAGGTCATTCCTTGGGCGATGGTGAAAGCCAATTCCTGAACGGCGTCAGAGCCTGATTCTCTGGTGTGGTATCCCGAGATGGACACGGTATACCAGTTGGGAACGTGCTTAGTGCAAAACTCGATGATGTCGGTGGTGAGCTTCAGGGAAGGTCCCGGACCCAGGGCGAAGGTCTTCTGCCCATGAAACTCTTTCAATGAGTCGTTCTGTGTGGTCCCTCGCAGCGCATCCCAGGCCACTCCCTGTTTCCGTGCGGTTGCCAGGAACATGCTGAGAATGGTTATAGCAGGATGGTTGATGGTCAGGGACACGCTGACCTCGTCCAGAGGGATACCGTCAAACAAATCACGAATGTCATTGATGGTGTCGATGGCCACGCCCAGCCGACCTACCTCTCCCTCGGCCAGTTCGTGGTCAGAGTCATAACCGGTCAACGTGGGGTGGTCGAAGTCAGTGCTTATGCCGGTCTGCCCGTGCTCCAGCAAAAACCGGTACCGCTGATTGGTCGCTTGGGGAGTGCCAAATCCGGCGATTTGCCGGCGTGTCCACAGACGGCCCCGGTACATATTGGGGTATGGGCCACGGGTGAAGGGATAAGCCCCCGGCACGCCCAAATCACGGTCGTGGTCCAAACCCTCAATGTCATCTTGAGTGTAAAGCTCTTTCACTTCAAGGCCGGAGAGTGTCTGGAATTTTCTTTCCGGCTCTTGAGATGAGCCTGAGCCTGTTGTCATTCTGTTACCTCGAAATTACCCTAATCCTAGATAGTGCATTTTCGGAATTTGCTTTGAAATACCCAACCGTGAAAACCATGCGCGAAACCCATGCGTGAATACTATAATAGTGGCGATCTGCTCTCTTTACAGAATATTAACACCTCAGCCCGAAGGCCGCCGGTTGAACCGGCGGCCTTCTTCAAAGCAACATTATCGGCCTAGATAAAGCCCCTCGGCTAAATCAGGCGCACGTACTTATCCACGCTTTTCTCCGAGGTCAGCGCCAGGTAGATATCTCCGTGGGCGTCAACCCAAGAACCGTGGGCCGAGCGGGAGGGCCAGCGGGCCAGTACCTTTCCTTCCCGGTCCAATACGCTAATCTGAGGGGGTTTATCGTCTTCAGGCCGCTCGCTGATGTAAAACACCCCTTCTGTGTCCATTGAAATGTCCAAGGGTCGCTGCATATCGGTCCACATGGTGATGAATTGGCCTTCTTCGTCGAAGACCTGAATCCGGCTGTTTTCCCGGTCGCAAACGTAAACCCGACCGTCATCTCCCACAATCAGGCTGTGGGGCAGGTGCATCTGGTTGGGGCCACCCTTCCCCGGCTCTCCCCAAGAATTGATTAAGGTACCGTCACTGGTAAATCGGTGTACCCGAGCATTGCGATAACCGTCAGAGATATACAAATCGCCCGAAGGAGAGGGGACCATCTCGGTCAAGAAATTGAATGGACCAGCGGAGCGGGGCACCACCTCTCCCGACACTTGGCTACCCGTGTCCGAGTAGGCTCCCCTTGTACCAATTATCTGGAGTGGCTGACCTTCCAGAGTGTACTTCATGGCCACCGAGCCTTCCCGGTCGGTCAGGTAAATGATGTCATCGGCTATGAAGATTCCATGGGGGTTCTCGAAGTTTCCGTTGCCCCAAGAACTCAAGAAGTTGCCTTCCCGGTCAAAAACCACAACCGGCGGGTCTTTTCTTTGGAACACGTACACCCGGTCTTGCGAGTCCGTGGCCACGGCGCTGACCGTGCCGAATTCCTCTCCGGGCGGGAGCTTGGCCCAGTCTTGTTCTAAACGATAGGAGTATTTACCGGTGCCCACAGTTGTCATTTCGATTTCCTCCAGGGGCTTGAATAAAATTCATACTAGCTCAGCTAATAGTGAGACGGTACTAATATACAGCAATAAGCCGTGACTGGGCAGACGTGATTTATCAGGGACGGGCTCGTCATTCCGGCGGACGCCGGAATCCAGAGGTGTCTCAACTTGAAAAGTTCCTAGACACCGACCTTCGCCGGTGTGACGGATCAGTTATTCTAAAAATCTGAAAGATCAATCGCCTACTTAAGGCGTGAAGTCAGCGAGCATGCTCAGCGGCCGTTGTAAACGTAGTAGGGAGGGCTGCCCCCGGCGCTCCAGCTCTCGTAAAACTTCTCAACATAGGGCTGCAGCCTCCGGGCCATGGCCCTGGTTTCCGCCACGACCGACTCTTGGGGCCGGGAGAAACGTTCTTTCAGTTCTCGCAGTAGTTCATCCTTATCCACCTTGGTGCTGCGGCCCCCCTTCAACACCACTTGACCATCGATAATCACCGTGTCCACCTGGCGAGCTTTGCCACGATACAGCAGAGCGTCAACAATGTTGATGTCAGGGTCCAAGTAGGGTTCTTCGATGGAGGACAATTCCATCAACACCATGTCGGCCTTCATACCGGTTTCCAAAGCGCCAATGCTCTCCCGCCCTTCGCTATCCCTGAAGAAGGTCGGCTGGGCTGCATTGACCGTGGACATTTTGAGCACCTGATGGGAGTTGATGGCCGACCCGGCGATGGACGGCTCCCGGTGCAACTTGGAAACCAGCCGCATCTCCTGAAGCATGTCATCGTCATCGTTGATGGCCGTGCTGTCGGTGCCAACGGAAACATTAACTCCCTTGGCCAGCATGGCATTCACCGGTGCAACGCCGTTCTTCAGTCTGAGGTTGGAACTGGCGTTGTGGCAAACGGTTGTGTTGTTGCCAGCCAATAGCTCTATGTCTCCCTCCGTCAACCAAACGGAATGGGCGCATGACACCTCGGGACCCAGGAAACCCAGGTCATTTAGGTGAGCCACGGGGGTCTTGGCCCACCTGCGCATGCCGTACTCTTTCTGGTAGAAACTCTCAACCAAGTGGATGTGGATTCCGGCCCGGTGTTTCTCGGCGTACTCTTTCGACTGCATTAGAAATTCGTCGGACACCCACTGCACGTTGCTGGGGCTGACGAGCACATTAACTTTGCCGTCGGGGTCGGCGCCATACTCGCCATGCATCCTTTCAAAAAGTCCAAAGTAATCTTCTTGAGATATGTCGGACGCAGCCAGGAATTTCCTGACCCAATCCGCTAGGTCGGCGGGCAACCCGGACAAAAATTTAGTGTCATCTTCGTAGACAACCCGGTTTTGACCCCGGAAATATACCGAGAACGCCGTTCTCATCCCCGAATCTCCGAAGGCTCGCAGGATTTCCGACACGTCCTCTTCCAGACCCGAAACCGGTGTTTGAGGGTGGTTATACATAACCGAGGTCGTGCCGGACTCAATCATCTGTATGGCGGTGTAAAGGGTCATCAAATAATGGTCGTAGGAACGCCTGCCCCACCCTGACAGTATCCAGGTCTCCAAAGTATCGTCGCAGCTGCCCATTTGGAAGGTAGTCACGCCCCTGCCGTGTTGGTGGGTGTTGCCCAATCCTGGGAACACCAGGAAATTCGGACCTCCGATAACCTCATCGGCCTGAACCGTCTCTTTGAGTTTTTCATAGGGCCCCACGTCCACAATCACCCCATCCCGCTGGAAGACGGCTCCATCGGAGATAATCGTGGTGGCGGCGGCATCGGCTCCCGCGCGGCAGATAACGTATTTCCCCCGAATCAATGATGTAGCCATGGGGAGCCTCCTTTCAAGTTTTCAGGTCCAATTTTTGGGCGGAAGTGTTCAGGCGGGTAATGGAATCGGTTTTGCCAGAGTCAGACCCGCAACCCTGTCGATCTGGCCCAATAATACTCTTTTTACAATCTGAGCCTCCACCTTATTTGTTTCACCCGCAATTTTGCCCTAAACTTCGTAAAACCACTTCGCTTAAAATAGATGAGAAACCCAAAATGGATGGAGGCGTTTGATGGCTGGATTGGAAGGGAAGATTGCCTTGATTACGGGGGCCGGGGGTATGCGCGGAGTGGGCCGGGCCACCGCCTTGAAGCTGGCTGGGTTGGGAGCCGACGTGGCCATAACCGACGTCCACCGGGAAGAACGAGACCTGCCGCCAGCAGAGATTAGGCTGGGCTGGCGTAGCATTGACACTGTGAGCGAGGAAATCACAGCCTTGGGCCGACGCTCCCTTCCCGTATATTGCGACCTGAGCCAGCCCGACCAGATTGAATCCATGGTGGACCAAGTGGTCGACCACTATGGCCGCATCGACATACTAATCAACAACGCTAGGGCAATCATCGGTAGAGACAAGGTTCCGGTTACCGAGTTGTCGTTAGACGTTTGGGATCATTTCTTAAAGATAAACACCACTGCCGTTTTTCTGTGCACCCAGTTCGTGGGCCGGGAAATGGTGCGACAAGGCGAGGGCGGCCGTATCATCAACATAGCATCCAACGCCTCTAAACAGGCCAGCGCCACCGGAGCGGCTTATTCGGCCTCCAAGTTCGCCGTGTTGGGGCTGACCCAGGCCTCGGCGCTAGACCTGGCGCCCCACAAAATCACAGTCAACTCGGTATGTCCCGGACCGATCAACACCGACCGCATGAGTTATTGGGAGCAAGACCGGGCTGAAGAACTGGGCATCACCCAGGAAGAGTTCAGAGGACGAATCGTGGATGAAGCCGGACGCAACAGCCCCTTGGGCCGGATCGCCGAAGCCGAAGACGTCGCCAATGTAGTGGCATTCCTAGCATCGGATGAGGCCAACTTCATCACCGGCCAAGCCTACAACGTCAACGGTGGCTTGTTGTTTCACTAAAATCCGCGGCAACCAGAGGGGCGGCCGAAAGGCCAGCCGAATAATATCAAGCGACTCTTTGAAGTAAGGCCCGCTCTCGGACCATCAATGTTACGGGAATGGCCACCAAGGACATGACCAGAAGGACCATAAAGCCGCGATCGTAACTGCCCCACTGGTCAAAAATCAACGCCCCGGCAAGAGCGCCTAGCCCACCCGATACTTGGTGGACCATGGAGATTGACCCAGCCACCAAGCCCAACCGGGATTGGCCGAATATAACCCCAGCAAATACCACGGTGAGGGGAGCAGTGACCAGGAAAGTGAAGCCATATAGCAAGGCGAAAACGGCCACCGCCACCGTGTCTTGAAAAAAGAGGATGAAGGCGAATATCACAACCCTCAGCAAGAAGCATAGAAGGGTGGGATTCTTCGCCCCGAAAGCATCGGCCAGCACCCCCGACAAGAGCACGCCCACCAGACCCATGAGGCCCATCCACGCCAACAAGTTACCGGCCAAAACAGTTCCCAAGCCCTGGTCTTGAGCGAAGGCCACCACATGAGTCGCCACGAAAAAGTCCTGAAAGCCGCAGATAGCATAGATGAAAAGCAACAAGACCAACTGACGAGAGCGCAGAATCGTTCCGGGCTGCAAGCTCAAATCCGCTACTATTCCAGCACTGGAATCCGTGTCTTTCTCGCCAGCTTCTAACCCATGTTGTTCGCTATCTGGTGAAGGCAGATTGTCCGGATGGGAACGCACCGCAAAGAAAACCACCGGCGCGAGCACGGCCATGCTTATTATCCCAAGGGCCGTGAAGGCCGTCCGCCACCCCAGGGTTGCCAGGAACGCCGCCAACAGGCCGATTATTACCAACTGACCGATGGCCCCGCCGGAAACCGCTGCGCTGACGGCTATCCCCCGCCGTCGGTCAAACCACCGGCTGATCATCACCCCCACTGCCGGGTTCGAGATGCCTGCGTTGCCCACAGCGTAAACAATCCCGTAGACCACGAATAGCTGCCAGGGTTCTCTCACTTGCCCCATGAGCAAGAGACCTAAGGCTCCGACAACCGCGCCAACTCCCATGATCACACGCAGGCTGTGGCGATCCACCAGCCGACCAACCACCGGGAGCGAGACGGCAGACACCAGCATGAACGCAGTTATGCCCAAGGTCAGGGTTGAGCGGCTCCATCCCAGTTCGTCGGACATTGGCTTGAGTACCAGACCAAAGGCGAACCGGGAGCCGCTTCCGAAGAACAGAACCAGAAATCCGGCAGCCAGAATCACCCATCTATAATTTTTTTGGATGTTAATCAATGGTCTTCATTTGGTATCCGTTTGGCGCCCAATCATCTTGTCGCCCAATCAATGAGGAAAGGGGGCTCATATTCGGGCAATTGCCAGATTCTCACCATTCTGAATAAAAAAGCGTCCCCAGGCTTTTGGCATGCCTCGGGACGCTCTCATTCAACTTGGCTAAAGGATCTTGGACGGCACGACCGCCCTGCTGATTTAACGGTTCAACAATCTCTGGACGGTGCTGATGACCCGGGACTCGTTGGGAACGTAGTTGTTCTCCAGAACTCGGCTATAGGGTACAGGCGTGTGGGGAGCGGTGACCCTCGACGGCGGCGCATCCAGATAGTCAAACGCCTCTTCGGCCACTCTGGCGCATATATCCCCAGCCAGGCTGCAAATAGGTGTATCTTCGTCCACCACCACCAGACGGTGAGTGCGCCGCACCGAGTCGATGACGTGGTCATAGTCGATGGGCGACACACTAAGCAGGTCAATCACCTCGGCGTCGATGCCTGACTTAGCCAATTCTTCGGCTGCGGCGGTGCCAACCCAGGTCATTTTGGAAATGCCCACCAGTGTAATATCCGTCCCCGACCGCACGGTGCGGGCTTTGCCCAGAGGCAGTTCATAAGCCTCCTCGGGCACCGGGCCTTTTATGCCATACAGCCCTTTGTGCTCAAAGACTATCACCGGGTCGTCGTCGCGAATCGCTGCGGTCAATAATCCTTTGGCCGTGTAGGCGTCCGAAGGAACCACACCCTTCAGGCCAGGGAAGTGGCTGAAGATGGAGTAGTAGGACTCGGAGTGCTGCGCGGCTGCGCCGAAACCGGCCCCGATGCGGGTCATCATGGTGAAGGGCACCTTGACCTGCCCACCGAACATGTAACGCATCTTGGCGGCGTTGTTTACAAGTTGGTCCATACAAACGCCGATAAAGTCGATAAACATGAGTTCGGCCACCGCTCGAAGCCCGGTTGACGAAGCCCCGATGGCTGCGCCGATAAAGGCGGCTTCGGAAAGGGGAGTGTCCAGCACCCGCTCGCGGCCAAACTGATTAATCAAGCCGACGGTGGTTCGGAATGGGCCTCCCCATGCATCCACAATACCCTGATCCTCCCGCCCAGCTCCGCCTGCGATTTCTTCGCCCATTATTATTACCGAGTCGTCCCGCTCCATTTCTTGGCGCAATGCCTCGTTAATCGCTTCCCTATACTGAATCTCCCTGGTGGCGGTGGTGCTCATTGGCGCAGTTGTTGGGGTCATAAAAATCTCCTATTTAATCCACGCACGGTCCTCAAGGCCGTGGTGTTGGGTAATTCATCAGCGTGCTCTAAAAATCTGCGATTAGCTCATAGAGCATAATCGCCGATAAACCTAAATCTCCATGTTGACACCACGTTTCAACTCGGCAGCGGGATAACTGACGTAGATGTCGTCATAAATTTCGATTGGATCGGGTAGAGGACTCTCGTCAGCGAACTTCACTGCTTCTTCCATCAGGTCCACAGCTTCTTGGTCCATCTGGTCCAGTTCTTCCGCCGTTATTTCGCCCATCGGCAAGACGGTATTGCGAAAGTGCTTGATGGGGTCGCGAGCCCGCCAATGGTCCTCTTCCTCTTTGGTACGGTAAGTGAGGGGATCGTCAAAAACGGTGTGACCGTAGTATCGATAAGTTTCGCACTCCAAAAGGGAAGGTCCTTCACCCGCACGGGCCCTGGCTACCGCTTCGCCCGTAGCGTCATAAACGGCGAAAACGTCCATCCCATCAACGTGGATGCCGGGCATGTTGTATCCTGCGGCCCGGTCGGACACATGGGTTATGGAGAGGGCGTAATCGGCAGGGGTGGACATAGCATATCCGTTGTTCTCGCAGACGAAAATCACTGGCAGCTTCCACACCGATGCCAGGTTCATAGACTCATGGAGCACTCCCTGGCTGGCTGCGCCGTCTCCAAAGAACGCGACCGCAACGCGGCCCAGTTTTTTGACTTTAGAAGTGAGCGCAGCGCCCAGTGCCAAGGGAACGCTAGCCCCAACAACTCCGTTGGTGCCCAACATGCCTTTGCTCATATCGGCGATATGCATCGAACCGCCCTTGCCTTTGTTGGAGCCGGTGGACTTGCCGAACAGCTCAGCCATCATCACCCTGGGCTCAACACCCTTGGCGATGCAGTGGCCGTGACCCCGGTGGGTGCTTCCCATATAGTCTTCATTGGTCAGTTGAGCGCAGACTCCCACAGCCACAGCTTCTTGGCCGGCCGATGAGTGAACCGAAGCCGACATGCGGCGCTGCCCAGTCTCAGGGATGCCCCGCTCTTCAAAATTCCGGATTGTAACCATCATCTTGTAGAGTTTGATTAATAAATCCCGGTCCATTTCCATAGCGCACCCCTGTTTGACTTGATTAAAAGGATTCAGGCTCTAGGAGTTGGCCAAATTCGATTCGGTGCCTGGTTTACCGGTCGAATTTTCCCAATGGTAGCATGGGCCATAGGTATGTCAATAGAGGTGAGTTGGGGCCGTGCGAACCTGTGAATGTTGTTAATTCTGGCGAAGGATCTGCCCTAGGGTATCCCCCCAAACAGCCCGTTAATCCCCATGTCGCCGGCCTCAGTCTAGGAATCGATTCGCACTCGCACTGGCTCTCCAACACCTGCGTCCAACAACGCTGCTGCGCTCCCATCGGGGTATGCAACCTCCAGATAACCGTTGCTGCCCATTAGGGCTACCAGTTTATTTGAACCAGACGGTGCCTCGGGTTGCGCGGCGTCGTGGAAAGTCCGGCTCAGTCCTAAGATATTCTGGCCGCCAATTTCCACCATCGCTATTTTGCCCGATGTTTTGTCGCCTGGAATCATCGATGCGGGTATGTTGGAAACTAGGTTACCGAAGTGGTCCACGACGATAATTTCTCCGCTTATAGTATTGCCTTCCCTGACTGGCTGAGGAGCCGGCAACCAAACGATATCCCCGATGGGATCTCCCAAGTCCGTGTCTGAGACTCCCATCGACAGGTGGGCTGCCACCGGGGCGAATACGTCGCGCCCGTGAAAGGTCTGGCTCACCGGCTCCAACCAGTAGGTGGGGTTGGTCAGACTGATTGCCGTGAGTCCGTCCGGCACTGATACGCTTCCCGGTTTTGATGGCGCAACGTCCACGTAATCGCCCAACACACCGCTGAGCACTCCGTTGTCCGGCGCCAAAAACCGGCCGTGGGGAGTAATCAGCAATATCGCCTGCCTGGTTGTGCCCACACCGGGGTCAACTACCACGGCATGAATCGACTCATTGGGGAAAAAGCGGTAACTGGTGGCCAGAGTGAAAGATGCTTGGAGGATGTTTTGCGGTTGAATCTGATGGGTTAAATCTACGATCGCGGCTCTGGGATTGATGCCCAGAATCACGCCTTTCATTACGCCAACGTAGGAGTCGGTCAACCCAAAATCGGTGGTGAGGATTATGGGCCGTTCCCCGGAGGAGCGATTGTTGAGGATTTCCCGCTCTTGCAACTTTCCTGCCAGCGGGCCGGGAATATCTAAATTTCCTAGGGCAATTTCCCGGCGGCTCAGATTACCCGGACGCTGATTATCGACACAACAAGGAAGACCGCCGCCAAGACAATAGTGAATTGAAACAGTGTTTTTTCCAGACCGCGCCGGGTACGGCCACTGGCTTGGCCGCCACCGAAGAGGCCGCCACCGCCTTCTTTGACTTGGGAGAGAATCACCAAGACGATGGTCAGGGAAATCAAGATTTGAACTACGTTAAAGACCGTTTCCAATATAATTCCTGTGTTACTTCTGTTTGTAATCTCGAACTGGGCCGTTGAGCCAAAATTGCCCCGGCCCAATAAACTACGGCTTTTCTTTCAACTCTGCCAACGACTCAAGAACCAGTTGATTTACCAGTTCGGGTTTAGCCTGGCCTTTGGTTATCTTCATCACTTGGCCCACCAAATAGCGGGTCGCCGTGTCTTTTCCATTCATGAAGTCCGCCACGGCCTTGGGATTGGCGGCTATGGCTTCCGCCACCACGGTTTTCACCGAAGCGGAATCGCTAATCTGAGTGTAACCTTTTTCTTTCACTATTTTAACCGGGGAATCACCGCTGGCGAAAGCATCCTCCAGCACAGTCTTGGCCATTGTGACGCTGATTGAGCCGTCCTCCACTAAGCCAATTAGCTCGAACAGATGGTCCGGCGAAAACCTCAGACTCGCCACGTCTCCGTTTTCCAGGTTCATCAACCGGCTAATATCGCCCAATATCCAGTTGCTAACCGATTTCGCGAACGCCTCCAACTTAGGGGCCGGGATTGTGCCGGACTGTCGCTTTCTTTCCAGAGTATTTTCAAAATAGTCGGCCATGTCCTTGGAGCTGGTCAAAAGCCTGGCATCATAGTCGGACACGGAATATTGGCTGACAAATCGCTCTCGGCGCTGTGGGGGCAGTTCAGGTAGAAATCCGCGCAGTTCCTCAACCCATGCTCCATCAATGTTCAGTGGCGGCAGATCAGGCTCTGGGAAATACCGGTAATCGTGGGCCTGTTCCTTGCTCCTTTGAGACACGGTCACGCTACGCTCTTCAATCCAACCCCGCGTCTCTTGGACGACCCTGCCACCGCTCTCGATGACCTGGTGCTGGCGGTCAACCTCAAATTGAATCGCCTGGTAGACCGAGCGGAAGCTGTTCATGTTTTTGACTTCCGATCGAGTTCCAAACTCTTCACTGCCCTTGGGTCGTATGCTGATATTGGCATCGCACCGGAAGCTGCCGTCTTGCATATTGGCGGTGGACACTCCCAAGTATTGCAATATAGCGTGAAGAGTCGTCAGATATTCCCTGGCTTCCTCGGCTGAACGCATGTCGGGTTCGCTCACGATTTCCATCAGCGGCACACCCGACCGGTTGACGTCAACCAAGCTGTAGGTATCGTCACTATTGGAGAGGTGATGCTGAAGTTTGGCTACATCTTCTTCCAGGTGAACTCGGGTTATGCCGATGCGCCGCTTCGCCGAGTCCCCTTCTCCCACAAGAGATTCCAACTCCAAGTAACCCTCAACGGCTAGGGGCATATCGAATTGGGTAATCTGATACCCCTTCATCAAATCCGGGTAAGGGTAGTTTTTGCGATCGAATTTGCAATATCCGGGTATCCGGCAATTGAGGGCCAACCCGGTCATGATGGTGTATTCCACCGCCTTGCGGTTTATGACCGGTAGGGTTCCCGGTAATCCGAGGCACACGGGGCAAACACGGGTATTGGCCTCGGCGGCTTGGTAATCGGAGCGGCAAGAGCAAAACATCTTGCTCTGGGTCTGAAGCTGCACGTGAACTTCCAGCCCGATTACTGTTTCGTATTCTGTAAGTAGTCCTACCAACTTGGAGAAAACCTCATGACGTTATAAATTTCAGGCAGCAAATCCCAGTATAACAGTCAGGTGAAACCCCAACAATCGAATTCATATCAGGAGCCTTGCGGCTCAATAAGGGTAATTGGCTCCAGCGTGGCAATTCCGCCGCTTGGCGATATCACAAGAGAGTTTGGCCGACGGCGAAACGGTCGCTTTTTCGGCTACCGGACGCGTGCTATTTGCTCTGCTGGATTACCATCTGGGCAGTGGAGCCGATGTCTGCCGGGGTGGGGATGATAAACGCTCCAGCATCCCGCAATGCTGCAGTCTTCGCTTCTACCCGAGCGCTCTCACCGGTGATGATGGCGCCGGCATGGCCCATGCGCTTGCCCGCCGGAGCCGAAGCGCCCACCACCAAGGCGCATATAGGTTTTGTGAACTCCGTCTTGATATAGGCAGCAGCTTCCTGTTCCTTGGTGCCGCCAATCTCTCCGATGAACACAACCATGTCTGTGCCCGGATCATCGTTATACATTCTCAAGACATCAACGAAGCTGGTCCCCGTTATTGGGTCTCCTCCGATACCCACGCAACTCGACTGACCAATACCCAGGTCGCTGAGTTGCCCCACAGCCTCGTAGGTCAATGTGCCGCTGCGGGAGACTACGCCCACCCTGCCGGCTTGGTGGATGGCGCCGGGCATTATACCTACCTTGCACTTGGCGCCAGGGTTTATCAAGCCGGGGCAGTTGGGTCCAATCAGGCGAGACGGCTTGTTCTGCAGGTACTTGTCCACTTTGACCATGTCCAGTACCGGTATGCCCTCAGTGATGCAAACGATTAACGGCACACCCGCATCGGCAGATTCGACGATTGCGTCTGGGGCGAAGGGGGGTGGCACGAATATTAAAGACAGATTGGCCCCCGTCTGCTCCACTGCTTGGGCTACCGTGTCGAATACTGGGACTACTTCATCAAAAAGCTGGCCCCCCTTCCCCGGAGTAACCCCCGCAACCAGGTTGGTGCCGTAAGCTTTACAGCCGCGGGCATGGAAACTCCCCTCTCGCCCCGTGATTCCCTGGACTAGGATCCGTGTATTTTCATCAACCAAGATGCCCATTTTGGCTCTCACAATTGAAAATTAATTCCCGAATATTCTCGTGGATTAGTTGTCTCAACGACTACCCGGCTTAAGCAATTGCCCGATAAAGAGTCGAGGCGCAGTT
>Ga0066376_10000602_pt1 | contig 33715 bp, 33 predicted proteins | sample Knorr_S15_td_Bot_FD_77009 | JGI IMG/M metagenome (GOLD analysis project Ga0066376, IMG submission 77009) | Marine microbial communities from Southern Atlantic Ocean transect - Knorr_S15_td_Bottom_ad_5009_LV_A | ecosystem: Environmental > Aquatic > Marine > Oceanic | place: Southern Atlantic... | reverse complement strand
TGTTGCCAGTTGATAAAGGTGATAACACTGAAGCGTTCGGTGATATTGCCGAGCTGCCTCCACACCAGTTTCAGCTCTACTTGCTGTTATCCGTCTTTCGGCCTGAATCAGGGCAGGTCACTAGAGATTAGGAAAAGTATGTTTCAGAACTTCGAAATCCAGCTCATAAGGAGGACCGATAATGGCAGTACTTTGTGAAGCAATGTCCGTGATCATTCGATGCGATTCAATCGAGGCTTACTATGCGGGTGGACGGCGCACATTCGACACTGATATTCCGAACAATACTGTTTGTACGGATAATGAGCTAGTTCGAGTCGGATTCATGGTTCCTGACCACCTCGTGCAATATGTTGAGACTCTGCAAGCAAGAGGCCTCCAGTTTGATCCTCCTCCCGCTTGGTGGAGCTTGTGGAACTCGAACCCACTACCTCTCGACCCGAACTTCGTTCGCAAAGTCGATGACATAGTTGTGGTCGACCAACATAGAGGTTCTACTTCACCGTGTGATTGGGTCGAATTTAGAAAGCTTCAGTTTGTATCTGACGAACTAACAGTTTCGATGTGCAGTTTCGTAGGTGGGAAAGAAATCTCTGATGGATCAGAGATGGCTGTTCCGAATGGGTGGACCCTCGAGCAAGCAAAAAGTATGCGCTTCCAGGGTCCATTTGAGGACGCCGCAACCAAGCTAGAATTTCTGAGAAAACAAGATACGTTGAACGTATATAGAGAAATCGAAAGCGGCAAAAAAGTTTTTATCCCAAGTCACTCGAGTTTGCCATCTAATAATCCCTAGTTAGGGTCCGAGAGCACGCAAATAAGTTGGCGAGCAAGTCAGAGTGGCTATGGCGAAGTTCGCGTAAATGTTGCGGTGTTGCGGATAAACGGCCGTATAGAAGGAGAGAGAACGATTGCAGCCTCAGAACAGGGACTTAACAGGTCAGTTCCTACCCGGTCACAGCGGGAATCCCGGCGGTCGTCCCGTCAGCTTCCACAACTACATCCAGGAACGTACCGCAGACGGTAGCGAGCTGGCCGACTTCGTTCTAAGCGTGTTCCGTGGAGAGAACGGTGCGAGCACCAAAGAACGCATGGACGCTGCTACGTGGCTTGCTGACAGGGGCTTCGGCAAGCCGACAGTGAATGCGGGGGCACAGGCTCCGGGCATCGGCGATTTCACCATCACGATAAGTGAGCCTGACGATCAAATAGACCGACTGCTCTAACCGTGGAGGCTGTTTGTTGCAAAGTTGTTGCAACGGACGCTCTGAAACAGCCTGAGGCAGTGTGGGGCAGTTTCTAACGGCTTCCAGTACGAATCGAACTGCGAGAATAGTGCATGAGAGACAGCCTGAGGCAAGGTGGATATAACTTCGAACCAGAGGGTCGGGGGTTCGATTCCCTCCGGGCGTACCAATCTCAACTCGAACTGAAAGACCCCTCGATTGTCGGAGGGGTCTTTCTTGATTGGGCGGGTTGTCGAGCTTCCACATTTGTCGTGGCTTGCGTGAGAGTAATATTCACCTTTCTCCGGGCGCTGGACCTACCCCAGGAGACCAACCTGGCAACGCAGAATTCGAAGGGGAATATATGCGACTGATACTGGTCGGCTGCGAGTACGTCGGCAACACGACACTCGCCAACGCCATTGACGACTGGATGGATATCACGATAGGTGCCCGCTTCTCGCTGATACATGAGCACTGGAAAATCCCGCACACGTCCGGTCACCCCGACAATACGACGCCAGAGGAGCAGGCATGGCTCCTGGCCGCTACTCCCAAGTTCAAGGAAATGCACCAACGTCACAGCCTGTACTACCACGCCCACGGTTGGGTCAATCCCGACGTGATGATGGTGGGAGCAGCGATCGAAGATGCGGTATACGCGCCGATGTTCTTTGACTATGGCGGGAAGGGTGAGTTTCAGGATCGCGAAGTGGTGATGCACGAGTGGGAAGCAACTATTTTGGCCACATCGGACGAAATAACCCTGGTCCATGTGACCGCGGAAACCGAAGTAATCAGGCAACGAATGCAAGATGGCCCGCACGAGAACATGGTGATTTCTGAGGGCGACATTGAGCGCGTGAAAAGCCGCTTCGCTGAACTCGTCGACTGGTCAACGATTCCCAACAAGATCGCGATCGACAACAGCGGACCGGTTGCCGATACGATGGCCGAGTTTGTCAGCAAGATCGAGCCGTACCTGACCGAAGAAGACCGCTCCCGCATGGACGCAAAAACTCGAAATTGAAGAAGCAATTACCACGGATCCCCATCCGGCCAGCCTTGACCTGACATGAAAATAGGAATCCTCTCCCGCGCCGAAAACCTGTACTCGACCCGCCGTCTCGTCGAGGCTGCAGAGCTGCGCGGGCATGAGGTCCGTGTAATCGACTACGTGCGTTGCTACATGAACATCTCGTCGCACAATCCGCAGGTGCTCTACCGGGGCGAATCGCTGGACTTCGACGCAGTCATCGCCCGGATCGCGCCGGCGCGGACCTACTACGGGACCGCCGTGGTCCGCCAGTTCGAGATGATGGGCGTCTACACGGTCAACGAATCACAGGCGATCACCAGGTCCCGCGACAAGCTCCGCGCCCTCCAGATCCTCTCGAGGACCGATGTCCAAATGCCCCGCACCGGCTTTGCCTACGCAACCCAGGACATCGACGGCCTGATCGAGTCGGTGGGTGGCCCGCCGCTGGTAATCAAGCTCCTCGAGGGCACACAGGGCGTCGGCGTGGTGCTGGTCGAATCGCACTCGGCCGCACGGTCGGTCATCGACGCGTTCAGGCAACTCGATGCCAACATCCTGATCCAGGAATTTATCGAGGAATCGAGGGGCTCTGACGTCCGGTGCCTCGTGATCGGAGACACGGTGGTGGCCGCGGTTGAGCGCAGGTCGGTCGATGGCGAATTTCGGTCGAACCTTCACCAGGGCGGGGAAGCACACGAGGTCCACCTCACCGATGAGGAGCGCGTGACCGCCTGCAGCGCAACTAAAGCCCTCGGCCTCGAATTCGCCGGCGTGGATATCCTGCGCTCCAACCGGGGTCCGCTCGTTTTGGAAGTCAACTCTTCTCCCGGGATGCAGGGGGTAGAAACGGCGTCCGGAGTGGACGTTGCGGGAATGATGATCGAGCACGTCGAAATGAAACTCGACTCAACACATCCCCGCCGAACGGTGTCGGCGTAGTGCCCGGCACCGGTAGCGGTCGTCGGAGCCGTCGTGGACTGACGACTATTGGCTGGCGCGAGCGTGTCTCGCTGCCCGATTTCGGCCTTACCCGGATCAGGGCCAAGATAGACACCGGTGCGCAAACCTCGGCCCTCCATGCGGTCCGACCGGAATTTACCGATCAGGACGACGGGGAATGGATTTCGTTTGAACTGTACCCACGCAGGCGGAGTCGGCGGGATTCAATCCGGGTGAGCGCAAAAATCATCGAACGGCGGTGGATCCGCAGTTCCAACGGAGAGCGTGAGCTGCGGCCTGTAATTTCAACACGACTGGGACTCGGTGCCGAGGTATGGGAAGCCGAATTCACCCTGACCAACCGTGATTCGATGAGCTACCGGATGATCCTGGGCCGTTCGGCGCTGCGCGGCCGGTTCACGGTTGACTCCGGTCTTTCCTACCTGCTTTCAGGCGGGGAGTGAGTTTCCGGGTGTGGGGGCGCGATGATCTGAAATCGTGCGTCCTGCGCCGGTGTACATGTCGACTCGGGGTTATCATTCCTGATCCGCCCGCTCTACCCCCTTCTGGCCGCATCGGTCGCTATGGATTACTCACCGGCACCTGGAGATAACATATGGCACGAGACGTCGTCCGCTACGGCTTGCTTTCAACTGCGCAGATCGGCCTCAACGCCCACCTTCCGGCCTCGTACGGCTCGAAGAACTCGGAGATCGTATCGATCTCGTCCAGGGACGCGGCGAAGGCCGAAGCAGCAGCGAAAAAACACAACATCGAGCGCTGGTACGGATCGTATGACGAGCAACTTGCCGACCCGGGTATCGACGCGATCGTCAACTCGCTCCCGAACGGCATGCACTGTGAGTGGACGATAAAGGCAGCCGAGGCCGGCAAGCACATCCTGTGCGAAAAGCCGCTTGCCGTATCGGCCGAGGAGTGTCAGCGGATGATCGACGCCGCGAATGCCAACAAGGTCGTGCTGGTCGAAGCCTTCACCCCGCGCTGGAACCCGCACCTGCGCATGGCACGCAAATTCATCGCTGAAGGCGCAATCGGCAGCGTGCAAACCCTCGACGCCGCACTTTGCTTCAACATCGCCGAACCCGAAGGCAACGTGAGGTTTTCGGCGGAACTGGTTGGCGGCTCAATGTGGGACGCTGGCTGCTACGCCGTGTACGCGGTGCGGTTCGTGATGTCGGCGGAGCCGGTGCGGGTGCGCGGCGCGTCGCACGATTACGGCAACTGGGGGATCGACACGACTTTCACCGGGCTGCTGGAGTTTGGAAACGGGGCAATCGCCCACGTAACGTCCAACATGCAGCAGCCCTACCGTTCCGCAATTTCGATCGACGGCTCCGAGGGGCGAATCGAGATTCCGAACATGACGGACGACTCGGGTCCGATCATCATCAATAACGGCGATGGCCGAAACAGTCGGGACGAGAAGATCATCGCCACCCCGGCGCCAAACCGGTTCACCGTCCAGTTCGATGAGTTTTCCGAATGTGTCCTTACGGGCAAGGCCCCTGAATTTCCTGCCCAAGACGGTCTGCGGAACACCGCAGTAATCGAAGCGCTGTACAAATCGGCCGAGACAGGGCAGGCGCAGGACCTGGACCTGTAGGCCTCTTTCACCTTCGTACGGGTGCCAGAAAGAACGCCCCCATGACCCCGGCTGAGAATTCCAGATCTCGATATAGCGCCAATGACGTGGCAACGAGTTACGACAGAGTGGGCGACGCCTACTACCAGTACTTTCGCACGAGGCCTTCTGAAGTCGTCGAGCGTTACGAGAGCCTGTTTATCGACCGGAACCCGACTGGCGCCACCGTACTCGAACTCGGCTGCGGTAACGGCCTGCCCATGACGGCAAAACTTATCGATAAGTTTGAAGTTACCGCGGTGGATGTTTCTCAGAAGCAAATCGCAAGGGCGCGCAAGAACGCCCCCGGCGCACGTTATCTGTGTGCGGACATGTCCACGCTTGCGCTCCCCGAAGCTGCTTTCGACGGTATCGGAGCGTTATACTCGATCATCCATGTCCCGCGAGAGCACCACGCAGAGTTGTTCCACTCGATTTTTTCATGGCTCAAACCCGGCGGCCTCTTTGTGGCGACACTCAACTCGTCGGCCGAAGAATCACATCTGGAAGAAGACTGGTTTGGAGCGCCAATGTACTGGAGCAGCTATGGTGCCGACACCTACAGAAAACTGGTTGCACAAGTCGGATTTACGCTTGAATCGGACCGTGTCGAGGTATCGGACGATCCTGAGATTGCTGGAGAAAAAGAAATACACCTCTGAATCGCGGCCAGAAAGCCCGGTTAGATATCACCCGCCCACTCACGGTCGGTATAAAATTCGCCCGCAACTTCCCATCGACTGCCAGCGACCGGCGTCGAACCAAATCCAAAAGCCGAAAAATCGATAATCATGAACTACCCAAGCGATGTCAGACAAAAATTAGCCTCCGGAAATCCCGTTCTCGGAACCTCGATGTTCACCCGTGAACCGTTTGTCGCCCAGTCGATTTACCAGACCGGGGCCGACTGGGTTTGGATCGACCAGGAACATTCGCCCGCCGGTACGGAGTCGATCGGCACGATCTGCGTGCAGGGCCGCGAGAACGGCAGTGCGCCGGTAATTCGGATTCCCTACAACAACCCGGGCGACATCAAGAAGGCCTACGACGTTGGGGCGGTGGGAGTGATGGTGCCGCAGATCGACACGCCCGACGATGCACGGAAAGCAGCGAACTGGGCGAAATACCCGCCGGTGGGCATGCGCGGCATAGCACCGTTCTTCGCCGGATATCTCGGCCTGACTCAGCAGGACATCATCGACAACGCCAATGACGAGACGCTTCTGATTCTGCAGATGGAGAGCGTTGAGGCGTACGAGAACCTCGACGAAATCCTGGCCGTGCCCGGATACGAAGTGCTGCTCGTTGGCCCGACCGACCTTTCGGCGTCGCTGGGCGTTCCGGGCGATATTCACAACTCGAAGGTCGAAAACATCATGGCCGACGTTGCGCAGCGCATAAAGGGCACCGGCAAGTATCTTTCGACCACGTTCGGGAATGTCGACGACTGCAGGCGCTGGCTCGGCGAGGGTTACCAGATGATGAACATTTCGAGCACGCTATTGCTCGGCACGATTCAGACCAAAGAGATATACGCCGAGCTAAGGGAGCAGTTCAAGGTCGCTAGCGACGTTTCCTGAGAGATCGGTGGGTAGTGGCTGATTCGTGCGGTTACGCTTCAGTTGAGCGCCGCGGGTCACCCGAGGTCGGGACGCGTTGCGGCGGTGCATCGCCATGAGGCACCCCGCGCCTACATACACAGTGCCACACGCTGGGCTGTCGTTCCTTTGTCCTTCCCCTGCCATTCGGCGAACTCGAACGCCTCGTTGACTTTTTCGAGCGGGAAGCTGTCGGAAACGACGTCCATCAGCTGGTACCTGTCCTTCGTCTTTACGAGGAACTGCAGCGCCGCCTCGATGACCCAGGGGTTGTAGTGAACCGTGCCGATCCACTTGGTCTGGTTGCTGATGATCTTGCCTACCGGAATGTCGAGACGGCCACCGCCAATGTTTCCGATGTCGAGGTACGTCCCGTTTATCCGGACCATATCGAGACCTTCGTAAGTGGCCGCGGCAATGCCAACGACCTCGACGACGATATCGGCACCGATTCTGGCCGTAAGTTCGCGTACGCGCTCGACGCGGGATTCCGGCGTCGGGAACTCGGCCATGGAAATCGTTTGCGTCGCACCGCACTTCATCGCCCGGTCGAGTCGGTTCTGCTGCCCATCGATCACTATCACCTGGCTGGCGCCCCGGTCGGCAGCCACCGCGGTCGCGTAGATGCCAAGACCGCCAGCTCCCTGGATTACCACGGTGTCGCCGAACGCCACGCCAACGCGTTCGAGACCGAAAAGCACCTGCGCCAGTGCACAGTTCACCGCGGGAATCGCCTGACTGGGCAGCTCGTCCGGCACCTTGTAGGCGTAGTGGGTCGGCTGCAGGTAAAAGTATTCGGCCATTCCGCCGTTGCAGTACGGATAGGCGTCGAGCCCAACCATGTTCCGGCGCATGCGGAACGTGCAGGCGTGGTGCTCGCCGCGGATGCAGTGGTAGCAGTGGTGGCAGGGGAAGAAGAACGGGAAGGCAACGCGATCGCCTTCTTTAAGCGGACGACGGAGCGAATCGGTGTCGATGCCCTTGCCAAGAGAGTGCACGACACCGGTGAACTCGTGGCCCAGCACCCGGCGCTTCGATACCTTCGGGCCGTCGCCATCGCCCCGCCATACGTGCAGGTCAGACCCGCAGATCACAGCATCGGTGTTTTTTATCAGGATTCCGCCCGGCTCGATTTCGGGGGTCGGGAGAGTCTCCAGTTCAAACGGCTTTCCGGACTCGGTAAATACGGTGGTCAGGCCCTGGGGCATATGAAATTCTCCGGAGTTGGGTTTTTGGGACGGTTTCGATTACCCGGAACACGCGATGACACTGTAATGCCAATCGCTGCCTGCCGGGCCATTTCGATATTCGACGATTATTTTCGGGCAATGTAAACCCAGAGGGTGTGAGCGTCTACACAACAGGCGTATACTCCGCCCGATTTATGTGTTCATCTGGAAAATTCGGCACGGTGATTTATCGCGATCGGGCAGGGTGAGCAGGTCCTAAAAGGAGCAACTCGAATTGCTGGAACGGTTTCACGTACCGAGTGATGTAGCGATCCACGTCACGCCCGAAAATATGCATGCAACGGTGGTCGATGTTTTCCTGAAGATGGGCATGCCTGCCGATGACGCCGAACAGGCGGCCGAAGTGCTGGTATACGCCGATATCCGGGGCATCGAGACCCATGGCGTATCGAACATGCTGCGCAGTTACGTCAAGCAGTTCGGAAACGGCGCCATCAATCCGACGCCCAAACCCAGAATCATCCGCGAAATGCCTGCAGCGGCCACGCTGGACTGCGACGGCGGACACGGCCTGGTGGTCGGTCCGATGGCCATGAACATGGCGATCGAGCGGGCGAAGATTTATGGCATCGGGACTATCACGGCCAACAACGGGCGGCACTTCGGTGCGGCCGCCTATCACGCCGCGATGGCGCTCGAACACGGCATGATCGGCATCGCCATGACGACCGGCGGGATGCGCGTCGTCCCGGTCGACGGTGCAAAGCCGATGTTCGGTCTCAACCCGATCGCGATCGCGATCCCGACCCGCAACGAGGCGCCCTTTATTTTCGATGCTTCCATGAGTTCCGTAGCGGGAAACAAGATCGCACTGGCAAAACGTCTTGGCGTACCCGTTGCGGCGGGTTGGATCACGGAACCGGATGGGTCGCCGATTCTCGAAGAACGGGCCGTCCCGGACGACTACTTCATGCTCCCGACCGGTGGTTCCCGCGAGAACGGCGCCCACAAGGGAGCGAGCCTTGGGATGTGGGTCGAGATCATGTGTGGGCTCCTCGGGGCCACCGGAGCGGGTCCAAATCGCAAGGGCGGTTCCTCGCACCACTTCATCGCATACAACGTCGAGGCCTTCACCGACCTCGATAGTTTCAAAGACGACATGGATGCGTACATGAAGGAAATCCGTGAATGTCCGCCGATTCCGGGTGCGGATCGGGTCGTATACGCTGGCCTCCCCGAACATGAAGAGGAGATCGAGCGCCGCGAGCATGGCATTCCGTATCACCCGGAGGTGATCGACTGGTTCCGCGGTATTACCGATGAATTGAAAATCGACTGGCGACTGACCAGCAACTAACGGCTGGCATCTCTAGCAGGAGTAACGCATGGCAAGAATCAACAAGTGCATCGAGCTGCTCGAACAGAGCCAGCCTTTCTATGCAACCCACCCAACCGAACTGACTTACGAGGCTGGCCTGAAAGATTCCCAGACCTGGGCGGATATGTTGATGACGGACTTCGAGCATCACCCGTTCGACACGGTCGGTCTCACGAATTACATGCGCGGCCTGAAGGACGGCGGCCCCACACCCAGCGGTCACGCGACCCCGACGGTGCTGTGCACGCTCCCTTCCAACGCCATCACGCCCCAGGAAGTGCGCTACAACGCATGGCAGGCACGCCACGTGCTGTCGGCCGGGGTCCACGGGATTCTTCATACCCACACCCGGACCGCGGAATCGGTAAAGGCATTTGTGCAGATAACCCGCTACCCGTTTCAAAAACTCAGTCGTGACGTTATTGGCGAAGGTTTGCGCGGGGCGGGTGGACAGCGCCCGGCCAACGAAATCTGGGGGCTCTCGACCGCCGAGTATGCACGGGTTGCCGACCCGTGGCCGCTGAATCCGGAAGGCGAACTGATCCTCGGTCTGAAAATCGAAGACAAGTACTGCCTGGAGAACGTCGACGAAATCGTTGAAGTTCCGGGTATCGGGTTTGCCGAGTGGGGGCCCGGCGACATGGGCATGTCGTTCGAGCTGCCCGACGCGCACGACCCTCCTTATCCCGAGGTCATGAACGATGCCCGGGACAGGATTAACGCCGCGCTCTCGAAGAAGGGCATCGGCTTTTACGCAAGCTGGGGCGACGACAACATGACCATGGAACAGCGGGTCGACTATTCGCTCGACGTTCTGAAGGTCAAGATGATGGGGGCGACTGAGGAATGGGCATCGTACGGCCGGAAAAAGACCGGCCGGACGATGCCGGTTTAGTTCGAGCCATCAACTTCTGAACAACAAACATCCGGCAACGCTGTAAATTGAGTCGAGCTCGTGAAAGCGGGCTCGACTCGCGCTGCTGACCAGATGATCGAACCAGTGAAAAAAATCCAATTACCAGGAACACCAGAGATGCCAAAGCTAAAAGTTCTAGTCACCGGTGGATCGGGAATCGTGGGTCACTACGTGATCGACGAGCTGTACAAACTCGGCCATGAAGTGATCAACGCCGACAAGTTCCGAATGTCGAGCAATCTTGTCCACAGCGGCACAACGGGGCAACTCGCAAGCGCCGAGACCGCGGTGAAGATGCGCGATAACTGGCCCCGGACCCCCACATTCTTTGAGGTCGAGATTTCGGACTACGGGCAGGTGATTTCTGCGATGGACGGCTGCGACGCGGTGATTTCGCTCGCCTCCCGGCCAAGTGCTGCAAACTACGTCGAAGAAGACGTCGTGCGCACCAACACGATGTCGATGTGGAACGTGTGCCGGGCGGCAGAGCAACTCAAAGTGAAACGGGTGGCACTCGGGTCGTCGTACAACGCCGTCGGGGCGATGGGCACGGCCGCCCGGTGGGAACCGAACGAAGTCAAGCCCCCGGAGTATTTTCCGCTCGACCAGAACGTTTACACCCGGTCTGAAGACCCTTACTCGATCGCCAAGTGGCTGGGCGAGGAGATCGGCGAGGCGTTTTCACGCCGGTCGCCGTGGATGGCGATCGCGAGCATGCGTTTCAATGGCATGTGGGACGACGCCTATTTCACCCACCTGCAGGCGAACCCGATCACCGATCCGTGGACCCGCTGCCAGGGTTTCTGGACGTACCTGCATATTCGCGATGCGGCGCGGGCGTGTGTTCAGTCCGTGACGAACGAGAACTGGAACGGGCACCACCGGTTTTTCCTGAACGCGAAAGACACGATGCTGAACATCCCGACGATGGAGGCCATCAAGACTGTTTATCCGGACGTTCCCCTGAAGCGGGAGTTCGAGGGGTTCGATGCACCGATTTCGGTTCAGCATGCAGCTGACGTTATTGGCTGGGAACCGCTTCATTCGTGGCGAGACGAGCAGTTCAGCCAGTGATGTAACAGCGACCGGTTCTGGCATCATTCGCGGCTGTAAGTCCGGTTACCTGTCATTGCGAGGAGTCCGACGACAGGGCAATGGCAATTAGCGGCACGCGCGTTGCAGGCTAATCAGATGAGCCGAGTCGTAGACTTATCACATGTGCGGAGCGTTTGTTTACGTCTACATCGGGGGATATCGTCACCGGCTTATGGGTGGCGGCGTTGAAGCAGCCGGTATCGGCGACCTGATCGCGCGTCGTCCTGAACTGGGTTCCCGGTACAACATCCGGCCAACCCAGGACGTAGTGGTCATCGTCAACGAAGATGGCAGGCCGGTTGCGAGGCCGATGCGCTGGGGTTTGATCCCGTCGTGGTCGAAGGCTGATAAATTGCCCCGCAACACGTTCAATGCCCGCGACGACCGCCTTCCCTCATCGGGCATGTGGCGGGGTCCGTTCAAGCGGAGTCGTGGGGTCGTACCCGCCACGGGATTTTTCGAGTGGAAAAAAGCCGATGGCACAAAGCAGCCTGTGTACATCACGCCAAAGGACGACCAGGGGTTCACATTCGCCGCCGTATACGATTCGTGGATCAACGAACACGGCGAAACCGTGGAATCGTGTGCCATTGTCACGACCAGCCCAAACGACTTCATGGCGTCGATACACGACCGGATGCCCGCAATCCTCGATGAAGAAACGGTTGCGCTGTGGCTCGACCCGTCGACCACTGAGGCAGATAGTTTGCAACATATCCTGGTGCCATCGCCGGGCGAACTGATGAAGGCCCACCCGGTTTCGACCAGGGTCAATTCGTATAAAAACGACGATGCGGAGCTCATCAAATCGGTTTCAGCGCAGGATGCGGATACCGGTCCGAGGCAACTGGTATTCTCCGATTCTGAAAATTCGCCACAGAACACGCCGGACCGGCCGGGCAAATGACCCATAAATTCCCACCCGAGAGCGACGAGCGCTCCGAATCCGAAAACTCCGGTCTCCCGACCGGGCTCGACGACGACCTGATAAACAAGGTCTACGGCCCCTCGCAGTCCGACATGGACAGGTCGTGGGAAGGGTACGAATCCGGCGAATCGTCCCAGGAACGCGGATCGGGCAGGTCGATCTGGAAATACGTCGTTATCGGTGTGTCTCTTTTGATCTTGGCCTCACTGTCTCTCGGTCTGATCGGTCCCGTCTTCAACCGGGTCCGGACAGTCGAACCGGCGCGACAGGTCCTGCCCGAACGGGTCGCGGCCTCCGTGCTCAGAGTCATCGATGCCAGAACGATCGTGGTCAGGACGGGTGGAGCCGAGCAGACCGTTCGGCTGATCGGCCTCGAGAGTCCGGTTTTCGGCGATCCGCTGTACGATTTCGCCAGGCAGGTAAGCCAGAACTGGATCGAAGGCCATGACGTGCTGTTGGAGGCCGATGAGCGTGATGTCGATGAGCAGGGGCGGTTGCTGCGATACGTCTTCTTCGAGGATGTATTGATAAACGCGGCGCTCATCGTGAACGGTCTTGGCAGGCTCGAAACGGAACCCCCGAATACCAGGTACAACGGCTTTCTTGCCGACATGGAGCGGCAGGCACGAGAATCTGGGGTCGGCATTTGGGATCCCGCTCGCGAGGCACCCGGAATCGGCAGCAGACCGGGTAACACCGAAGCATCCCTCCGCACCGGGTATCTGGCGGGGCTGCTTACGAGTTGACGAGTTCGGATTCCACCAATCGGCCGTCGCCCAGGCAGCAGGGCCAGGCCGGTCGACCGGGCCGGCAGTTCAGGGCCGTTGTCTCGAATCCGTCTTACCGGCGGCTCTGGGGTATTGGCCTTACGTCCACGACCATGCGCTGGATGGAGACCGTCGCCCTTGGGATCTTTGTTTTCGAACTGACCGGATCGCCGTTCTGGGTTGCCATGACGGGTTTCCTCCGGATGATGCCGATGCTGCTGCTCAGTCCCACGATCGGCCTCATCGCCGACAGGACAAACCGAAAATTGCTGATGGGTTCGACCATGGCGGTGTTATCGGTCGTTTATGTGGTGATGGGCCTGCTGGTCGCAACCGGGCGCGTCGAGCTGTGGCACATCCTGGTAGGTGTGACGTTTTCGGGGATCATGTGGTCAACGGACTTTCCAGTGCGCCGTGCGATGATCGGCGACGCGGTTGGTGCCGGTGGCATTTCAACAGCCATCGGCATGGACATGGCGACAAGCAACTTTTCGCGGGTGATCGGACCACTGGGCGCCGGTGCTTTTCTCGCCACGCTCGGGGTCCAGGCGGCCTACTTCACGGGAGCTGTGCTGTTTGCGGTCGGCTCTCTGCTGGCCTTCTCGTTGCCGTACGTGGCGCCGGTTTCGATAACCGGTTCGAGGTCGGGATATTTTGCCAACCTAGCCGAGGGGATACGGCATGTGCGGGCCGACCGCATCATCGTAATCACGCTTGTAATCACCGTCGTTATGAACGTCTTCGGGTTTCCGTACCAGCACATGATTCCTGTCATCGGCGCAGAAACGCTTAAAATCGGGCCTTTGCTGATAGGACTGCTGCTGGCGGTCGAGGGGATGGGTGCGACAACGGCTGCGCTGATAATTGCACTGAACGCCCGCCCGGGCGGTTACACGAAAATTTTCGGGTTCGGTTCCCTCGCATTTCTCGTGGCGATACTGGCGTTTTCGCTTTCGCCTTCTTACTGGATGGCCCTGCCTGCGTTGCTGATCGGCGGATTCTCGATGGCGGGATTTGCCACGATGCAGAGCATCATCATCATTACGTCGACGCCGGCGGCAATCAGGGGAAGGGTGCTCGGGGTGCTTGCGGCGATGATCGGGACCGGCCCGATCGGTGCGTTGCTCGTCGGCGGGCTCGCAGTGTGGTGGGGTGCCAGCAACGCGGTTACGGCCCTCGCTGCCACCGGCCTCGTGCTCACCATTCTTCCGCTGGCGATATGGCGGGATTTCCTGCGCAGTTCGGTTGGCCCTGGCGAATCAACCGCTGTTATCGTCACCGAGGGCGAGCGATAGCACGTATAAAAACATGGCCAGGAAAATCAGAAGAATGACGAACCGTGGGCCGATAATATTTTTCAAGTTTTCCAATCCGTGAGGTTTTGATTGGCCTGTAGCGACCACGACGACGATTCAATTTACTCCCTGATTGCCCTCGATATCGACGGGACCATGATCGGCGAAGACCGGATCGTGCATGCCGACCTGATCGCGGCGATTGGCCGCGTGCAATCGCTGGGCGCCGTCGTTTCGATCGCGACGGGGCGGGCACTCGCACCGGCATTGCGTGTGGCAGAGCAGGCGGGTGCCGCAGGGCCGGTCATCTGCTTCCAGGGCGCAATGACGTTCGACCAGGCCGCACAATCGGAGATACGACACGTTCGGCTGAGCAAGGATTCCACAACGTGCGCCATCAGCGGATTGACCGAAAAAGTCTCAGTCGTAATGATGTTTCTCGCTGACGACGTATGGGTCGAGCGGAGAAATGATTGGATTGACGGCTACGTTGAACGGATGGGGTTAGCTGTCAGGTACAGTGATTCGCTGATTTCGATGGCCGATAGTGGCCCGACCTCGATAGTGGGTGTTGGTGACCCGGCAACGATCAAGGCTGTCGTTTCGTCTCTACGCACGCAGCTGGATGGGTCTGCGCTTGTCACACATTCACTTCCCAACCTCTGTGAAGTTGAGGCCGTTGGGGCGGGGAAAGGCCTCGCGGTCGAGCACCTGGCGACACATCTCGGGATTAACGGTGCGCATGTAGTTGCTGTTGGCGATGAAAAAGGCGACCTGACGATGATCGAGTGGGCAGGGCTGGGAGTTGCGATTGAGGGTGGAGATCACGATTTGATTGCCATCGCAGATGTCGTAATTGCCCGACCTGAAGAGTCAGGGCTTGCCGTGTTCCTTGAATCGCTCTTCGATACTGGAAAAATTGGACCATCGGACCTCTGATCAGGCGATTGGTCGGTTCGCTGGAAAAACGGTGAAATTTTATTGAAAGACGTAATTGTCCTCGGCGGACTGAACATGGACCTGATCGTCGAGACACCCCGGCTTGCGGGCCCCGGCGAGACAGCTGAAGGCAGCCGTTTTTACACGACCCCCGGGGGAAAGGGCGGAAACCAGGCCGTGGCCGCGGCGCGGCTTGCTGAAAGCCCCGGCACGGTGAAGATGGTCGGGCGGATTGGCGACGATGGTTTTGGCGAGGAGATGGCGCAGTTCATGCGCAACGAGGGAATCGACACCACGGGGCTGCGCCCAAATGCGGGCATCGCCTCGGGCATCGCGGTCATCTTCATACTCCCCGATGGCGAGAACCATGTGAACCCGGTTTACGGTGCGAACGGGCTGTGCGACGAACAGCAATCCGACGATGTTACCGGGGCGCTTGTGAACGCCGGAGTGCTGCTGTGCCAGCAGGAGATCCCGCTGGCGGCCACGCGGGCGTCAATAGAAGCTGCAGAAAAAGCCGGGGTGCCCGTCATCCTGGATCCCGCTCCGGTCCGAGATGTCCCCGACGGTTTCTACGACTCCGTGACCATCCTGACCCCGAACCAGGGCGAGGCGTCGTCGATGGCCGGGATAGATGTTATCGACGTTAACTCGGCGAAGGCAGCGGCCCGAAAAATCCGAGATACCGGGATTGAAACGGTGATCGTGACCCTGGGCGACCGCGGTGCGTGGGTCGAGTCTGACGGCGTTTCCGAGCTGCTTGATCCGTTCAGGGTAAATGTCGTTGCGACCGTTGCGGCTGGCGATGCATTTAACGGGGGGCTCGGGACGGGTCTCGCTTCGGGGATGGACCTGTTAGACGCAGCAAGACTGGGGATGGCAGCAGGGGCGGTGTGCGTGAGCAGAGACGGGGCACAGGAGGCGATGCCGAGCAGGGCAGAGGCCGAGGCGCTGCTGCGGGGGCGTTAGCCATTGGGCGTGCCCGTTGGGGATGCCTGTTGAGACCCCGATTACGAGGCAGAGAAACCAACGGGTGAGCGCGGGCAGCCGGTTTCGCGTCGCATTGGGCGAACGCCGACCCATCACTTCACGGCGGGCGGTGGTCCGGCGATGTCGGCCACGTCGTCGATGTCTGCCACAGACATAAGTTTTGCCAGCCGCCGGTTGAGCCGTGAGGGGAGGCCGGGGCCTTCGTATATGAACGACGTGTAGAGCTGGACCGCCGACGCCCCCGACGCCATGAGCTTCCAGACGTGCTCGGCAGTCGAAACCCCTCCACAGGCGATGATGGCGGCACTGCCCTGCACAAGGGCCTGCACATCGGCGATCATCAACTCGGTGTGCTCGAACAGCGGAGCGCCGCTCAATCCCCCCCTGCCGGTCTGCAGGCGGCGGCTTTCGACCGGGTGGGTGTTGGCAACGACCAGACCATCGGCCCCGGCGTCGACCGCGGTTTCTGCCAGCTTTAAAATATCCCGGCGGTTGTCGATGTCGCGGGGCCACGGGGGCAGCTTGACGAAGAGTGGGACCTGCCTGTCGGCCACCAGTCCTTCGACCAGGCCGCGCAGCCTCCCCGGTTCGTGGAAAATTCGCAGCCCCGTGGTGTTTGGGCTGCTGATGTTAAGTTCAATTCCGGCGGCCAGCGGCTGCGTGCGGCGCAGGCACTCGACGATCTCATCCTCCATAGTCCCGGCAATGCTCACAAGTATTCGGTCCCGATGACTGCGGTGCCTTCCCAGTCGCTTCACCGCCGCCTCAAGGCCCTGCCCGGGAAATCCCAGCGAATTCATCAGGGCTTTTTTGTCGGGAATCCTGGCAATCCGGGGTTTCGGGTTGCCAGGCCGCGACGACAGCGTCACCGTGCCACCGGTGACAAAGCCGAAACCGAGTTTCAGCACCGGTCCAAGGACCCTGCAGTCCTTGTCGTACCCCGCGGCCAACCCGATAGGCGTGGGGAACGAAATTCCGGCCAGGTCGGTCGAGAGCCTGCTGTTCCGGGCACCGTTGAATGGCCGGAATGCGTTCCAGACGCCCGGCACCGACAGCGCCATTTCGGATGCCTTATGTGCGCCCTCGGGCGGTAATTTGAATATCAGTGGTCTAGCGACCAGGGTGTAAATGCTCGTTTTTCTGCTCCAAAACAGCCCGCCGATGGCCCTTGAACGGCCCAATTCTCGGTCGCGACCAGAATAACCAGAAGTATGATATTAATCGCCCCCTGCGCGAATCTCGAATCAAGTCGGACGGTGAGCCCAAGCAAATGGCCCTGGAATACCACATAGGCAATGCTGCAAACCCGAAAGGGCACGCGCTTGTCTACTTCAGGGACGGCTCCGATCCGGAAAAAGTAGGTGCGGCATACATTGTGATGCTCCCGGTTTCGGTCGACATCAGCAAATATGTGCCACCGTTCCTGGCAGGCCAGGTAGAGCAGCTCGGGACCGGCGACATGTCGTCGTTTGCGTTCCCGCCCGCTCCCGAACCGGTGCCGTCGGAATCGTGGTTGCGGGAGACCGCGCAGCTGCGTGGGGACGACCTGCTGTTCGGCGGGGTCGCGAACCTGGACGACGTTACGACCCTGATGGCAGCGGTCGCAGATATCGCCTCCGAATACTCGTCGCAATACGATAGCCTCGCCGGCCTGCCGGCTGGTGGCAAGCAACCACAGGTCGAGGGCGGCGAGGCCAGTTCCAGCGCAGGACCAGGGGCAGGGGCTGATGGCAGCGGCCCGATCGACGATGTGCACGATGTGATGTACGGCCTGATGGCGGAAGCCGACCTGCTGACGGAGTTGACCAAGCTTATGGGGCGTTTGCAGTACGAATCGAGCGGCGGGGATAAAGCCGGGGCCCGTGAGAGCGAGGCGAAGATACGGGCGATCGGACGGCATGTTCCCGAAAACCGCCGAATTGATCTGCTGCTCAACGCCGCGCTCGACAGACACCCTGATGCCGCCCAGAGGGCTCAACTCTACCTCGAACGCGCGTTTGCAATGTACCGGGAAGATTACACCAGGGTCCACACGATCGAGCAGGAGATAAAACAGCTTGCGCCTGACTATCCCGGCTCTCCCGAAGCCCCGGACGCTGCGCCACCCACCGGGCCGCCCGAATCGTCGTAACCGGCCTGAGTTAACGGGTTCCCGCCAGCGACCTCACGCAAGCACCGCCCTCAGTTGGTCGGTCGTGATGTTCCCCCCGCTGGCAACCAGCACAACCCGCTTGCCCTTCAGACGGTCCTTCATATTTATTGCGGCTGCGAGCGGGGCTGCGCCGGCGTGCTCGACGAGAGTCCTCGTCCCCTCTAGGTAGCGCTTAATCGCCTGCGTAATGTCCGAATCGTCAACGAGTACAAACTCCTGGAGCCGGTTGCGGAGTATCCCGATCGGGAAACCGTAGGCAGACTCAGTTGCAAGGCCCTCGGCAATCGTCGACATCGGATAGATTTCGAAACGACCGGTCTTCCATGCGTGGAAGGCTGCTGGCGCACTGGCTGACTGGGTGCCGATTACCAACGTCGATGGAGACATGGTATCGGTGACGATGCATGCCCCTGACGCCCCCGAACCGGCTCCGATGGGGACGATTAAAAAATCGATGTCTGTCAGGTCTTCGTGAATTTCGAGTGTGTAAGTTGCGACCCCCGCCACCAGGGCCGGTTCGTTTGCAGCGTGGACGGAACGCATGCCGTTTTGCCGGGAGATTTCCTCGGCGCGTTCTCTCGATCGTTCGAACACGTCGCCGTGGAAAATCACCTCCGCGCCCAGTGCCGATATCGCTGCCGCCTTGGCGGGGTTTGCACCCTCGGGCAACACCACTGTGCAGGCTGCCCCGAACGCCCGGGCGGCATAAGCGACCGACTGGCCGTGATTTCCTGAGGAAGCCGTCACAAACCCGCGCTCCCGTTCGTCCAGCGTTGTTTGAGATACCAGGTTGATGCCGCCGCGCACCTTGAACGCCCCGAGTAGCTGGAAGTTCTCATGTTTGACCCACACATCGGCATCCAGCAGTTCTGAGAGCACCGGGTAGTGCCTGATTGGCGTTCTGAGGACGTGATCCTCGATCGCGGTCCTAGCCTGAAGAATGTCGTCGAGAGTTGGCTCTGTCAGGCCGGGCGCGTCGGGCATCTGTCAGGTCCTTGCGAAGGTGGAAATGGGAGAACGCGGGAGATCCTGAAACGAATCCCAGGGCAGCAGACTACAGGAGCAGGGCCGTTACAGGGTGCGGGCAACAGGAAAATTTAGGCGTGCAGGCATTCCGGGCGGGTGTACCCTTCGATTTCAGGCCGCCCGCAGTTTGTGGGCGGCAATTCGTTGTGAGCGATAATTGGCGGTACGCAACCCGGTAGAAAAACAGACGGAACCGGCTGAGGTGACTCGGTCGAAAGACCGCGCGCCCGGCCGCGGCGTACTCGGCAGGATATACAACCGCACGTTTGAGGCGGTCATCGAGAACCGCGACTTCCGCATGCTCTGGTTCGGCATGGTGCTCTCCATGGGCGGATTCCAGATGCAGATGGTCGCCCGCGGCATATTGGTGTACGAGTTGACGAACGACGCGGTCATTACCGGCATCGTCGGACTTGGTTTCGCTCCGAGCCTCCTGGTCGTTTCTCTTTTTGGCGGTGTGCTGGGCGATCGCATCGACAGGCGGCTGATTATTCAGCTATCGCAAATTGGCAACGGGTTGCTTGCCGGAGTCGTGGCTTTCCTGATAATCAGCGGAAATGTGGTTTGGGGTCACCTGTTTGCAGTTTCTGTCGCCCAGGGGGCAATGTTTGCCCTGCAGATGCCGGCACGACAGGCCGCGATTCCGTCGCTCGTTGGAAAGAACCAGCTGGCAAACGCCTTCGCGCTAAACGCCATGGCAATGAGCATGATGACGCTACTGGCCCCGGCACTTGCCGGTGTGCTGTACCAGGTGAGCGGTCCCGAAAATGTTTACCTGATTGTCACTGGCGTGATGCTCAGTTCGGTTATTTTCACATCGCTGGTCCCAAAGATGATTCCAGAAAAAACGGACAGCAAAACTTCTATGCTCCAGAATATTTCTGCCGGGTTCAAGTACATTGCCCGCAATAAATTTGTACTGAACCTGATGATCTACAGCGTGATCGTCGCCCTGTTGTCGATGCCGTTCCGGATGCTGGTCCAGGTCTACGCCAAAGACGTATACGGCTCCGAGCCATCGCAGGTCGGGATGTTGCTCACCGCGCTGGGGCTCGGTGGTCTGGTCGGGTCGATATCGATCGCAAACCTCCGCAAAGGACAGCACCGTGGCTGGATATTGCTTGGCGGGGCGTTCGTTTCCGGGGCCGCGCTAACCCTTATCGTAGGGGTCCCGGTTTATGCCGCTGGAATCATCGGGATGGTGGGCGTAGGGCTTGGGGAACAGGCCCGCTGGGCGCTCGGTCAGAGCCTGATGATGGAAAACACGGACGACGAATTTCGGGCGAGGGTCATGAGCGTACTCATGATGACTTTCGGGATGCTGCCACTGGGGATGCTCCCGCTCGGATATGCGATGAAAGAGCTTGGTGCCCGACCCGCGGTTGGAATTAGCGCGACACTGCTGCTGGTTTTCGCGGTGGCGTCGGTCTTCCTTCTGCCCCGCCTCCGCAGGGCCGAGTAGGTCCATTTCCATTCGACAGCCAGCGACAGTTTTCTGTGTTGCGTCGAATGCTGTCACCTGTGTGCAGTCGGCCATTAATTCGAATAAAACATAACCACACCGCTTGTCACTGAAGATTCCCATACCGCTGATCCACTCCGACAAAGTACGCGCCAGGGTGAAGCGGAGCCGAATAGCATCAAGAACGTTTTCTTCGCTCGGTCAATCGGATTTCCGTCACCTCTGGTTTGGCATGTTGTTGCTCATGGCCGCAATGAACATCCAGATGCTCTCTCGCAGTTACCTGACCTGGGAGCTGACCCATTCGCCGATTGCCGTAGTGGTTGTGGGGGCGGGGTTTGCGCCGCCGATACTGTTGCTTTCGCTCTACGGTGGTGCAATTGCCGACCGCTATGCCCGCAAGCGGATCATCCAGTTTGGTCAGCTGGCCATGCTGGCGATTTCACTGTTCATCGCGTTTTCGATATCCACCGGCACAGTCACCGTTTATCACCTTGTTGGCGCCTCTCTCGGGCAGGGCACGATATGGGCGTTCCTGATGCCGGCAAGGCAGGCCATCGTCACCCAGCTCGTGGACGACGAACACCTGACCAACGCGGTCGCCCTGAACGCATCCGGCATGTCGCTAATGACACTGGCGGCACCGGGGATCGGCGGGCTCATCTATGGAATCTGGGGCCCGGCGGCAACATACTTCACGATTTCTGGACTGACGATTGGCGCGTACGTGTTGATGGGCTTTGTTCCCGACATTGCCCCCGTGGCCCGGGGAAGTCGACGCATCTGGCGGGATATAAAAGAGGGCCTCGTCTACACAAGGCACAACCGCACGGTGTTGATGTTGCTGCTTGTAGCACTGAGCACAGCCGTTCTGGCAATGCCGTTCAGGTCGTTGCTGCCAGTTCAGATCGAACGCGTTTTCGACATGAAAGTCGAGGCGCTGGGCCTCCTGTTGAGCATGATCGGCGTGGGATCGCTTTTTGGGTCCCTGGTGATCGCGGGGCTTTCGAAGAACAACCACCGCGGCTGGGTCCTGCTCGGCTCGAGCGTGCTTTCGGGGGTTGCCATTCTGCTGGCCGCGGCGACCACCTCGTACGCGCTTGCCCTCGTCATAATGGTCGTCCTCGGAATCGGCGACTCCGGGAGGCGTGCGCTGAACGCGTCGCTGATCATGGAACAGACCGACGAGGAGTACCGTGGGCGCGTGATGGGTGTTTACATGGTGAACTTCGGCCTGATACCGCTGGGGGCGATTCCGCTGGGGTTTATCGCCCAGTGGTTCGATGTGCGCCTGTCGTTTGCAGTGGCGGGCGGTGCGCTTGTTGCTGCTGCGATCGGCTACACCGTACTGACCAACCGGATCCGCAGGCTGTAGCCGATCCTGGTGTCGTTCCAACCGGTAATCCCGGTGTGAAGCGGCCATTCCGCGGTGGGCTGCAAGTAGACTGCAAACCGTCAAATGCCGATTCAAGTTTTAAGTGACGAACTCTCCTCCCGGATCGCCGCGGGTGAGGTGATCGAACGTCCGGCGTCGGTAGTAAAAGAGTTGGTCGAAAACTCGCTCGATGCCGGATCTACCCGGATCGACGTGCAGGTCGTTGGTGGCGGTGCCAACTCCATCACGGTCGTCGACAACGGGGAGGGCATACCCGCCGATGAGCTGGCACTGGCCTTCGAGCGGTTTGCCACATCGAAAATCGACGAATCGTCCGACCTGATCGCGATCGGGACGCTCGGCTTCAGGGGCGAGGCCCTTCCGTCGATCGCATCTGTGGCACGCGTCGAGGTGACTTCCCGGCACGCCGGAGCGGAGGCCGGGGTCAGCTACCTGGTCGATTTTGGCAAACCCGGTCGGTTAGAAGCCGCAGGCGCTCCCCAGGGCACCCGAATTTCGGTTTCAGACCTGTTCAAGAACGTGCCGGCGCGTTTGAAGTTCCTCGGTTCGGCGGGACGCGAACTTTCGCGCATCCAGAGGCTGCTGGCATCACTGGCGCTGGTTCACCCGGACGTTGCCTTCAGCCTCACCGCAGACGGGCGTGATCGACTGCGCACGGTCGGCTCTGCCGGGTCCGGGAGCATCGTCGATGCGGTGTCCGGTATTTACGGCCAGAAAATTGCCGACGAGATGCTGTTACTGGAAGCAGACGACTCGGCGGCTTTCTCGGTGGACGGCCTGGTCAGTTCGCCATCGCTTAACCGGTCGAACCGCACATACATGACCCTGTCTGTGAACGGTCGGTGGATCCAGTCGCGCCGCCTGACATATGCGATCGAGCAGGCTTACTACGGCTTCCTGCCGGATAGACGTTTTCCGATCGCGGTTGCCAGGATTCGCACTCCACTCGACGATGTGGACGCGAACGTACACCCGGCCAAAGCCGAGGTCCGATTTTTGCGCGAAGACCTCGTCTACTCGGTTGTTCAGCGCGCTGTCCGGGGCGTTCTCAGCGCGCATGCCCCCGTGCACACGTTGGGATCGGGGAGGGCCGGGGGTTCGCTGGGTCTGTTCAGGACCCCCATCGGTCCGGGCGGATTTTCGAGGCCGGGAGAGAGACAGGCCGATAGCGGCGACCGAACGATGCCGGCGGCCGGTGGCGGTTATTCAAAGTGGCCCGGGCCGATTGCACCGGCTGAAACGGAGATCGCACCTTCAGACGACCTCGCTTCGGCGCAGGCACCGCTAGCAGAACCCGGTGTGCCCGGCGCGACCGGGCCGGAGACGGTTTCGCGTTCGACCGCAACGCCCAGGGAAACCCTCCCCGTACTGCGGGTGATCGGCCAATCGCACCAGACATACATCGTTGCCGAGGGCCCAGACGGCCTGTACCTGATCGACCAGCACGCCGCCCACGAGCGGGTGACGTACGAGCGTGTGAAAGCACGGTTCGATGACAACGCCATCGAATCGCAGCCGTTGCTTGAACCCGCAACGGTCGATCTTGCACCGGGGATGATGACGACCGTTCACGAGCACATGGAAGAGCTGAACCGGGTCGGGTGGGGAGTTGAGGAGTTCGGGGGCAACAGCCTGATCGTGCGGAGCGTCCCGGCTTCACTGGCTTCAAGGGCGAGTGGCGATGGTGCCGGGCGCGTCTTCGTCGCAGTGCTGGACGAGTTGAGCGAAGGTGGCTCCGGGGAGTCGTGGCGGGAGAGAATGCTGGCGTCGATCGCCTGCCATTCATCGGTGCGGGCAGGTCAGACGCTTTCGCCAGATGAGTGTAAAAACCTGATTCGGCAACTTGAAAAGACCGAACACCCCAACACCTGCCCCCACGGTCGGCCGACCATCGTCCAGTTGAGCGTCGGCGATCTCGAACGTGAGTTCAAGCGGCGGTAGCAGAAGCTGCCCGCTCATCACGCGCCGTTCATTCAGAGTTACTGCAGGGGCACGCCGGCCACCGGGTGCCGGAACTGGTAGATCACGTTTTGTGCGCTGCCGCAAACGAAGACCGTCTTCATATCGTCGCCACCGAATGCCAGGTTGGTGGGCGCCCAGTCGGACACGTGGTATAGATCGAGCAGCTCGCCCGCCGCGCTCAGGTAGGCGATCGCCCGGATGCCCGGCAGGGTCTGGAGGATGTTGCCTTCGACGTCGACCGCCAGTCCATCGGGATTACCCGGTTCGCGGAACCTCCGTACAAGTCGCTGATCGAGCAGGTGCCCGTCGTCGTCAATTTTGAAGCACACAAGGCGCTGGGCACGCGTCTCTGACACATAGACTTCATTTGTGTCGGCAGAAACCGCAATACCGTTGGGGTAGGCCAGCTCGTTGGCGAAAGCGCTGACGGTCCCGTCGGGGGTCGCGCGGTACACGGGGCTGATCGCCGGGTCAGGCAGGGGACGCCTTATCGGGTCGGTGAAAAGCAGGTCGCCATTTGGAAGAAAACAGAGGTCGTTGGGACCCCCCAGGGCCGTGCCTTCATAGCCATCGACGAACGTCTCAATCTTGCCCTCTCCATCAATGCGCAGGATCGCCTTTAGATCGGCATCGGCGACGTACATTTCACCGGCCTTATTGAACACCAAACCGTTCGGGCGGCCCCCTGTTTTTGCGACCTGCGTAATATCGCCATCGGGTGAGACACTGATAATCGCCCCGTCCTCGGCACTCACCAGGTACAAATGTCCGTCAGGGCCAATCGCCGGCCCTTCCGGACCCTTGATTCCCGAGGCAAGCACGCTGAAGTCGGCAGGGATATTTGTGAGGTCGGTGGTCATTGGAATCAGGTGAAGATTAGGCTTCGCCCCAGAGGTGCACAAGCGGTTCCCGGTGAGTGGGCAATTAATGCCTTCCGAAATCCTCGTTGTCTGCCCGCGCAGGTGGCGGTAGAATGGGTAATGACAGACCGACTGGTCGGTCGGTCATTGAGGCGAATTTCACACCGGCCTCCCCCAACTGGGCAATCGAAAGTTCATCGTGTCTGAAGCATCAGCCAAACAGCGCTCAAAAACCCGCGAGCGCATCCTCGAATCTGCAGAACTTGTGTTCGCAGACAACGGATATCACGACGCGCTCGTAGATGAAATCGGCAGACGGACATCGATGTCGAAGGGCGGGCTGTACTTCCATTTTCCCAGCAAGGAAGACCTGTTTTTCGCGGTGATGGACCGCCTTGCCAACAAACTGGTACGCCGCGCCGAAAGGGCTGCAGCAAAGGCCGACTCGCCGATCGATGCGGCCGCGGCCGCGCTTGGGGCCGTGGTATCGGCGCTGTCGAAACAAAAACGACTTGCCCGCCTGTTGGTTACCCAGGGCTACAGCATGGGCAACGCCTTCGAGAATAAGCGCACCGAGATATTTGACCGGTTCGCGAGCGTCATAAGGCACCGGCTTGACGAAGCCGTAGAAGCTGGCGAGATCGACGAACTCGACACCGGACTTGCGGCACGGGTCTGGCTGGGAGCAGTGAACGAAATCGTGGTGCACTGGCTCTTTTCAGGCGGGCCGTCACCGTCCGAGACCGCGCCCGCGCTGACAAGGATGCTTGTAGCGTCGATAGGTGCGCCCGTCCGCGGGGCAGAGCCCGGATCAGGGTGGAAAGTGGCGCTGGAATGACCAACACCGTTTTGCGCACCGGCACCGTAGGCTGGCGACGCCTCGGCATTTTCCTCGAATCCATCAAGTTCCAGCACTCGGTGTTTGCGCTGCCATTCGCGATTCTCGCGGCGTTTTTATCTGCCGGCGGATGGCCTGACTGCGCCGGACTTGCCTGGGTGGTCCTGGCGATGGTCGGCATGCGGACGTTCGGCATGGCGGCGAACCGGTTGATCGACGCCGAGATCGATTCACGCAACCCGCGCACCGCTACCCGGGCGATACCGGCAGGCTCGATCGGCCGGGGGGCGATGGCGGGCTACATGCTCGCTGCGGGGTTGATCTTCGGAATCGCTACATCGCAGCTCGATCCGGTTACCTGGCGACTCGCTCCCATCCCTCTCGCACTGATGATCGGCTACCCGTACCTGAAGCGATTCACGTGGCTGGCCCACTTTGGAATGGGTGCTGTGTATCTCATCGTTCCTCCCGCGGTGTCGCTGGCGCTGACCGGCAGCATGCCTTTCGGCTTTGTCCTGATCGGCCTCGGTTCGATGGCGTGGGTCGCCGGTTTCGATGTCCTGTACGCCACCGCCGATTTCAAGATCGACCGTGAGCAGGGCCTCCACTCGATTCCGGCAAAATTCGGAATCCCCGCCGCGCTCGTGGCATCAAGGGCGCTGCACCTGGTTGCAGTGGCGCTGCTGGTCTTCGCGGGCATCGTGTTTGGCGCAGGGGCGCTTTATTTCGTTGGCGTCGCGGCAGCGGCAGCATTGCTTGCATATGAGCAATCGCTTGTGTCGGCCGATGACCTTTCAAAACTGAACATGGCTTTTTTTACGATGAACGGTGTGATAGCACTGGTTTTCGGCACGTTCGTAGTGATTGGTGAGGTGATCTGATGGGCGTATTTGTGCTTGGGATCGCCGGGGCGAGCGGCGCCCCGTACGCAAGGCGCGTTCTCGAACAGATGTTGGTGGCCGGTCACGACGTAAAAGCCGTGATAACCGACGCCGGGCGCAAGGTGCTCGCGGTTGAGGAGAACCTTGTCCTGACAGGCAATACTGAGGCCGACACACCCACGATGCTTGAGTGGGCGAACGCTGCCGGTTTCGACGGAACGTTTGAGCTCTATCACCACAAGGACGTGGCGGCGCCGATAGCCTCGGGTTCGTTCCCCGTCGACGGCATGGTCGTCGTACCGTGCTCAGGTGGGACGCTAGGGCGCATCGCCCACGGCATTTCGAACGGTCTGCTGGAGAGAGCTGCCGACGTGTGTCTGAAAGAGCGGCGACGACTCGTCCTCGTCCCGCGGGAGATGCCGCTGAGCCTCATCCACCTGCGAAACATGACCGCGGTCACCGAGGCCGGGGCCATCGTCCTACCCGCCTCGCCCGGCTTTTATCACGCCCCGAAAAGCATCGACGACCTTATCGACATGGTCGCAGGCCGGATTCTCGCATCGCTCGGAATCGACTCCAGCGTAATGAAGCCCTGGCTCGGGCCTGAGCCGCCGAGTTATTCCGAAGAGGGAATCCAGTAAGTGGCCTTTACCGACCTACAGTCGTTCCTCAAGCTCCTGGAAAAAGAAGGCGAACTCCACCGGGTTACCGAGGAAGTCGACGCCGAGCTTGAAGTGACCGAAATTGCAACCCGTGCGGTGAAAGAGGGCCTTCCAGCGTTGCTTTTCGAAAACGTGAAGGGCTCGGACTACCCGCTGGTTATCAACTCGATGGCCTCGGTGCGGCGGATCGAGCTTGCCCTGGGCCGACCGCCCGAAGCCCTCGGCGAAGAGATCGTCAGGTTCATGGAAGATGTGAACCCGCCAAGTCCCGGTGCCTTCTGGCGCAACAGAAAAACCGCCTGGCGCATGATGAAGATCAGGCCGAAAAAAACCCGCCGTGCGCTTTCACAGCAGGTCGTCGAAGAGCCCCGGCTCGACCGGCTCCCGATATTGAAATGCTGGCCTGAAGACGGGGGCCGATTTGTCACCTTGCCACTGGTGATCACGCGCGATCCGGAGACCGGCGCCGGGAATATGGGCATATACCGTATGCAGGTGTACGACAACCGAACAACGGGCATGCACATGCAGATTCAGAAGGGCGGGGGTTTCCACTACCAGCTGGCCGAAAAGCAGGGCAGGCCGCTGGAAATGGCGGTGGCAATAGGCGGTGACCCGTCGCTGGTCCTCGCCGCGATCATGCCGCTGCCGGAAGGACTGGACGAGGTTGCCTTTTCTGGCATCGTCCGGGGTCAACGCACCCCTCTGGCGAAGGCCAAGACGATCGATCTGAGAGTCCCTGCGCACGCTGAGTTCGTTTTCGAGGGTGTTGTGAAGCCGGGAGTTCGTCGGCTGGAGGGTCCGTTCGGCGACCATTTCGGGCACTACTCGCAGGCGGCCGACCACCCGGTATTTGAAATAACCCGCGTCACGCGCCGCAAAAACGCAATTTACCCGGCGACTGTGGTCGGCAAGCCCCCGCAGGAGGACCGATACCTTGGGGATGCCGCACAGTTGGCACTGACTCCGCTGATCCGCCTTTTGCGGCGCGAGATCAGGGATATGTGGGCCTACTACGAGGCCGGGTTTCACAATCTGCTGGTCGTTTCGGTCGATCCCCGTTACACCCGCGAGCCGATCAAGACGGCGCTTGGCCTGTTCGGGGAAGGGCAGCTTTCGCTGACCAAGACCCTGGTGCTGGTCGGTCCCGACGTGAACCCGCGTGACCCGAGGCAGGTAATGCAGGCGATTCGGCGCAATTTCGATGCTGAAGAGGATTTTCACCTGATCGCCCGAACTGCGGCCGACACCCTCGATTTCACCGGGGAAGCGGTGCACAAGGGTTCGAAAATGATCCTTGATGCGACCTCCGGGCCCGACGGCGAAGGCACTACAACTGCCGTGGCGCTCCCGGTGAATATCGGTGCGATAGCGCCGGGCATTGTGAAGCACCGGCTCGTTGGCAAAACCATGCTGGTCGTGCAGACGGCGGGCGAGGGGAGGGGGCTGGTCGAGAAACTTGTCGACAACCCGCTGATGGGCAGCGTAAAGATCGTTGCTGCCGTTTCCGAGGATGTCGATATCGACGACGACGTGAGTCTTCTATGGGGAATTTTTACGAGGTTCGATGCGGTGAGAGATGTGGTGTTCTCGCGCACGGAGTTTCGGGGTCTGGCCCCGGTCTATTCGGGCGTGATGGGTATTGATGCGACGTGGAAGCAGGGCTACCAGCCACCGCTGGTCATGGACCCTGAAATAGTGAAGAAAGTGGATTCTAAATGGTCCCGTTACTGGAAGTAGCCGACCCTGATATTCAGGTCGACATCCATCTTTCGGACAGGCGTCTGTTTCCGATCTGGGACAGGGTCCACGCCGGGGATAGGCTCTCGAGTGCCGAGGGTGTCACACTGCTCGATTCTGACGATATTTCGGGCGTTGGGCGCATGGCCGATTTTGCGAAGAAGCGGGTTACCGGCGACAAGGTCTACTTCGTCCTCAACCGCCACGTGAACCCGACGAATATCTGCGTGCTCAGCTGCAAGTTCTGCGATTTCGCAAAGAAGCCGGGCGACGAAGACGCCTACGAGATGACCGTCGAAGAGATTCTCGATCACGTCGACGACGATATCAACGAAATTCATATTGTCGGCGGCCATCACCCAACGTGGCCGTTCGAGTATTACGTCGAGATGATCCGGGCCATTCACGAAAAAAACCCGAAACTCCAGATCAAGGCGTTTACCGCTTCCGAAATCGACTATTTCCAGCGCCGGTGGAAGGTCACTCCTGAAGAGTCCCTCGCGATTCTGAAAGAGGCCGGTCTGCAGTCGATGCCGGGTGGTGGTGCCGAGGTATTTTCGCCCCGGGTCCACAAGATCTTGCTCCCCGGCAAGGCGAATGGCGACCGCTGGGCGGATATCCACAAGATCGCACACCGGATGGGTATTCCGACGAACTGCACGCTGCTGTACGGACACATCGAGACGTTTGAAGAGCGTGTCGATCACCTGATCCGGCTGAGAAACATCCAGGACGAGACGGGCGGGTTCCTCGCGTTTATTCCACTCGAGTACCAGGTTGGAACGACCCGGTTGCGACCCCGCCACACTCCGGCCATGGACGACCTGAAGATGATCGCCACGGCCAGGTTGATGCTCGACAACATCAAGTACATCAAGAGTTACTGGGTGATGCTCGGCGAGGCGACGGCCAGCATTGGCCTGAACTTCGGTGCAAACGACCTGGACGGCACGATTGGAAAAGAACGGATAGCGCACGCTGCGCTGGCCGATTCTCCGGCCGGCAGGGCGAGGGAGCGCATGGTGTGGTCGATCAGGGAAGCACGGCGGATACCGGTTGAGCGCGACGCGCTGTACAACGAGATAAAAGTTTATGACCACTGAACAGCCCCGGTATCCCGACCGATTACGTGGAACTGACCTGAAGGTCGGGCACATGACCTATCTCAACTCCGAGGTGTTCTACCGGCACCTGCCGGAAGGCTCGTGCGAGTTGGTCGCGATGCCCCCTCGCGCAATGGCCGCTGCCGTTGAACGTGGCGAGCTCGTGGCGGGGCCGTTGCCGACAGCCGAGGTGTTCAGGCTCGGTGACACTGTGCGGCCGCTCGGCAACCTCGGGGTAGCCTCCGACGGACGTGCGAACAGTGTTTTGCTGTTCTCGCACCTGCCCGTTGACAGGCTCAGCGGGAAAAGAATTGCGGTGACCACGCACACCGCCACTTCGATCCAGCTCCTGAGGGTGCTGTTCGCTGATCTGTGGAACGTATCCGGACACGAATTCGTGCGAACGGATGAAGCCCACGACGCCGCGCTCTGGATTGGTGATCCAGCCCTTGAGCGCCGTTCAGCCGGACAATACCCGTACCAGTACGACCTGGGCCGGTCGTGGAAAGACCTGACGGGCCTCCCCTTCGTTTTTGCCAAGTGGGTAATTCGCGCAGATGTTCCCCGCGAAAAAGCCAATCGACTGGAACGACTGATTGTGCGTGCCACCCAGGCGGGAACGGATTATTTTTCAGTTCTCAAGATCAGTCGAGAAAGAGCGACCCCGGGCATGTCAGAATCCGATATTGCTGACTATATTCGGGCCTTCACGTATTTTCTGGGTCCGAGAGAACGACGCGGTCAACAGGAATTCAGGCAAAGGCTTGAACTGTTGCCAGAGTGGCGGCCGCCCTCGCCAGATGACGTGCCTGCAGAACCGGCGAAACATGTGGTTATTCCCACCACGTAGACGATGCGCCCCGCGGCGATCGTGGCCACCAACGGAGATGTAAGAAGAAAAGAAACATGCTCAAGCAAATTACCGAAAAAGTCTTCTCGGGCGAGCGAATAAACGGCGAAGAGGGCCTGTGGCTCATGACCGAAGCCGAGCTGCTCGACCTGGCACCGCTTGCCGAGTACTGGCGCCAGCACCACAACCCGAACAACAGCGTTTCGTATGTTGTCGACACCAACCTCAACTACACGAACCTGTGCGACGCCTACTGTTCGTTCTGCGCGTTTTACAGGACCGACCCGAACGACCCTTCTGCCTACACCTACACGGTCGAGCAGATCATGGAAAAGATCGAGCGGGCGCGTAAGAACGGCGTGCGCACGGTCCTCATGCAGGGCGGACTTAACTCTGAACTGCAACTCGACTACTACTTGGAGATGGTTTCAGAAACGGTCAAACGGTTCCCCGACGTGGCACCGCACTACTGGTCGGCGCCCGAGATCGTCCGGATGACCGAAGTTTCCGAACTGAATTACGAGCAGGTCTTCGAGGCACTCTGGGCAGCAGGCCAGCGCTCGATGCCGGGTGGCGGGTCCGAGATCCTCTCCAACGAGGTGAAGGCGGTCATTTCAAGGTTTAAGCCAAAAGATACCGTCGACCAGTGGACCGAGGTGCACGAGGCGGCCCACCGGGTCGGGTTCAAGACCACTGCAACGATGATGTACGGCCATGTTGAAAAGGACCGGCACGTCGTTGAATCGCTGGAACATATACGCAAAGTCCAGGACCTTGCCCTCGCGAACGGGAACGAAGGCGGGTTTACCGCGTTTATCCCGTGGTCTTACAAGAAGGACAACACGGCGCTTGCAAAGCATGTCGATGAGGAGGCGGGCCCGAACCAGTACCTCAGGATAATCGCGCTTTCGCGCATCATGCTCGACAACGTCCCACACATACAGGCTTCATGGTTTTCCGAAGGCAAAAAGACCGGTCAGATCGCTTTGCGGTTCGGGGCCGACGACTTCGGTGGGACACTGTTCGACGAGAACGTAATGCTGGCCGCAGGCTTCTACAACCGGACGACCGAGGACGAGGTTCGCGAGATGATCGCCGAAGCCGGGTATTCGCCGATCCAGCGGCTGACCAGCTACGAAATCGTCGAAGATTCCGCTGCAGAGCCCACGCCCGCACTTTCGAAATAACCCCCGGGCGGCACGTAGAAAAAGACGAGATGACAATCAACGACAGCACGATCATTTTCGGTCACAGCCCCGACGCCGATGACGCGTTCATGTTCTACGCCATGGAAAAGAAAATCGTAGAAATTCCCGGCTACAAAGTGGGGCACCACATGGAGGATATCGAGTCGCTTAACGTGCTTGCTGCGACTGGAAAGCTACCTGTAACGGCCATATCTGCCGCGCGGTACCCGCAGGTTGCCGAGCACTACCGGATCATGTCGTGCGGCTCTTCGGTCGGGCGCAACTACGGCCCGATGGTCGTTTCGCTCGGGCCGATGTCGGAATCGGAGCTCGAAGGCAAGCGCGTCGCGGTGCCCGGACGGTTTACGACGTCGTGGCTGCTGTTCCAGATTTTCGGACCGAAGCACTGCGAACCGCTGTTCGTCGATTTCGACGATGTCGGACCCGCCGTGAAAGATCGCCGGGTCGACGCTGGCATTTTGCTCCATGAGGGACAAATACTGTACGAGAAGCAAGGTTTTCACGGAGTGATGAGCCTGGGTGAGAAATGGTTTGAGGCTACCGGGCTGCCGATACCGTTGGGTGTCGATCTTGTAAGTCGGCATATCGGCGACGACCTGGCCCAGCAGATCGCGGATGCATCACTGGCGAGTATCAATTACGCTAGGGAACACGAGGACGAGGCGCTGAGTTACGCCCTGAGCTTCGGGCGGGGGATCGATCCCGAAGACGGCAAAAAGTTTGTCCGGATGTATGTCAACGACGATACTGTGGATATGGGCGAGGAGGGTCGTGCGGCCCTCGAAAAGCTGTTTTCACTGGCAGTTGAACGCGGCGTTCTTCAGGACCTGCCCGAGCTGGATATTATCCAGGCGAATTAGACAGAATTGATTCCAGTTCTTCCAGGCTGAACGGCTTGGGCATGAACACGTCAGCACCGAGCGCAACTATTCCGTCGAGCTCTGCGGGCTGGGTATGTGCGCTCATTACGATCACCCGGTCCGGGCGCTTGCACGTCCCATCGCGCAGCGCTCGCAAAACCTCGCAACCGTCGACTTTCGGCATCATCAGGTCGAGAATAAGCGTGCCGTAAGTGCGTTTTTTTAGCGCCTCGATCGCCTGTTCGCCATCGTTCGCTGTTTCGATTCCGGTGATTCCCAACTCTTCGAGCATGGCCACCACGGCATCTCGTGTGGCGGCATCGTCTTCTACTACCAGCACAGGTTTTTCTCCTGTCCGTGGAAGGATGGCGAACAGTCTTTCCTTTTACCACCCGCGGGTGAACCGGGGTTCCAATCGTGCAACATAGGCGAACTATCACTAATCCGTCGGATGAGACAGGAGTCGCATCCACTGGGGATCGTTATTTTGGTCGAAATTCCGCGAAAACCGTTCTCCATCAGTCGAATAGAGCAGTTTTCAACTGTTCAAGTTTAAATGGCTTGTTCAGCACCCGATCGATTCCGACATCCTCGAAATGTTGGCCCGGCAACGGGTCAGAATGTCCGGTCATCAGAACGATTCGAGTGGGCCGGCGAATATCCGGGTCGTTGCGTATCGCATCAAGGACCTCCATCCCGCTGGCGGAAGGCAGGACAAGGTCGACGAGCAGAAGATCGGGTGAAAAGCTTTTCAGGCTTTCGATTCCGGCTTT